>Ga0335073_10002189_pt1 | contig 26706 bp, 26 predicted proteins | sample Lox_Sample_22_FD_207093 | JGI IMG/M metagenome (GOLD analysis project Ga0335073, IMG submission 207093) | Soil microbial communities from Loxahatchee National Wildlife Refuge, Florida, United States - Lox_Sample_2.2 | ecosystem: Environmental > Terrestrial > Soil > Wetlands | place: USA...
GCAACCGCAAAAATTGACCTCAGAAACCCCTGGCCTGGCAACTTAACGATTTCCATTAGGAATGAGTCTATCCTGTTTTCCTATACTCGCCCCAGGGCCGGATATGACTTCGAAAACCCATATCAATCTCTGGGCCGATGCCGAGCACGCCCACGATTATCTGAGACGAGCCGACTCTATTGCGCATCGCGGCGAAGGCGAAGCGGCTTTGCTCGAGTTCATCCCCGAGCAAACTCATCGCCTCCTTGACCTCGGCACCGGTGACGGTCGCCTTCTGGCCCTGGTGCTGGAGCAGCATCCGGGTGCGGAGGCCGTGGCCGTCGACTTCTCTCCTGCCATGCTCGCGGCCTCAGGCAAACGCTTCGCTGGAAACGCAGCGGTCGCAATCGTAGCCCACAACCTCGACCGCCCGCTGCCCGTCGTTGGTAGTTTTGATGCAGTCGTCTCCAGCTTTGCCATTCACCACCTTGTGCACAAGCGGAAGCGTGCCCTCTACGCAGAGATTTATGACGTGCTGAGTCCGGGTGGTATTTTTTGCAACCTGGAGCACGTGGCGTCGCCAACGCCCAGGCTACACGAGGAGTTCTTGCACTGCATCGGTTACGCGCCCGAGACCGAAGATCCTTCGAACAAACTACTGGATCTCCACACCCAGTTGGCTTGGCTCCGCGAGATCGGCTTCACCGACGTGGACTGCCACTGGAAGTGGCGCGAGCTCGCGTTGCTGGTGGGAAGGAAGGCTTAAGCTTACTCTCCAGCGTTTTGGCGCCTTACCGCCCAACTTGTCCCGAGACCCACTCCCCCGCTTCTCTCGTGCCCAATGAGCCGCCGATGTCTTGCGTGGTTTTCCTCTGCCTCACCGCTTCCAGAACAGCAGCTTCAATTTTTTCGGACTCTTTCGTCATCCCTAAATATCGCAGCATCATCGCCGCGGTCAGGATTGCCCCGAATGGATTGGCTATGTTCTTCCCAGCGATGGGCGGGGCCGAGCCGTGCACGGGTTCAAACATCGAAGTCCTCCCGGGATGAATATTCCCGCTCGCAGCCATGCCCAGCCCGCCCTGCAAGCCGGCGGCGAGGTCGGTGATGATGTCGCCGAACATGTTGTTAGTGACGATGACATCGAACTGTCGCGGATCGCGCACCATTTGCAGGCACAGGGCGTCCACATACATGTGCTGGGTTTCGATCTGAGGAAACTCCGACCCCACTTCTTCGAACACACGCTGCCATAGCCCACCGGCGTGGGTCATAGCGTTCGACTTGTCGCACATTAGCACCCGCCGCCGCTTCGAGCCATCCATTTTCTTCTGCTGCTCACAATAATCAAACGCGTAACGGATGATGCGCTCGACCCCTTTGCGCGTGTTGATATCCTCCTGGGTCGCGATTTCGTCCGGCGTGCCCTGCTTGAATACGCCGCCCGCGTCCGTGTAGACCCCCTCGGTGTTCTCCCGGATAACGACGAAGTCCACATCCCTCGGCGCGACGCCTTTCAGCGGGCAGAGCGCTGCATCCAGCAACTGGACGGGACGAACGTTGGCATAGAGGTCCATCTGGAAGCGCATGCCCAGCAAAATCTCTCTAGCGTGAATATTCGTCTTCACGCGGGGATCGCCAAAAGCGCCGGCCAGGACGGTATCGAAGTCGCGGCCAAGCATGGCGAAGCCATCGGGAGGAACGGTAACGCCATCTGCTAAATAGCGGTCGGCGCCCCAGTCGAACTCGGTGAACTGAACGGCGGCGCCTGCTGCTTGCAGGACTTTGATAGCCTGCGGGATCACTTCGCGGCCAATGCCGTCCCCGGGAATCACGGCAACGCGCTTTATGGCAGGACTCTTCGCGTCCACGGGTGGAACGTTAACACAAGCCACACGGAATGAATAGTTTGGCTGCGGCCTTGCTCGCGGCCCAGCCCGATGTTCTGCGGTGACCCCGGCACAGAATCGCCCGCACGAGGCCGGAACGAATCGTTCGCCCGTTGGCTATAATCGAATATCGCGATGCTGCATACGCCTCTGCAGAACGCTCTGGATTCGTCTGGGTTGACCTTGCCCCTGCGGCTCAGCGACTATCGGGGCGCAACTGTCCCCGTCGCCTTTGCGGACCCGCAAGCGGAGACTTCTGCCTTGCTTGGCGGCTGCGCCATCTACGATCTCGGCTTCCGGACCAGGATTTCTATTACCGGCGGCGATCGGACGCGCTGGCTGAATGGCATGGTCACGAACAATATTCGCGACCTGGCAGCGGGCGATGGGGTTTATGCTTTCCTGCTTAATCCCCAAGGCCGCATCCTGGGCGATCTGGAAGCGTTCAACCTGGGAGAGTCGCTGATCGTCGAAACCGATCGCAGCCAGGCGGAGAAAATACTCTCGACTTTCGATCACTTCATCATCATGGACGACGTAGAAGTGGTGGATCTCGGCGACCAGATGACCGCCGTCGGCGTGAGCGGGCCGAAGGCAAGGGAGACGCTGCGCGCAGCCGGCGTGGAATTCCCCGAGATGCGGCCGCTGCAGTTTCACACCGTAACGTGCGACTGCGAATGTGGCTGTCTAGAATGCACCGTGGTGCGCGGCGGGGACATGCTGCACGAAACCTTCGAAATCTGGTTGGCGCCGGCGCACGTGAAGCCACTCTGGGAGGCTTTGCTGAAGGCAGGAGCAACGCCGGTGGGTTCTGAAGCGTTGCAGACGCGGCGCATTCTCGCGGGTATCCCATTGTACGGCGTGGACATTCGCGAAAGAGACCTGCCGCAGGAAACCGAGCAGATGAGAGCGCTCAACTTTAACAAGGGATGTTATATCGGCCAGGAAATTGTAGAACGCATCCGTTCACGCGGCGCGGTGCACCGAACGTTTACCGGATTCGTGAGCGAGGGCGCAGCACAGGTAAGCCCTGGGACGAAAATTGTCGCCGACGGAAAAGAGGTTGGCGAGATCACGAGCGTCGCGGCGCTGCCGGGCGGGGAGCGGATCATTGCTCTGGGCTACGTTCGTCGCGAGGCCGGCATGCCAGGCCGCGAGGTTATGCTCGGCGAGAACAAAGCTGTGCTAACGGCTTTGCCCATGAACCTGGCTACGATTCAGTCAGAAGCAGTCGAAGCGCGTTAGGGAAAATTCGTTCGGCTGCAGCACGCCGAGCGCTCATTTGAGGTTCGTTTATGGCTGAAAAAAAACGCGAACAATCGAGCTTCACAGTGACAGACCGCCGCCTGTTCACCGAAGATGGCGAGTTGCGCAAGGATGTAGCGGAAGCACCGGAGCCATCCGGCCCGGCCACAGCCACGGCTTCAGCCCCCGCTAATTCAGCGAAGCCTGCCTCCGGCGATGGGGTTGCGGATCATGACACTCCTCCGCCGCCCACGGATGCCGAACAGCAGGCGCAGGCCGATGCCTACCGGCAATCCTCCAAAGAACTGGATTCGCGCGTCGAACTCAGCGGCCATTCCGCCAAAGAGCTGGAAATGACCTTCGAGCGCTTTTTGGCGTCGCTCTACATGACGGCCATGTTGCAGATGGGAATGATGCACGAACAGGGCGGCCAACCGCGCATCGATATCGTGGGCGCGCGGCAGACCATCGATACGCTCGGCCTGATCGCAGAGAAAACCAAGGGCAACCTTACCCCGTCGGAATCGAATTTTCTGCAGAACAGCCTTTATGAGCTGCGGATGGCCTATGTCGAGGTCACCAATGCCTTATCGCGTCCGCCGCAGCCCGGCGCTGCCACGGGAACTGGTGGCCGCTGAAGATTCAATCATGAAGAACACGCAATGAAAGCCACCCTGACGGTGCTGGGCAGCGGCACATCGATGGGCGTGCCCACCTTGGGCTGCGATTGTGCGGTTTGCCGCTCCAGCGATCCACACGACCGCCGCACCCGGCCCTCGATCATGCTGGAATATGGCGGCAAGGTGGTGCTAATCGACACCTCGCCGGATTTCTATCTGCAGGCGTTGCGGGAAGGAATCGCCCGCGCAGACGCGGTATTTTATACGCACACCCACGCAGATCACATTCTCGGCATCGACGATCTCCGGCCGCTCAGTTACCGCCACAAGCCGGAAAAGCTCCCGCTCTACGCCCGCCCTGACGCTGCCGCGTTCCTGCGCAGAATGTTCAGCTACATTTTCGACGCGGATTACAAATATGGCGGCTTGCCACAGCTCGAACTGCGGCCTATTGACGGACCGGTGGAGTTGTTCGGCGCGCGCTTCGAGCCTGTCCGCCTGATCCACGGCGAAACCGAGATTTACGGCTACCGTTTCGGATCGGCCGCGTATCTGACCGACCACAGCGAAATTCCGGAGCCCTCGTTCGACCAACTCGAGGGGTTGGATATCCTGTTTCTGGATGCACTCCGGCATAAGCCGCATCCGACCCATTCGACCGTAGAAAATTCTTTGCGAATCGTGGAGCGGCTCAAGCCCAGGCGGGCGTTCTTCACGCACATTTGCCACGACTTGGCGCACGAGGCAACCAATGCGACGCTTCCCCGTCATGTGCGGCTGTCTTACGACGGCATGAAGATCGAATTTGAAATCTGATTCGGCGGCCGCCTATGGCAAACCCGTCGCAGCAACACTCATGCAGGTTTTTCACAAACTCGAAGAGGTCCCGGGCGACTTCGGACCGTCGCTGGTAAGCGTAGGCAACTTCGATGGAGTTCACCGGGCACACGCTCACGTCCTGGGTTTGATTGTCGAGCGGGCGCGTCAAACCGGCGCAAGAGCTGTAGCAGTTACCTTCGAGCCGCATCCCACGCGAATTCTGCGTCCTGACTCTGGATTGAAACTGATCACACCCACTCCCGAAAAGCTTCGACTGCTCGAAAGCACGGGCGTGGACGCCGTGCTGCTTCTGCCCTTTGGCCGCGACCTTTCTCTGATGACGCCGCGGCAGTTTGCCGAGCGCATTCTGAAGAAAAAACTTCACGCGCGCGAGGTGCACGAAGGTTTCAACTTTCGCTTCGGGCACAAGGCTATGGGGGATACGAACCTGTTGGCGCAACTGGGGCAGGAGATGGGATTCGAGGTAAAGGTCTATGCGGAGGAAATGCTGCGCGGCGAAACCGTTTCCAGCAGCCAGATTCGCAAGTTGATTTCCGACGGACGCGTGAGCCGCGCGCGTCACCTGCTGGCGCGGCCGTTCAGCATCCTAAGCACGCCCGGCCGCGGTCGTGGATACGGATCGAAATACACCGTGCCCACGATCAACCTCGCTCGCTACGAAGAGCTGGCACCGAAAGATGGCGTCTATATCACGCGCACTCGCGTTGGACCCGAACGCTTCGAATCGGTAACCAACATCGGCAATCGTCCAACCTTCGGTGCCGACTCCTATGCCATTGAAACCCACCTTCTCAACTTTCATCCCATTGAACTCACGCCCGAGAGCGAAGTCGAGATTTGCTTTCTCGACCGCCTTCGCGATGAAATCAAGTTCCCCTCAGTTGAAGCCCTGCGCGAGCAGATTGCCCATGACGTGAAAAAGGCGCGGCGATATTTTCATCTGCTGCGCCCGCGGCCGTAGCGGCTTCCGACCGCCTTCCGCTTTGCCACGTGCGGACATCAATGTGGCAAATAGCCAGCCTCCATCGGCAGTCTGCCGTCCACGTGGACAACGTTGATTGAGTCGTCGACTGAGCGCACGTCGACCAGACCGATCGCGCCGGGCGTCGACTGCACCATCTTCAGCACCTCGGCGTCGGAATCGGCGAACTTGATCGAATCTCTGTGTGCATCGACCATTGCCTTAAATTCCGTCACGCTCATATGGTTCAACCGCTCCAGGGTTTCTGTTTCGCCTTCAGAATCCCGATGCAGGATCACCACCACCGCCTTGCCATCCGGCCACTTCCGGACTTCCGCGCGGAAAATCCTGGCAAGATGAACCGAAGTCAGGTTCTCGACGTTGTTGTCCTTATCGACCACCACAGCCATGTGATGGGCAAAACAGGGCGTAACCCAAAACACCAAGCACGCGAGAAGCACAAACGCCCGACGACTTCCCATGAAGCCTCCAAACTCAAGAATGATTTAAGGGGGATGTACAAGCCAGACTAGCTCAGAAGGACCAGATCAGTTGCAAAAAGATTGTCAAAATGCGTGCGATGAACCGTTACCAAGGTGCAAGACTCAAGGTTACTCGATGGGTTCGACCACGACAGCTTCTTTTCCCGCTTCCCCGGTTCCGCGATCTGGCCGCTGCACGATCACGATGGCGGCAAGCACAAACACGATTCCCAGGGCCTGCATCGGACGAAGCATCTCGCCCAGCGCCAGCGCCGCCAAAAGAATCGAAAACACCGGCTCCAGGCAGCTGGCAACCACAGCGCTGGTAGGCTCGAGATACTGCAGGCCCAGGAAATACAGCGAGAAAGCTCCGAGCACCGAGATGATGGAGAAAACAAACAGAAAGACCCATTGTGCGGCGATGTAGTGAGCGGCGGCAATTTTCCAGGGCGGGTTAACAATCAGCCAGAACACCGAGGCAGAAGTGAGCGTCCAGGTAAGCACGCGCCAGCGGTCATAACGTGCCAGAATACGGTGGCCTCCGACGTTATAGAACGCAAAAGAAAATGAAGCCAGCAGGGCCGCGATTAAACCGTAAGCGTCGAGGTGCAACCCGGGACCAGAATGGAGGCGGACCAGACCTATCACGAGGGCGATTCCCATAACCGCAAGCACAACCGCCCCGACCTTCTGCAGAGAAAGCCTTTGTTGCCCTCGCGCAACTACATAAAGCAATACCCACACAGGAGCTGTGTATTGCACTGTAATGGCCGTCGCGACATTGATTCTCTGGATGGCGACGTAATAAAAGTAGTTCGAGACAGCTACTCCCAGAATGCCCAGCAGAAAGCAGTAGCCGAGATCGCTCGCCGAAACCTTGATCCGCTGCCATCCGCGCGAGGCGAGAAGAATGGGCAACAGCACCAGAAGTGAAAACGTTGTGCGTGTCTGCGAAAGGATCAGCGGATCGATGCGATGGGAAGCTGCGCTCAGTAGTGCAAATCGTCCGGTAAAGGCCGCACGACCGAGCGTGGCTGAGACTCCCCAGAGAAATGCGGCGGTGGCGATGAAGAAGTAACCACGCAGAGGATGGGATCTTGAGTTGGAGCGGTTCACTGGTCGCGATTGAACTTTGCCTGCGATCGTCGATTTGACTATCGCCTTTGCGATGATCAGGCTGCCGGAAGGAACTGGTCAAGGCGGCTCGGGTCGAATCCCTCAATGACCTCATTACCAGATTCGGTAATCACGACAACGGTTGGAGTCGTCTGGCTGCCATATTTCCCGTGCAATTCGCGACCGGCCTCAGCATTGATTCCAATATCACATTCCTCGAATACAACGCCGCACGTTTCGAGAAACATCCGCATCAGTTCGCAGGAGAGGCAACCGGGCTGGGTGAATAGCAGGATGCGGCGCGTCATAGGCTTCAGGTTACCATCGCGGCCTGGCGGAAAGCACGCCGGCCGCTAAGCCTCGAGGACTTCAATTTCGGCAGTGATCTTCGCCGTCTTCTCCAGCATTGCAGAAACCGAGCAATACTTCTCTTTCGAGAGGCGTACGGCGTCCTCAACCGCCTTGCGCGACACTTTGCCAGTAATCCGGTAGCGCAAGCTGATCTGCGTAAACACGGCGGGATAACCGCTGGCGCGCTCGGCCTGAGCGTCGACCTCTAGCCGGGTGAAGGGCTCGCGCTTCTTGCGCAGAATGCCGACTACGTCCGAAGCCGTGCATCCACAGAGAGCGATCAGGACCAACTCCACGGGGCTGGGAGCGGTCTTCTCGCTGGCCGTGTCCATCACGACGGCATGGCGCGAGGCGGCTTCGCCCACATAGCGTTCGTTGTCGGTCCACAAGACTTTTGCTGAAACCATCGGTCACTCCTACCTGCGGTTATCGGTGCTCGGTTCCGGATGAATGAGCACGCGGAACAGCTCCGGCGCCGCCTGTTTGAACCGGATTTCGAGTTCGGTTTGAATGTCGTGCACGCGGGCAAGCGGAAGATCGTCGGAAAGTGTGCAGTGGCAGGAAACATAAAGCCGTCCACGAACCCGGGTAACGACGAAATCATGCACGTCGAGAATCTCAGGAAATTGCCCGGCCACACTTCTCAGCTGCCGCACCAGGCGCGCGTCGCGCACCAGTTCTTCGGTTTTTTCGATGGTCGCGGGCTCGCTTTCAATGTGCGTCAGAATGCCCGCGATTTCCGGAACCTGGTAGCGCATGTCGGCCTCCAGTTCGGTGACCTTGTCGTGAGCGTCTTTCAGACTCATGCGCTCATCCAGCTCTACGTGCTGCTCGACATGAAGCTGGCCGGCCAGATCCTGCACGCTGATGTCGTGCACGTTGAGATTGTGCCGGGTCGCTGCCGCACGGACGCGGTCAAAGATGTTCTCGGAACGCTGCGCGCGGGCGAGCGGCTGCACGGTGACGTCGGCGTCGGGAAGAACCCGGCGAACGGCGTCCGCAACCGCGGCCACCAACTGTTCGGAGCGCTGAAAGGTCACGTTGCGCGCAAGGCCAACGGCAAGATCGGCGAAATACCGGCTGCCGGAGCGGCGAATGCGTACGCGATCCAGCTCCAGAACCCCATCCACTCGCGTCACGGCATCCGCGATCTGGGAGCGCACACCCGGAGGAGCGGCATCGAGCAGAACGTCGATCGTGCGGCGCGCCAGCCGCCAGCTGACAGACACGATGACACCCGCGACGAACAGCGCGGCAATCGGATCGGCCAGGCGGAGCCAGTCAAGATGGTAGACGCGCCCGGCGACAACCAGGATTAGCCCGAATGCCACGACGCCCGCCGACCAGATGTCTGTCGAAAAATGCAGCGCGTCGGCCTCCAGCGCCTGACTGGCATATTTTTCGGCGATCCGGCCCAAAGCCCGCGAGCGCCACCAATCCACGGCCATCGAGATCAGCATCACGGCGAACGCGGCCAGCGACGGTTCAACCTCAACGCGGCGAAAGAACAGGCGCACAATCGCTTCATAAATGACCCAGGCGCAAGTGAGCAGAAGCAAGCCAGTTTCCAGAAAAGCGGAGAAGCTCTCGATTTTGCCGTGCCCGTACTGATGCTCGGCGTCGGCGGGCTTGTCCGAGACGCCGACGGAGAAATACGTGATCGAGGCGGCTACCAGGTCCAGGCCGGAGTGAGCGGCTTCTGACAAAATGCCCAGGCTGCCCGTGGTGACTCCAACGGCTATCTTGCCGCCGGTGATGAAAAGGGCGGCAAGCACCGAGTTCCCCGCCACGGCGCGCTTTTCCGTGCGCATAGCGTCGGAGGAGTAGACCGCCGGACTTCCGGACATGGAGGAATTATCGCTGGTGAAGAACGATTGCGCCAAGAGAATCGCCTTGCCCTTATGCTAGGATTCTAGGTTCAGCGGTTCTAACTTCCTGATGTACCAATCCTGGAGGAATGTTTTATGCGTATGAGTTGGCTGGTGTGTGTGCTGCTGGGAGCGCTGCCCTGGGGCCAGGCGCAGGAAGCACCGCAAAATGGTCCGCCGCCAGGCGGCATGTCGATGCGCCAGCAGGGGCCGCCACCGCCCTCGACGGCTGAAGTCCCCGAGAACGCAGCCGTCATCACGATTGTAGGAGTATGTTCGCCAGCGCTAAAGGCCGCGTCCAAAGCCCCAGCCGGCAAGACCGCCGCCAAAAAACCCGCCGATTGCAAAACCGTGATTACCCGGGCTGAGTTCGAACGCATCGCGAAAGCGCTGCAACAAGGTCCGGTGCCGCTCACTCCGCAGCGGCGCCAACAACTGGCTACGATGTTGCCCCGTTTCATGGCGATGTCGGACGCCGCCAAAGAGAGGGGTCTCGACAAGACCGCCCACTTTACCGAGATGATGAAGCTCGTAAGAATGCAGATTCTGACTCAGGAACTGCAACGCAGCCTGCAGGAAGAAGCGGATAAGATCAGTGACGCCGATATGGAGAGGCAGTACAAGGACCATCCGCAAGACTACGAGCAATTCTCGCTCGACCGCATATTTATCCCACGTTACAAGCAGCAACCGCCCGAAACCCGGGATGAGGAACAAGCCGACGAAAAGCTGAGCGAAGAGCAACGGAAGGCCAAAGAAACCGCGGACAGAGTCCAGCAGGAGCAAGGCGAGCAACAACTCGATAAATTGGCAGAGAGTCTGGAGACCCGGGCGGCGGCCGGCGAGGACTTCGCCAAGCTGCAAAAGGAAGCCTTTGACGCAGCTGGAATGAAAATGGAGTCGCCGACCATCAACCTGCCCAAGGTGCGGCGGTCGGGACTGCCTCCGTCACAGACGTCTGTGTTCGATGTGAAGGTTGGACAGATTTCGCAGGTGATCAGTGACAACAGCGGGCATTACATCTACAAAGTTGTCAGCGAAGAAACCCTTCCCTTCGATCAGGTAAAGGAAGAGATTCACAACACTTTGCGCAGTGAACGCTTCCGAGCCCTGATGGAAAAGTACCAGAACTCATATCATGTGCAGAACAATGAGACATACTTCCAGCCGATGCCCACGCCGGGCCCGCACCCGGGAATGCCGATGCATTCGATGCCCCAGGGCCAGGCGCGGCCTCCGGCCACCAAACCAAACTGACTGTGAGTGAAAAACCTGTTGTCGTAATTACCGGCGTAGCAGGCAACCTGGGAGCGCGGCTGCTCCCGCTCCTCGGAGACTTCTCCGTGATCGGAGTAGATCTCAAGCCGCCCGAGACTGATCGGCCCTTGCAGTTTGAACGTCTGGATCTCGGCGACGAATCATCGACTCGGGCCTTGTATCAGCTGCTGCGCGATACGCGGCCGATTGCAGTTGTCCATTTGGCCTTTGTGATCGATCCGGTGCGCACCGGAGTACTCGATCTTGAGCGGATGTGGCAGATTAACGTGGCCGGCACGGCTCGCGTGATGGAGGCGGTTACTGAAGCCAACCGCACAGCGGAAGACGTAATCCGGCAATTCGTTTTTGCTAGCAGTGTTTCTGCCTACGGCCCCAACCTGCCGGCGCCAGCAAATGAGGATTCTCCGCTCTCGGCACATACGCTTCCCTACGCGATTCACAAGAAACAATCCGATGAAGTCGTGCAGCAGCGTTCCCCGGCTCTGCGCGGGTGTAGCGTCTATATCCTTCGTCCACCGATTTTCGCGGGCGCCAGTGTTGAGAATTATCTGATTGGCGCTTTTCGTGGAACGCCCAATGGCAAGAGTCCCCGAGCCGAGAAAATGCGGCGCAATGGCAAACGGTTGCCCTGCATGCTGCCCAGCGGCCGGCACTATGTGGAGAACAAGATCCAGTTTCTCCACGTCGATGACATGGCCCGGTTGATTGCGCACATCCTGCACCGCGAACCCGAGACCCAGCGCCTCACCGTGCTCAATGTGGCCGGGCGGGGCGACCCTCTTACCTTCGGCCGCTGCGTCGAGATTGCCCATGCCAAACTGCTGCGGGTGCCGGGAAAGTGGGTGCTGCGGCTGGTTTTGCAATTCCTGTGGCGCCGGCAGATCTCGGCGATTCCGCCGGAAGCCTGGCCTTACATGACCAGCGAGTACATAATGAATACCCAGCGCCTGCAGAAATTTCTGGGCGAGGAGTATGAGCACGTAATTCAATACGAGATGGCCGATGCCTTTGCCGACAGCTTCAAGGGCAGATAGGGCTCGCCGACCGCGCTCACTTTTGGGATCAGACTGATTTTTTCCCCAGGTAAAGCCCAGCTATGCCCAAGGTGTAGGGCGTCCACGTCGCTTCGGCGAAACCGGCGCGTCGCATCCGCTCGAGCAATTCTTCTGGCACAGGAAAGCGCTCAACCGACGCCGGCAGGTATGCATAGGGGCCACGCACTCCGGAAATCATGCCGCCGAGAAGCGGGAGGATTTGCTTGAAGTAAATGCGGTAAACCTTTCCAACCATTCCGCTTGGCTCACCAAAATCCAGGATTCCGCACTCCCCGCCTGGTCGCAGCACACGGACGATCTCCCGCAATCCGGCGTCGTAATCGGCCAGGTTGCGAAAGCCGAAGGCGGAGGTCACTAAATCAAAACCCGCATCGGGGAACGGAAGATGCAGCGCATCGGCTTCGATCCAGTGCGGCGAATTCTGCTGCCCTGTGCCTGGCGACTTTGACAGAGCGCGCTGCAGCATAGCGTGGGAGAAATCTGCGCCCAGAATTCGCGGGGTCGAATTGCCCGCCCGGCGGCGCAGAGCGAAGGTCATGTCGCCAGTACCGCAACACAGGTCGAGGATTCGGGCCTGCGGGCGGGCCAGGATGTGCGCGAATGTTCGTGCAGTGCGGCGCCACCAGAGACGGTCCACGTTACAGGAAAGAACGTGGTTCAGCAGATCGTAGCGGGGCGCGATTGAGGTAAACATCTCGCGCACTGAACGCGCCGCGGAATCGATATCGTGCGCGCCTTCCGGATCTGCACCCACAACGAGTTTGCCGGTATCAGACACGTTTCCTGCCGCCGATTCTTGCCCGCCGGTGGCGCCAGGCGCTCCGGAAGAAGAAGAAAGCTTTCAGTCGCAAATGGACAACCCTATTTTCCCCAGCCGCCCCGCGACACGCGCCGCAGCTCTTCCACCGCAGAGAGCACAACCTTTTCCGGCACGTCGGCAGCAACTTCCACCTTGCCGATTTCCCGCGGCAAAACGAAGTGCACTACTCCGTTCTGAGTCTTTTTGTCGGTCTGTAGCCGTGCCAGGATATTGCGGGCGCTGACCTTGACCTCGGGCAGCCGCCCCAGGCTGAGCACCGCGTCCGCGATGCGGCCCGCAGTTACCGAATCAGTACGGCCCACGCTCAGAGCAATATTGGTAGCGGCGACCATGCCCCAGGCGACAGCTTCCCCGTGAAGCAGACCACGATATCCGGTCTCGGCTTCCAGCGCGTGACCGATGGTATGGCCAAGGTTCAGCACTCGCCGCAGCCCACCCTCGTGTTCGTCGGCGGAAACCACCTCCGCCTTCAGCTTTACCGACTGGGCGATGAGCCACTCCAATTCGACCGGATCACGCTTCAGAATACGAGTGCGATTTTGCTCAAAGCGAAGAAAAAGATCGACATCGCCGATAATGCCGCACTTCAACGCCTCATAGAGGCCGGCCCGGAATTGCCGGTCCGACAAGGTTCTGAGCACGGCCGGATCGATCAGGACGACGCGTGGGTGATAAAAAGTTCCCAGAAGATTCTTTCCGGCAGCCAGGTTGACCCCGGTCTTGCCGCCGACCGACGCGTCTACCTGCGCCAGCACCGTGGTCGGTACCTGCACCAGTTCCACTCCACGCATGTAGAGCGAGGCCAGCAGTCCGGTGACGTCGCCCACCACGCCACCGCCCAAAGCGATCAGCACTGCTTTCCGATCGGCGCCCTGCCGCGCGAGTTTTTCCGCAAGCGCCTCGACGGTGGCCAGCTTCTTGGCGGGTTCGCCATCGGGCATTAACACGACTCTGGGTCTGAACTTGGCGGCCGCCAAGGAACGCACCAACTTCACGCCCCAGCGGCGGCGCACCGGTGGGACGGTGAGGACAAAAATCTGGCTGGCTTGCGGCAAGAGCTCAGCCAGCAGAAATCCGGAGCGTTCCAGCAGACCCGTCTCGATGCGTGCCTGATAGGGCCGCGGCAGCACATGGATGGTCACCTGCGCCATGGTTTCCCATAATAGCGTATGGCGTACGTAACTTTGGCTGCATTTGCCCTGTGAAGTGGTACCATTTCCCCTCTATGAAGGGTCTTCCAGCCGAGACCGACTTCGTGGTGATTGGCGCTGGTGTGGCCGGTCTGCGCGCCGCGATCGAGTTGGCAAGTGCGGGACGAGTGCTGGTTCTGGCCAAGGGTGCCGGCGACAGTTCCCATGTTCAAGCTGCCGCAGGCAGCACTGCCACTCCGCTTTCCGATGAAGATGAAATCACCCTGCACCTCCAGGACACGCTGGACGCGGGCGATGGTCTATGCCGGCCGGATGCGGTCAAGACTCTTCTGGACGAGGGCTCGGACCGCATCGAGGAATTGATCGCATGGAGTTCTCAGCTCGACCGTAACGGCGCCAGTTTCGTATTCGTACCCGAAAGCCCGCACGCTCGCAGCCGTGTTCTCCATACGCTGGGAGATTCCACCAGAAGCGCGATTCTGCGAACCCTTCAAGCCAAGGCCCGGCCTCTCAAAAACATCTCCCAGCTCGAGTTCGAATTCTCGACCGAACTCGAGGTCGAAAGCGGGCGGGTAATCGGTGTTTCTCTCATTGGCAACCAGGGCCTTCCGGAAGAAGTCGCTTGCTCGGCTGTCCTGCTGGCGACTGGCGGATTGGGGCAAATTTATCGCCACACGACAAATCCGGACCCGGCTACCGCCGATGGTGTTGCTATCGCTTTTCGTGCCGGAGCGGAAGTCAGCGACATGGAATTTGTCCAGTTTCATCCCACGGTCCTCTATCTAAAGAAAGCACCGCCGTTCTTGCTGTCGACGGCGTTCCTCGAGGAGGGCGCATATCTGCGCAACATTGAGCTTGACCGTTTTATGGGCAAATACCATCCCATGGGCGAGTTGGCACCGGGCAATGTCGTGGCGCGGGCGATCATCCACGAAATGGAGGTCAGCCACACGCGGGACCCTTTCGTCTATCTCGATCTCACGCACCTGAAGGCGGCGCAAGTGCACAAGCATTTCGAGAGAACATACACTGCCTGCATGAAACTCAACATCGACATCACCGAAGATCTGATTCCAGTTCGCCCCGCGGCGCATTTCGCCGTGGGCGGCGTGCGAACGGATTTGGACGGCCGGACCAGCCTCGCCGGACTTTACGCCGCGGGCGAAGTGGCGGCCACTGGGGCGCATGGCGCCAATCGCCTGCCGGGCAATGCCCTGCTGGAGGCTTTGGTGTATGGGGAGCGCGCGGGCAAGGCAATGCGTTCTGAGGTCAAACAAGCCAAATCTAAAACTGGTGGACAGAAGAAAGCCGTGTCCCAGAACGGTCCGGTCGATCCTGGAATCGAAGACGTCATTCTCCAGATTCAGGATCTGATGTGGAAAGACGTCGGCATTGTTCGCACGCGCCGCGACATGCAGAACGCAATCAGCCGTTTGGACGAGATGACGCCGCGCTTGGCCCACCCCAAGATCCGACGCACCTGGGAGGCTGCCCATCTGCATCAGGCGGGGCTGCTGGTGGCGCGCTCCGCCCTGGCGCGGGAAGAGAGCCGCGGCGCGCACTACCGGACCGATTGCCCGGGGAGGGACGAAAAGAGATTCTTAAAGCATTCGGTCGTCAAGGGCGAGACCGTGCGATTTGTCTAGCGTTCCCCCTGCCTCCGGCGCTGCTTGCCTGGCGCACTATTTACGTCCCGGTTTGTTCTCTTCTTTCTTCGGCCAGATCAGCGAAGCTGCTACGGAAATCGCCAGCACTCCCGCGACCACTCCCAGCGTGATGTGTGTGGGCACCGGAAAGTAATCTGCCGTCAGCATCTTCAGGCCGATCAAAATCAGGATCACCGCCAGCCCATGGTCAAGGAAACGAAAAATATTCATCAGGCCGGCAACCGCGAAGTACATCGAGCGCAGGCCGATGACGGCGAAAACATTCGACGTGTAAACCACAAATGCGTTCAAGGTGATGGCAAGCACAGCAGGAATGGAATCGACGGCGAAAAGAATGTCTGTCGTCTCGATGACCGCAAGAACCACCAGCAATGGCGTGGCGTAGAGTCCGGGATTTCCTTGCCAGCCGCGAACAAAGAAGCGCCCCCTCTGGTATTCGGTTGTGACGGGAAGAATTCGCCTCAACCCATTCACTACCGGATTTCTGGAGGGATCGATCTGGTGTTCACCCATGGCACACAGCCGCACTCCGCTGTAAATCAGCAGCGCCCCAAATAAATAAAGAACCCAGCGAAAGCGATGAATCAGTTCCACGCCCGCCAGGATAAAGAATCCCCGCATCACCAGCGCCCCCAGAATGCCCCAGAAAAGGACACGGTGCTGCTGCTCCTCGGGCACGGTGAAGTAGCGGAAAATCACGAGAAACAGGAACAGATTGTCGACACTGAGAGAAAGCTCGATCACGTAGCCCGTGACGAACTCGAGCGCCGTTTGATGCCCCTGCCAGAACAACAGAATTGTCGCAAAAGCGCCGGCCAGCGCGATCCACATGACACTCCAGCCCATCGCCTCGCGAAAATGAACCACGTGGCCGGGCCGATGGAAAACGCGCAGGTCGACCACCAGCATGACCAGCGCGAACAAATTGAAGAGAATCCAGAAAAGGAGCAAGCGAAATGGCCGATGATCGATTCTCGATTATCAATGCGGAAGCGTCAGGCAGGCCCGAAGTACCAATCGCAACAAAGAATTTTGCCAGGCTCTCCCCTGCCTCAGCTTTCGCATATCCGCCGAATTAGAAATGAAATTGGGCAAAAGAGTAAAGCCGCGGAACGAAAAGCATTCCCGTGCGGCGCTACTTCGGCGGCAACGGGTCCATTTTGTCGAGAATCCGCACAGTCTCCAGCACCACGCTGCCCACGATTTCCAGGCTCTTCGGGCTGAGTTTGTCAACGGTATCCTGCGGAGTGTGCCAGAACACGTTGTTATACCCATAGGAGAAGTCGATGAGATCGGCGCATGGCACGCCTCGTTTCACGAAAGGTAGATGATCGTCGCTGACCTGATTCAGGCGCGCATAAAAATGCGACTGATAACCCAGACGCGTGGCAGCTTCGTAGACCACGCTTTCCACCCACGGCGTCGAGTTCAAGTCGCGGTCAATGTTGAGATCGGCATCGCCCACCATATCGGTCAGCAGGAACGCTTTGATTTTCTTCAGCGTCCCATCGGCCTGCCACTTCTCCGCCAGGTGACGGATGCCGTAGAGGCTGTCGCTCATGAAGTCGACCTCGGTATCCGGTTTGATCGCTTCTTCGGCGTCATCCCACACCAGCCAAACGCTGTAGCCGTCATTCCTCTTGCCGCGCAACTGGCTGGCGATTTCCAGAAGCAGAGCGCTGGATGATCCGCCATCGTTGGCGCCAACGTAGGCCGTGTTGCGCAGAGGGTAATTCGTATCATAGTGGCTCGCGATGACGATAATTCCATCCTTCGTGCCGGGAAACTTGGCGATGATATTGTGCACCGGGAATTTGCCCTCGGGCGTATCGGCTGTAAAAATATCGTCTTCGACCTGGTCTCCCTTTAATCGCGAAGCCAGATACTCTTCTACCTTCTTGTGATTGGCGCTTCCCACCGGGCGCGGGCCGAATTTTACAATCTCTTTCACATATTGCAGGGCGCGGTCGCCATCAAAGCTTGGTGGAGGACCGCTATCCGGTGGCAGGTTAAGGGTAGGGAGCGAGGTATCGGCAGGCGCCGGGTTCGCCGGATTGCTGCCCTGAGCGGCAGCCGCTTCTTTGCCGCGGTCGCATGCGAAGCCGAGGGAAAACAACAACCACGGCAGAATGAAAAGCCAAATCCGCTTGCCCTTCAACTCAATCCTCGATGAAGTGATTCCTGATTTTACTCGATGGGAAGTTGGCTTCACCGCCCCTGCTTTTCCCGCCTGGCAGCACGCTGCTTGGGATGCACCAGCCAGGCCACTCCGATGCTTACCGCATATAGCGCGATCATGGGCGCAGCAAAGATGCACATGTTCAAAATGTCGGTGGTGGGTGTGACGATGGCGGCAACGATAAAGATCACCAGAATCGAATAGCGGAAATTCTTCCACATGAATCCGGCGCTCACGATGCCCATCAACGCCAGAAAGAACACCAGCACCGGCAGCTCAAAGATCAGGCCCATTCCGAGAATGATGCTGAGAAAGAGCTGCGTGTACTCGCCGATCGTGATCATGGGCTGGAACTGCTTGCCGAAATCGATCAGGAAGTTCAGGGCCGCCGGATAGACGATTCTGTACCCGAAGAATCCTCCGGCAGCAAATAGCGCGATGGTCGAAACCATAAACGGCACAACGTAGCGTTTCTCGTTCCGGTAGAGTCCCGGAGAAATGAACATCCACACCTGATAGAGCACAAAGGGGGAGGTGACGAACAAACCGGCCAGCGCCGCAACCTTCAAGTAAAGATTGAAGGGTTCGGTGGGGTTCAGATAGACCAGCTTGTCCGACATGCCGTTGGCCCGGAGCGCGTCCATAATCGGCTTTTGCATGATGCCGTAGATCTGTTCGCGGTATCCCCAGCAGGCAAAGAAGCCGACCACGACCGCAATAATGCAGTAGATGACACGCTTGCGCAGCTCTTCCAGATGATCGAGAAAGCCCATGGCGGGCATGGACTCGCGCTCACCCTCTCGCTCGCGCTCAGCAGCTTCAGCCAAGACTTCAGACATGCGACTCCTGCGAGGTCGAAGCCAGCGCCTCTGCCGGAGTCGCCGCAGCAGAGGCTGGGGAATTCGGTAATTCTCCCGCTGGCGTCGCGCCGCCAGAACTTGCCTGGATGGCCGGCGACGGCGAGACAGCCGCGGGTTCGGCCTGGATTTCGGCCGGAACAGGATTCGCGCCTCTGCTGATTACTTCCCCTTGCGGCGGCGGACCGGGTGGGAGAATCCTCTGCGCGTTCTCGACTTCGATGTGAGCGATTTCCTGCTCGATCTGCGACTTGAATTCGTTGGAGGCGCGGCGCAGTTCGGCCAGCAGTTTGCCGGCCTGGCGTGCAATCTCCGGCAGCTTCTTCGGGCCAAAAATAATCAGGGCCAGGAAGAACAGGAAAATCGTCTCCGAGAAACTCATAGCGTCATGATAATGCGGGAATCCGGCCAGCGGCAATGTCGAGACAATGCTTTGACAACTCCCTCGAAGCGACTGTGGCGGGGCGGGAAGGCGGCCGGGGTCATTATTAAGGCGAGGGCTTCAGGACAGCCGTATTGCGCTCGTCGCTGGCGATGATGCGGTAGAACTTCCTCAATTCATCGGCCTTGCTGACCGGCACGTTTAATTCCTTGATCTCGAATGTGCGCGTGTAGTCGATGGCGTTACCGTTCACCACGGTTTTCGAGTGATAACTGGCGAAGCCGTCGTCGACGTCCACGGGCGGAGGCAGATCGTCCACCACATAACCTGCGGGCAAGGAGATTTCGAAGCTGTCCTTATCCAGAACCGGCCCGTCGAATTCGATGGGAAATAATCGTGGGTCTTTTGTCTCGAGAATGCCTGAACCCTTATCGCCGATTACGCGGGGCCGCACCAGCAACAGATTACCGGCTTTTTTGGCATATCCGTCGGCCTGGAAGGAGTAATCGAAGCCGAACGGCAGGCCGTTTTCGTGCAGATTGATGAGACTGGCGCGGGTAATCTGAAAACTCGCAAGCGAGCCCGCCAGAAGGTCCTCGATGGGCTTGATGCGGTCCTGATCCCTGGTTACGGTGCGCAGTTGCCAGCGCTCTGACGAAGCACGCTCACCCAGGCGCGTCTCTTTGACTTCGCCTTTCAGCGCACCAGTCGTGTCCAGAGTCAGTTTTCCAGTGCGGTCGATACCATTCATCGACGGAGGCTGCTGCGGCAATTCAACCAATTCTCCCGCCTCCGGCGTCACGAGCAAACCGTAGTTGGCCTGCAGATAACCGCCGATTTGACCGAACGGGATCAGCTCGTTGGTGGGATCAAAGAAAAGAAGTCTGCCGAGCTTAGGTTCTTGCATGACTGCCACAAGCGACGGATCGTTTACCCCCGACGGCAGCCTGATCGCCGTAATTACGTGGTTGAATCCGTCGTGCGGCGGCATGTTCCCGGTAACCGAGCCACGCCGCGCGTTGATGACTACAAGATAGGAATCCACGCCGATTTCCTTGAGCATCGACCTCATCAGCGTGGCCTTGTCCTTGCAATCGCCATAGCGATTGGAAAATACATCGGCCGCGGGATGGGGTTGATAGCCCCCGATTCCCAGTTCAATGGCTACGTACCGAATGTCATGCTGGACAAACTGAGCCAGGGCCTGCATCTTCTGCAGCAGGTCGCTCTTTCCGGCGGTCAGCGCCGCCACCTCCGCCTGGATCTGCGGGGATGCGTCGGCCCGATTGCCCGCGAGGCTCCAGTACCACTGTCCCATGCTTCGCCAGTCTGAAACATCAGTCTTTGGCGAACCGCCGGGCGGAAAGAAGGTGACAATCATTTCTGCGCGAACCCCTGCGAACGGAGGCATGTCGGGCTCCTCACGGAGCCTTTTGACATCGGTTACCGCCCACTGCCATTGGTTGTTTCCGCCCGGTGTCGGTTTCAACTCCGGATAGTTAAGCCACGAAGTCTTATATTCCCAGCCGGGAGGGAGCTCCAGTGAGTAACGGCTCTCGCCAACCGGATCGGTGCCCTGAAACTCCCAAATATCCTGCAGAAAGAAAGGCCGCTCTTCGACCTCGTACTCGTAACCAACGATGTTGCCAACCTCCGGCGCAGGAATCCGCAGGATTTTCGCCTTCACGTCTTGCATCAGCTCAAATCCCGGAGGAGAGGCCTCCACAGCCTCCTTGTCGCTGACCTCGAAGTCTTTGCCCTGCTCTGGAATGCACCACGCATGCAGACTCTTCAACTTTCTCTCCGGATTGAAGTAGACGACCACAATGCCGTGCTGGCGCCCTTCCGGTCGCAAAATCTTGTAAGCCTCGCGGACGTGAGTTCTGATCTTATCGGCCGAGAGGACGGTAACATTGGTTTCCGAGTACATCAGCGCTGCGTCAGCCTTTTCGTCGTGCGCTGGGACGGGAGCGGCCACCAGAGCGTGCATCCAGGGAGGTGCGCTGCCGCCGGCGAAAGCGGGAAGAGCCCAGAGGGCGATGCAGGCAGCAAACCAAAACCGGAACCTGCAGCTACAAATCTCAGTTGCTGGCGCTTGCCGTCCCCGGCAGCAGGACGATCTGCTGTTCATCTTCACTCCTCACCCCTTGGAAAAAGTTCCGCAGCGCCATGTAATACTTCGGATCCAGCATCAGGAAGTCCACGCTCAACTTGCGCGTGAGGTGCAATGTAGTCTTTCCGTCTTCTGCTTTTATGCTGTAGACGACCACATGCCCCCCATTTTGAATGTACGGAGCCGGCACACTGTCCACGCGCCAACCGAGGGGGAGTGTGATGGTTATGTCGTCATCCTTCTCGTACGGGTAGTCAAAGTAGATGGGATGGACGCGGTTGGTGTGTTCGAAAATATGTTTTTCGGCGCCGGTGAAGATTCCTTCGGGGAGAACAACGCGCCGCCCGGCACCGGACGCCCAGCCCGGAATCTTCAGGTTGAATTGCGCCACCAACGGAGTTTCTGAGCCGTTCCAATCAGGTTTGTTGGTCAATTCGGCTTGCGCTGCAACCGGAATCTGCTCCTCGACCGCATCCTCCAGAGATTTCTTTCGCGCCACGTCATCCGCGTGCAGAGCGTGCAGACGGTGATACATAGCTTCGAGGCCCGTGTATGTGACTGTAAGATTGCCCTCGAGATCACCGGTGTCGGAAAGCTGAAATTGCACCTGCCGTTGGATACGTGATTCGGAGGCCTCTGGTAAGGTGGTGTTAATCCAGGTTCCCCCGTCTTTGTCCAGCCGCAACCCCGGAACGCCCGTTTCTGTCCAGGTCAGCAAGCCGAAAGGCGTAAACTCCGCTCCGGGATCCAAGTAGAGGTCCTTTCCGTTCAACTTCACCAGCACGACATTGGCGTCCAGTTTGTGGCTCTGCATCGTGTTCGGCGTAAAGAAGTAGTTACTGCGATCTGACACCCAGCAGCCGTACGCCTCGAACCCCGCGGCCCGAACCAGCGCCAGATAAAGCCACGTCAGCTGTATGCCGTTGCCGTAGCCGCGCTTCCACACATCCTCGACATTCTGAGCCGGCTTTTCTTTCTCGCGTTTTTCTTCCTCTTGCGTCTTGCCCAGCTCGTAAGAAGTATTCCGGATTTGCTGCACCCGGTCGTAGATCTTGCGCAGCTTCACTTCCGGCGGATCGTTGGGGGAAACGATCTGGCCTACCGCTTCCTCCATCGCCTTGCGCTTGCCCACGAAGCCTTCCAGTTGGCCGTTCCATTTCTTGCCCATCTTCTTCCAGAAATCCGCTGGACTTCGTTCCGGAAGATCTTCCTCATAGATAAAGTCCACTCGCGCCTTCAATTCGTCGGCCGGCGGCATGTAGTCTTCGGTCTGAAAAGCTGGAATGTTGCTTGCCTCCATGCGGACGATGTGATCCGGGCCTTCTTTTGGCTGGGTCCCGCTCGGAAGCCCTTGCCAGCTCCAGCGCAAGTTAATGGGAACGTAGCCGCTCGTGTAGGGTTTCAGGGAAAAGCGAGCGCTCTTGGTGAAGAGTTCGTGGCTCAGAATCCAGTGCGAGTCGTAAATGTACTTCTCACTCAAGTCGTAGGTGAAGAAGTACTCGATGATGCTGCCGACTTCAACATCGGGAAGGGTGAAGGTTTTCGCCTGATAGCGGAATCCCCGTCCCTTCACCAGTTCCTTGTCAAAAACCTTGCCGTCAAAGTTGACGATGGTTCCATCAGGTTTGATGGTACGCGCGCGAATCGCTGCAACATTGTCGTTTCCCTTGGTGTAGGGAATTTCGACATCTGCGTATTTGCGCCCTTCTTCGGTGAGTATTTTGATGCGAAAGTAATCGTCCTCGTGAGAGGTGCGGCCGTTGTCGTCGCGGTCAACCTGCCGATAGAGAATGATCGCGGGCGCGCCTGGAGCCTGCGGCTCGCTTGTCATTTTGAGTTCTTCGGGGGAAATAGGTTGAAATCCCGTGCCGGCAAAAGCCGTTGCAGGACACAAGGCCGCAGTAGCCAGAATGAGGGTATTGCAGAAGTGGCGATAATGCACGACAAACTCCCGAGCGTTAAATTCAGGCCGGGCCCCAACTGCCACATTTTTGTGGCAGTCGTTAATTGATGGGACGAGACAATATCGCAGTGTGCTCCTGGAGTCAATAATTGTTTAGCAGGTGGCGAGGCCGGCCAACTGGCTCCGGTTACCTCCGGTGACTCTTCCGGTCCGTGCCCGTCCAAACCGGTGATATACTGTTGTTATTCAGCGCGGTAGCTGGGGTGGCTTAACGCCCTCAACCGAAGGAATCAAACAAGATGGCTCGTAGTCGCCGGTCGCTCTTCCTGGTGGTTTTCTTTCTTATCGCTTGCGGCTTTCTCGGGATCCTTTTTGCCCAGCGTTCTGGGCAGCAGTCGTCGCTAACGGCCGACTCTGATGTCCGCGACAGCCTGAAACAATTTACCGACGTGTATGCCATCGTCGAGCAAAACTATGCCGAACCGGTTGATCCCGACAAGGCAATCTACGACGGCGCCATTCCCGGCATGTTGCATGCGCTCGACCCGCACTCCAACTTCTTCGATCCCAAGTCCTACGCCCTGATGCGTGAAGATCAGCGCGGCAAATACTACGGCGTGGGCATGACCGTTGGCCCTCGCGACAACAAAGTCATCGTCATCTTCCCCTTCACCGGAACTCCCGCCTATAAGGCGGGCATTCACCCCGGGGACGTGATTATTGCCGTCGATGGCAAGTCAACCGAGAACATGAGCGTAAGCGACGTGGCCGATCTGCTGAAGGGCCCCAAGGGCACAACGGTTCATATCAGCATCGCTCGCGAAGGTGTGGAGAAACCCATGGAATTCACGCTGGTGCGGGATGAGATTCCGCGCTACAGCGTGGACGTGCATTTTCTCATTCGTCCCGGCATCGGCTATATGCACATCACCGGCTTCAACGAGACTACCGAGGATGAAGTGGCTCAGGCTATGGACGAGTTCGGGGATCTCAAAGGGCTTATTCTCGATCTTCGCGGCAATCCCGGCGGCCTGCTCAGCGAAGGCGTGGGCGTGGCCGATATGTTCCTCAAGAAGGGCCAGCTAATCGTCTCGCACCATGGCCGCGCCTCGGCTGAGAAGCGCTATGTTGCCCAGCACGGCAACGGCGGCAAGGATTATCCGTTGGTGGTTCTGGTGAACCGTTTGACCGCATCCGCCGCGGAAATCGTCTCCGGCGCCATTCAGGATCACGACCGCGGCTTGATCGCCGGCGAAGTTACCTTCGGCAAGGGTCTGGTGCAAACGGTTTATCCGCTCTCGGAAAACACCGGCCTGGCGCTGACCACGGCGCGCTACTACACGCCCAGCGGACGGCTGATCCAGCGCGACTACAGCAACATTTCGCTCTACGATTACTATTACAACCACGAGAACGAGACCAGCAATAACGCCAACCGCGAAGTTCGGCTGACTGACAGTGGCCGCGTGGAATACGGCGGCGGGGGAATCACCCCCGATGTGACCATTCCTGCGCCCAAGAGCAATCACTTCCAGGACACGCTGCTGCAGCACTACGCTTTCTTCAACTTCGCCAAGGATTACATCCTCAATCACCATCCTACGAAGAACTTTGAAGTGGATGATGCGGTCCTGCTCGAGTTTCGCAAGTCGCTGGACGCTGCCAACATTCCGTATACCCAGGCGGACCTGCTCGATAACGCCGACTGGCTCAAATCCAACATCAAGGCGGAGATCTTTGTCGACGCGTTCGGCGAGGATGAGGGCCTGAAGATCCGGGCTGAGACCGATCCGGAAGTGGTGAAGGCGATCGATTTGCTGCCCCAGGCAAAGGCGCTGGCCGACAACGCGCGGCGCATTATCGCCGAGCACAATACGACGGGAGCCTTCAACCGCTAGAACCGAAAGCTTTTACCGGAGGCCCGGAGCGCTTCCGGGCCTTTCGTTTGCGCGGCGGGACAGCTTGCAGGTTGCACTCACGTTTCGTTGACTTGGCCGGCGGCCTGTGTGAAAATCCGCGCCAGCGCCGCCTTTTGGACGCAAGGGCCGGTCGGCCGCGAGCGCCGGGGCGTAAGCGAGAGATTTGAAGCAAGTATAGGAGGGCAACACCGGTTCGTGCAGATCCGCCATAGCTCGAGGCACTCTTGAAGGCAGCAACTAGCTTGTTGGTTGTCGCCGTGGCACTGATTGCGGGAGTAACTGACTGGCGCTGGCGGCGCATCCCCAACTGGCTTACCGTGCCCGGGTTGCTGGTCGGAGTTGCGTTAAATAGTCTGGCGGCGGGGTGGCCGGGACTGAAAGCCTCCCTGCTGGGGGCTGGACTCGGTCTGCTTCTGCTGTTGCCCTTTGTGCTCCTGCGCAGCCTGGGAGCGGGCGACTGGAAGCTGGCGGGCGCGGTCGGTTCTTTCGTAGGGCCGGGCATGTTGGTGAACTTGCTCATGTTGTCGGTATTCGTGGCGGGAGCCATGGCCCTCGGCCTGGCGATCTATAAACGGCGTCTTAAAAGGACGTTGCGCAATATGGGTCACCTGCTGGCGTCGTTGTTTACGTTTCATATGCCGGGTCCGGAGGTCTCGCTCGACAATCCGGATTCGCTCAAGATTCCTTACGGAGTCGCGTTGGCATTGAGCGTGGTGCTGTATGGCGTTCGGCAGATGTGGGGAGCGGGCTAGCATGATGCGATTGTTGCGACGAACCTGGCGGCGGCTGCGGCGCGAAAACTCTGGTGCGGAAATCGCCGAAACCGCAGCGGTTCTCCCCCTCCTCTTCATGTTTCTGCTGGCCATCTATGGATTCGGCCAGGCCTACAGCATCTACACCACGCTCACGCACGCTGCTCGCGCGGGAGCTCAGGCGGCTGCGGTCCCGGCTTGTGCGACTTGCGGCACCACCATTCCATCCTCTAACGCCCAAGCGGCGGTTCAAACTGCATTGGCGGCCGCGCATCTGCACACCCAGCAGCTGGTACCCACGGCCAGCTGGACCCCGCCGGCGCTCTGCGCCTGCGGCACCTCGTGCAGTGCGGTTCAATGCGACAGCGGGCTCAGCATCAACGTGTGCGTGCAGGAAAACGTGCAGTTGTCCTACCCCAGTCAGGGCGGAATGGGCACCTGCGGCACCTCCGTCAGCATGCGTTACCAGTATCCCTACCATTTCCGCATTCCGCTGACTAATCTTGATCTGGGCAATCTGCAACTGCCGGGGCAGGCGCAGATGAGGTCGGAAACGCAATGAGAGCGGCTCACAAAATGTGCCCTGCTATTCGAGCGGCGCTGCGGCTTCTATGCGGCGACGATAGCGCGGCGCAGATCGCGGAATTTGCTGTCTCCCTCCCGTTGCTGGTGGTTTTTGTCGTGGGAATCTTCGACTTCACCAACGCGATCTCGCTCAAGCAGAAGCTGATGAGTGCCGCGCGCGAAGCGGCGCGTGTGGCTGCCTCGGATCCCGCCACGGACTTGAGTGCCTCGGTGCCCGTCTCGGTCAGCGACGCCCAGTGGGTCGTCGATCGGTATCTGATCTCGGAGAAGATCGACGACTGCGGGCTGTCGGCTGTAACACCGACAACCTCTGGACACCTGCAATGGGTTTCTGCCTCCACCGGCAACGGTTGTCCGGGAAATGGGATTTCCCTGACGGTGGACCGCGGTTGCAAGAGCCAGATTACGACGGGAGCAACCACCGTAAATCTGATCGAGACTTGTATTACTCTGAGCTACGACTATAACTGGGAGTTTAACCGGGTGATCGGATTGCTGAGCGGCAACGCCAACGGCCCCGGCACCTTGACGGCCAAGGCGGCCGCCTTTGACGAGAACTAGGACCTTACCATGCTCAAGCCGCTGATTCAACGCGCGCGACGAAGCCCGCAACCGCGGGCAAAGGAGCGAGGAGTCACTCTGGCGCTGGTGGCGCTGGCCCTGGTGAGTATCATCGCCATGGCTGCCTTGTCGA
>Ga0335073_10002190_pt1 | contig 26691 bp, 27 predicted proteins | sample Lox_Sample_22_FD_207093 | JGI IMG/M metagenome (GOLD analysis project Ga0335073, IMG submission 207093) | Soil microbial communities from Loxahatchee National Wildlife Refuge, Florida, United States - Lox_Sample_2.2 | ecosystem: Environmental > Terrestrial > Soil > Wetlands | place: USA...
AAGTCTGTTGCGTCTACCGATTTCGCCACGTCCGCTTAGCCATATAAGTGCCATAACGCGCCTCGTCGCGCGATAGCGAATCTTCGGCCAATTCCAGCACTTGGCTCCTGTGCGGCTCCTAGCCTCGATTCCCTCAATCCTCCTTCCGGCTACGGCCGGGGATTAAGACCATGTTTTCTAGATGAAAAGGCCTCCAGAAAGAAAGTTACTCACAGTGCGCACAAAAGGGTTTTTAAGTCCCTTGCGTCTACCGGTTTCGCCACGTCCGCCTTCGAGCCGCGCTTGTTTCACATTTCGGCGCGAAAATGAACCGAGCCGGCGAGGCGGCTCAGCCCGCCCCGTCCTTGATCGGCGGCTGGAAGGCGAGGCCCATGTCCCAGGGGAAATAGATCCAGGTGTCCTGCGACACCTCGGTGATGAAGGTATCGACCATCGGCCGGCCGAGCGGCTTGGCGTAGACGGTGGCGAAATGGGCCTTGGGCAGCATCTCGCGCACCATTTTGGCGGTCGCGCCAGTGTCGACAAGGTCGTCGACAATGAGAATCTTCGCCCCGTCGTCGAGTTTCGAGACCTCCGGGGCGATCGTTTTCAAGACCTTGAGCCCCCCTTGGGTCTTGTAGTCGTGATAGGAGGCGATGCAGACCGTCTCGATCACCCGGACCTCGAGTTCCCTTGCGACGATCGCCGCCGGGACGAGTCCGCCGCGGGTGATGGCGACGATCGCGTTGAACGGGCCTGCCGAGGCGAGGCGCCAGGCGAGCGCGCGCGCGTCGCGGTGGAACTGGTCCCATGAAACCGGAAAGGCCTTCTCGCGGGCGGCGGTCAAATGTCGGCTCCCTAGCGTGCGGATCGCGCTCTCCATAACAAGCGCAAGCGCCACGGGCGAGCGAGCGCCGCGGCGCATCAACATCTTTCGCGCTGAGCCGGGTCAGCGCGCGGTGGAGTCGCTCGCAAGCGCGGCGAGCATCGCCTCGACCGCCGCCTTGGCGGCGGCGACGGTCCCTTCGTTTTTGCCGCGCACCACGATCTGGTTATTGAACCGTCCGTCCTTGTAAGACGGATAGGAGCCGATCGACACATCGCCATGGGCGGCGGCGATCGCGGCGAGCGGGTCGCCGTAACGGCCCTCGGGAACGGCGCCCGCTTCGATCGTCTCGACCTGCATGGCGGCGCCCGTCTTCATCGTCTTGACCGCGCAGTCGAGCATCGCCTGCATGACGGCGGGAACGCCGGCCATCACATACACATTGCCGATGCGGAAACCCGGCGCGATCGAGACCGGATTCTCGATCAGCTCGGCGGTAGCCGGAATGCGCGCCATACGCCGCCGCGCCGGCGTCAGATCGCCTCCCGCGTAGCGCTTGAGCATGGCGGCGATGACCCGGGGATCCTCGTCGATCGTGACCCCGAACGCCCGCGCCACCGCGTCGGCGGTGATGTCGTCGTGGGTCGGGCCGATGCCTCCGGTGGTGAGGACATAGTCGTAACGCGCCCTCAGCGCGTTGAGGGCGGCGACGATCTCCTGCTCGATGTCGGGCACGACGCGCGCCTCGCGGACGTCGACGCCGATCTTCGCCAGATATTCGGCGATATAGCCGAGGTTGCGGTCCTTGGTCCGGCCGGACAGGATTTCGTCGCCAATCACCAGCACGGCGGCGGTTACGGTCGTCGGTCTGTCCATCGCAAGCTTCCCTCGGCGCCGGGCGGCAAAGCGCGAAGCTAGCACGAAGCCGGAGAATGTCCGCCGCGACGCTCCGAGCAAGGGAATCGCCCCGGCCCCCCGCAAGCGTCTTGTGTTCGGCGCGGAGCAGAGCATATGTGTAGAGCTTCCGAAAGGCAGCAAGGAACGTTCCGGTGACCACCTCGACGACGTTTGTGCAGGCGGGCGAGAAAGCCGGCCGCCGCAGCGGGCAGATCCGGCTGCACGGACCGGAAGACTTCGCCGCGATGCGCAAGGCCGGGGCGCTGACCGCGGAGGCGCTCGACCTCATCGGGCCGCTGGTCAAGCCGGGGGTGACGACCGCGAGCATCGACCGGTTCGTGTTCGAATTCGCCCGCGACCACGACGCCTACCCCGCGCCGCTCAATTATCGCGGCTATCGCAAGTCGATCTGCACCTCAATCAACCATGTGGTCTGCCACGGCGTTCCCGACGACAAGCCGCTGCGCGACGGCGATATCCTCAACATCGACGTGACGCTCATCGTCGACGGCTGGCATGGCGATGCGAGCCGCATGTTCGTCGCCGGCGAAGCGCCCCGGCGCGCGCAGCGGCTGATCGACGTCACCTACGAGGCGATGATGCGCGGCATTGAGGCGATCAGGCCCGGCGGAACGACGGGCGACATCGGCTTCGCCATCCAGACCTACGCCGAGGCGGAGCGCTGCTCGGTCGTGCGCGATTTTTGCGGCCACGGCCTAGGCCGATTGTTCCACGACGAGCCGAACATCCTCCATGTCGGGAAGAAGGGCGAAGGCGCTCCGCTCCGCCCCGGGATGCTGTTCACCGTCGAGCCGATGATCAATCTCGGCGGCTATGGGGTGAAGATCCTGTCGGACGGCTGGACCGCGGTGACGCGCGACCGATCGCTGTCGGCGCAATTCGAGCATACCGTCGGGGTCACCGAGACGGGCTACGAAATCTTCACCCTGTCGCCTACGGGGGCCGACCGCGCGCCGATCCGATGACCTCGGAAGCCGGCGGCGGCGCCAAGCCCTATCGTCGGCGCCGGGAGCGGCGGCGCTCCCAGCTGCACGAAGCTGGCGCGCCGGCGACAGGCCGGCCGCAGGCCGCCGCCGACGCGGTGGGCGCGGAAGCCGGGGAAGGCGAAACGCCTCACTATCATGGCCACCGTGAGCGGCTGAGGTCGCGGCTGAGGGACGCCGGCCCCGCCGCGCTCGCCGACTACGAGCTCCTCGAGCTCATCCTCTTTCGCGCCATCCCCCGCCGCGATGTGAAGCCGCTGGCGAAGGCCCTCGTCGCCCGCTTCGGCTCGTTCGCCGAGGCGATTGCGGCCGAGCCTGCACGGCTGGCCGAGGTCGAGGGCATGGGCGTGGGCGCAATCGCCGAGTTCAAGATCGTCGAGGCGGCCGCCCAGCGCCTGGCCAAGGGCGCCGTCAGGAAGCGCCTGCCGATGGGATCATGGGGCGAGGTGATCGATTACTGCCGCACGTCGATGGCGTTCGAGGGCCGCGAAATCTTCCGGGTGCTGTTTCTCGACCGCAAGAACGGGCTCATCGCCGACGAGGTGCAAGGGTCGGGCACCGTCGATCACACGCCCGTCTACCCACGCGAGGTGATGCGCCGCGCGCTCGAACTCGCGGCGACGGCGATCGTGCTCGTCCACAACCATCCGTCGGGCGATCCGACGCCGTCGACCCAGGACGTCAAGATGACGCTGGAGATCATCGCGGTCGCCAAGACGCTGGGCGTCACCGTCCACGACCACATCATCATCGGCCGCGACGGGCATGCGTCGCTCCGCGGAATGAAGTTGATCTGAAGGCGGTCGCTTCATTGTTGCCGCGCTCGATGAGCGCGGCGGACGCGGTGGTCGACCGGGTCTACAGGACGTCACGGCCGCGCGCCGCCATCAGGTCGCTCGGCGTGTCGATATCGACAACCACGCCGGAGTCCGGCGCTTCGACTTCGACCACCTCCCCGGCGCCGAGCGCGGCAACGAGCCGGCGTGCGCCCTCGTCGCCCTTAAGGCGCGTCGCGGCCGCGAACAAGCCTCGTCCGAGCAGCACCGGATTGCCGCGCCGGCCTTCGTGCATCGGCGCAGCGGCGAGCGCCCGCGCGTTCGCTTGGAAGCCGTCGATCAGGGCGTCGATGAGCCGCGCATCGATCCACGGCATGTCGCCGAGCAGGACGAGCGCGCCCGCGACATCCGTGGGCATGGCGGCAAGCCCGACCCTCAGCGACGACGCAAGGCCACTCGAATATTCGGGATTGTGAGCGTATTCGACGTCAAGGCCGGCGAGGGCCGCCTCGACCGTGGATCGGGCATGGCCGGTCACCACGATCACCGGACGCGCCCTGGACGCGAGCGCCGCCTCCGCCGCCATCCGCACGATCGGCTTATCCCCGAGCGTCTCGACGAGCTTCGTCACGGCCACGCCGCCCCGAGCGCGAAAGCGCGACGACCGGCCGGCGGCCAGCACGATCGCGCCGACCCTATCCAAGGGGCGCGCGAGGCTGCGGGCGCGTGCCGATCTCCATGAGCAGGCCGCCGACGCCCATCGCGCGGATGTCCGCGTCGTGGATCGGCGCGCCGGCCAGAATGCGCTGGAGGACCCAGTCGAAGCCGTTCTCCTTCGGCGATCGGGCGCAGCCCGGCGCGCCGATGATCGGGATTCCGCCACGCTCGGCGAGCAGCAGCAGATTGCCGGGATCGACCGGCATGCCGAACCGCTCGATCCGCCCGCCGATGGCCTCGATTGCGGCCGGGATGACATCGCGCCGGTCGGTGATGGCGGAGGCCCCGAAGGCGATGAGCGCGTCGCTGCCGTCAATGAGCCTGCCCAGCGCTTTCGCCAGGGGCCCGACCTCGTGCGGGACGGTCTCGCGCGCCGCGATGCGCGCTCCGGCCGGCGCGAGGCGCGCCTCGAGCACTCGTAGCGTCTTCGCCACCACGCTGGCCTTGAGTCCGGGGAGCGTCGTCGAGACCACGCCCACTCGCAGCGGCCTGAACGGCTGAACCGCGATCGCGCCAGCATGCCCAGCCGCCGCAAGCGCAGCCTCGAGCGTCGCGCCGGGAGTGGCGAACGGAATGATCTTGACGGTCGCGACCATGTCGCCGTCGCCGACGGCGCGATATGGCGGCAGGGTGGCGACAGTGACCGCCTCGTCGATTGCATTGACCCGGTCGATCGCCGCCGTTTCGATCACCGCCAGTCCGGCGGCCGTGGCGAACAGATTGACCCGTCCGGTGAACGGCGCCGAGAGCCGCAGATGCGCGCCGGCCAAGCGCCTGGCGAGCGCAAGCGCCGCTTCATCCTCGCCGACGTCGCCGGGCTCGAGCCGCGCCGCCACGACGCTCTCGACGCCCACCGCCGCCAGCTCCACCAGACGCTCGCGGGTGAGGGTGTCGCCCTTCTTGAATTGGGCGCCTTCGATCCTGACCCCGTGCGCGAGCACGGCGCCCTCCGCGTCTTCGATTGGGGTTGCGCCGAACTTCATGCCGCCGCGCTTTCGGCGCGCAGCGGCTTCTTGCGCAGCGAGGCGACGATCTCGCCGATGATGGAAACCGCGATTTCAGCCGGGCTCACCGCGCCGATGTCGAGCCCGATCGGGGCGTGGATCCGCGCCAGCGCAGCTTCGTCGAAGCCTCGGGCGCGCATGCGCTCGATCCGCCTGGCGTGCGTCTTTCGCGAGCCGAGAGCGCCGATGTAGAAGCAGTCGGCGCGAAGCGCGATCTCGAGCGCCGGGTCGTCGATCTTGGGATCGTGGGTCAGGAGGCAGATTGCGGTATAGCGGTCGAGCGGCGCCTCGGCGAGCGCCTCGTCCGGCCATTTGGCGATGACCGGAGTCTCGGGGAAGCGGTCCGGGGTGGCGAAGGCGGTGCGCGGATCGATGATCGTGACGTCGAGGTCGGCGATCCGCGCGATCGGCGCCAGCGCCTGCGAGATGTGAACGGCCCCGATCAGGGTGAGCCGCGGCGCCGGCGCCTGGACGGTGAGAAAATAGTCCTCGCCCGCGACTGAGACCACGCCGCTCTTGCCCATCCGCAGGGCGGCCTCCAGCTCAAGCGCAAGGGGATCGGCGGCAATCCGTTCGGCCGGGACAAAGCGCTGCTCGCCGTCGGCGAGACGGGTGACGATCGCGCCGGCGCGGCGCCCGGCCCGGGCCGAATTCATCGCCTTGAGAACGTCGAGACGCATCAGGCGAGCTTCTCGACATAGACCTTGATCCGGCCGCCGCAGGAGAGGCCGACGCGCCAGGCCGTCTCGTCGGCGACGCCGAACTCGAGCATCCGCGGCGCGCCCTTCGCGATCACCTCCGCCGCCTCCTCGACGACCGCGCCTTCGACGCAGCCGCCGGAAACGGAGCCGAGAAAATTCCCCTCCCCGTCGATGACGAGATGCGAGCCGACCGGCCTCGGCGCCGAGCCCCAGGTCTCGACCACGGTCGCGATCGCGACATCCCGCCCGGCTTCGCGCCACGACTCGGCGGCGGCGAGAACGTCTTCGTCCCGTGTGAGCATTGCATCAGCCTCCTTCCGTCCCGGCCGCCCGGGAGCGGCGAAGGCGAAAATGGCCCTGCCCACGCCGCTCCGCAAGGCTCAAGCGCTCACTCGACCGTGAGCAGCGGGTGTTTCCGCCCGTCGAATGACCCCTCCGGCCGGGAGAGCGCCCGACAGAGGTCGGCCATGCTGGCCAGATTGTGGATCGGCCGGAACGAATCGACGTGAGGCAGCATGGCGCGAATCCCTCCCGCCTTGGCGGCGAAGTCGCCGAACCGCAGCAGCGGATTGACCCAGACGATACGCCGGCTCGATTTGGCGAGCCGCTCCATCTCCGCTTCCAGGCGGTCGAGGCTATCGCGCTCGAGCCCATCGGTGAAAAGGAGCGTGATCGCGCCCTGGCCGAGAACGCGCCGCGACCAGTCGCGGTTGAACCGTGCGAGAGCCTCGCCGATCCGGGTGCCCCCGGACCAATCGACGGCGAGCGCCGAGCATTGCGCCAGCGCATCGTCGGGATCGCGCGCCCGCATCGCCCGGGTCACGTTGGTCAGGCGGGTGCCGAACAGGAATGTCGAAACCCGCCGCGTTTCCCCCAAGGCATGCAGGAAATGAAGGAAGAGACGGGTGTATTCGTTCATCGACCCGGAAATATCACAGAGTGCGACGACCGGAGGGACGCGTTCGATCGGCGAGCGAAACTCGAGGTCGATCACGCCGCCCGGCTGCAACGAGCGGCGGAAGCTGCGGCGCGCGTCGACTCGAACCCCGCGCCCGCCCGGCGCGAACCGTCGCGTCCGGCGCCTGTCTTCGGGCATCATGAGCCGCTTGATCGCCTTGCGCGCCTCTTCGATCTCGTCGGCGCTCATCTGGGCGAAATCCTTCGACCGCAAAATCTCGGCCCCCGACATCGTCAGCCGGGCGTCGAGCTCGATCGACGGTGGCGCTTTGGCGCCCTCCTGCGCAGACTTGAACAGCGCGGCGGCGACGCGGCTCGCCCCGGCTTCGACAGGCTTGAGGCTGCCCTGACTCGGCGCTTTGGGCGAGAGCATCGCGATCAGCTTTTCGATCAGGCCCTTTCGCTTCCAGAAGATGCGGAAAGCCTGGTCGAACAGCAGGCTCTCCTCATGCTTCTTGACGAAGACCGCGTGCAAGGTGGTGTAGAAGTCCTCACGATCGCCGACGCCCGCGGCCTCGACCGCCGCGAGCGCGTCGAGGACAGCGCCCGGTCCGAGCGGCAGGCCGGCTTCGCGCAGCGCGCGGGCGAAATGGACGATGTTTTGCGCCAGGAGGCCGCCGCGCCGCGGCCCGGCTTCGGAAAGCGACGTCGTCAAACCGACCCGGCCGGTTTCCGCTCCGGCCTCCCCCTGGTCTTCGCGCGGGCGAAGTAGGCTTTCATCGGCGTAAAATAATTGTCCTGCCAGCCCCCGTTTTCGTAGCTCGTCTGCCCGTCCGGAACGCCCCTGTGGGTCAGCGTCAGCCGCGCGCCGGTCTTGGTCGGCTTAAGCTCGACCGTGATGGTGGAATCGGGATCGTTGTCGGCGAATTCGGTCGTCCGCCAAGTCTGGACGATGCGCCTTCCAGGAACGAGCTCGACCGTCTTGCCGGTGATGTAGCCGTTCCAGACGCTATGGGCGCCTCCGACACGTTTGGCGATCTTGGCCTCGGCGCCGGTCATTGCGCTATGCGCGCCGCTGTCGAGCCACGCGTCGTAGACGGCCTGCGGAGGCGCGGGAAGCGTGCAGGAAAGCTTGAACTCGTAGGTCATGGCGCGGCCTCTTGCCCGCGGTGCGCGAAACCTATCCGATCTCCAGCCGGCGAAGCTCGGCGCGGGTCTCCTCGATCAGCGCCTGCGCTTTCGCGCCGTCGATCTTGGCGATGTCGTCCTGATATTTGAGCAAGACGCCGAGCGTGTCGGAGACCTGGGCCGGATCGAGGGCGACCGCGTCGAGCTCGGCCAGCGCCGCAGCCCAGTCGAGGGTTTCGGCGACGCCCGGCGACTTGAACAGGTCCTGTTTGCGCAGGCGCTGGACGAAGGCGACGAGCTCGGCGGTCAGGCGCTCGGGCGCGCGCGGCGCCTTGGCCTGCACGATCGCCATCTCGCGCGAAAGGTCGGGGTAGCCGAGCCAGTGGTAGAGGCAGCGGCGCTTAAGCGCGTCGTGGATCTCGCGGGTGCGGTTCGAGGTGATCACGACGATCGGCGGCTCGGGCGCTTTGAGAACGCCGATCTCCGGGATCGTCACCTGAAAGTCGGACAGGATCTCGAGGAGATAGGCTTCGAAGGCCTCATCGGCGCGGTCGATCTCGTCGATGAGCAGCACCGGCGCGCCGTTGACCTCGGGCTCGAGCGCCTGCAGCAGCGGCCGCTTGATGAGGTAGCGCTCGGAGAAGATGTCGTGCTCGATGCGATCCTTGTCGTGCTCGCCGGCGGCCTCGGCGAGCCGGATCGCCGTCATCTGCGCCGGATAGTTCCATTCGTAGACCGCGCTCGCGATGTCGAGGCCTTCGTAGCATTGCAGCCGGATCAGTCTCCGGTCGAGCGTTTGAGCGAGAACCTTGGCGACCTCCGTCTTGCCGACGCCGGCCTCGCCTTCGAGAAAGAGCGGCCGCTTGAGCCTGAGGCCGAGGAAAATGACAGTCGCGAGCGCGCGGTCGCCGACATAAGAGGCCCTGCCGAGCAGGGCGAGCGTGTCCTCGATCGAAGCCGGGAAGGCCCGGGCGTCAGACGAGGCGGGATTTGCGCTATCCATTTGCAGCGAAGCCTATCACGGGCGGAGCACGGCTCGAAGGCTTCGTCTCGAAGCTTACGGAACCAGCCGCAATGACTCGAATGGCGAGGCATTGCGCGTTGGCGTCCGTTTGATCGAGGGGCCTTGCCCTCCTTGACGCAGCGCTCGATCGCGCTTCACCCCGCCGCGGCCACCGCGCGCTTCGCCATGACTCCGATCAGGTGAGCGCGATAGTCGGCGTCGGCATGCAGGTCGGAATTGAGGCCGCTTGCGGCGACCGAGACGCCGTCGAGCGCGGCCGGCGAGAAATTGGCGGCGAGCGCTGTCTCGAGCGCGTTGGCGCGGAAGACGCCGTTCGCCCCGGCGCCCGTCACCGCCACCCGCACGCCGCCTGCCGTCCTGGCGACGAACACGCCGACCAGCGCGTAGCGCGAAGCCGGGTTGGCGAATTTCATATAGGCCGCCTTTTGCGGGATCGGGAAGCTGACCCGGGTGATGAGCTCGCCCGCTTCGAGCCCCGTCTCGAACAGGCCGGTGAAGAAATCCTGCGCCGGGATGCGGCGCTTGTCGGTGACGATCGTCGCGCCCAGGGCGAGCGCGGCCGCCGGGTAGTCGGCGGAGGGGTCATTGTTGGCGATCGAACCGCCGATCGTGCCCATGTTGCGCACATGCGGATCGCCGATCCCGCCGGCGAGCTTGGCGAGCGCCGGGATCGCCGCTTGCACGACGCTCGAGCGGGCGACGTCGGCGTGGCGGCTCATCGCCCCGATGACGAGATTGTCCCCCTCCCGCGCGATGCCGGTCAACTCGGGGACGCTTTTGAGATCGACAATCGCGGCTGGCGAAGCAAGGCGCTGCTTCATCGTCGGCAATAGCGTCATGCCGCCGGCGAGCGCCTTCGCGTCGGCTTTGGCGAGCTCGGCGAGGGCCCCGGAGAGCGTCTGCGGGCGATGATATTCGAAGGCGTACATGTCGATGTGTCTCCCAAAAAGACGTCGCGAGGCGGCGGCTGCCCGCCGCCTCAGGCTCGTTTCATTCCGCGGCGCGCTTCGTCACGGCTTTCTGCGCCGCCCGCCAGACGGCCTGCGGGGTCGCCGGCATGGCGATGTCCTCGTGGCCGAGCGCATCGGTGATCGCGTTGATCACGGCGGGCGGAGAGGCGATGGCGCCGGCTTCGCCGCAGCCCTTGATGCCGAGCGGGTTGGACGGGCAGGGCGTCTCGATCGTGTCGACCTTGAACGACGGCAGATCGTCGGCGCGCGGCATGCAGTAATCCATGAAGCTCGCGGTCAGAAGCTGGCCGTCACTGTTGTAGTGGGCGCTCTCGAGCAGCGCCTGGCCGATGCCATGGGCGACGCCGCCATGCACCTGGCCTTCGACGATCATCGGATTGATGAGCTTGCCGAAGTCGTCGACGGCGGTCCACCGGTCGATCGTGACGACGCCGGTCTGCGGATCGATCTCGAGCTCGCAGATATGGACGCCGGCCGGGAAGGTGAAGTTCGGCGGATCCCAGAAGGCGCTTTCCTTCAGACCCGGCTCGAGTTCCTGGCCGTTGAACTTGTGCGCGGTGTAGGCGCTGAGCGAGACCGAGACCCAGTCGATCGACTTGTCGGTGCCTTTGACGGTGAACTTGCCGTCCTTGAACTCGATGTCCTGGTCGGAAGCCTCAAGCAGGTGGCCGGCGACCTTCTTCGCCTTGGCTTCGATCTTGTCGAGCGCCTTGAAGATCGCCGACATGCCGACAGCGCCGGACCGCGAGCCGTAGGTGCCCATGCCCATCTGCACCTTGTCGGTGTCGCCGTGGACGATCGAGATGTTCTCGATCGGAATGCCGAGGCGGTCGGAGACAAGCTGGGCGTAGGTCGTCTCGTGTCCCTGGCCGTGGCTGTGGCAGCCGGTCAGAACCTCGACGGTGCCGACCATATTGACGCGCACTTCGGCTGACTCCCACAAGCCGACGCCGGCGCCCATGGCGGCCGCCACCTGGGAGGGCGCGAGACCGCAGGCTTCGATATAAGTCGAAAATCCGACGCCGCGCAGCTTACCCTTGGCGGCGGACGCCGCCTTTCGCGCCGCAACTCCCTTGTAGTCGGCTAGAGCCAGCGCCTTGTCGAGGGCCCTTGGGTAGTCGCCGGCGTCGTAAGTCACCACTACCGGCGTCTGATGCGGGAACGACTTGACGAAGTTCTGGCGGCGGAACTCGGCGGAATCGCGACCCGTCTCCCGCGCCGCCAACTCGACGATCCGCTCGACCAGAAACGTCGCCTCCGGCCGCCCCGCGCCACGAACGGCGTCGACCGGAACGGTGTTGGTGTAGACGCCGTCGACCTCCACGTAAATCGTCGCGATATCGTACTGCCCGGACAGAAGCGGCGCATAGAGCCAAGTCGGCACGATCGACCAGAAGGTCGATGGGTAAGCGCCGAGATTGGCGATGGTATGGACCCGCAGGCCGAGGATCTTGCCGCCGGCGTCGAGCGCGAGCTCCGCATGCGTCACATGATCGCGGCCGTGGGCGTCGGTGAGAAACGATTCGGTGCGCTCCGCCGTCCATTTGACCGGCCGGTTCACCTTCTTGGCGGCCCAGACGCAAACCGTCTCTTCGTTATAGATGAAGATCTTCGAGCCGAAGCCGCCGCCGACGTCGGGCGCAATGACGCGCAGCTTGTTCTCCGGCGCGACGCCTTGAAATGCGGAGAGGACGACCCGAGCCAGATGCGGATTTTGGCTCGTGGTGTGCAGGGTCTGGACGTCGGTTCCCGGATCGTACTCGCCAAGCGCAGCGCGGGGCTCCATGGCGTTCGGGATCGTGCGATTGTTGACGAGATCGAGCTTGGTCACATGCTTCGCGGCGGCGAAAGCGGCGTCGGTCGTCGCCTTGTCGCCGAGGTGCCAGTTGTAAACCGTGTTGTTGGGCGCGAAGTCGTGCACCTGGGGCTTGCCCGAAGTGGCGGCGCTCGCCGTGTCGATCACCGCAGGCAGCACGCCGTAGTCGATGATGACCTTCTCGGCAGCGTCCTTGGCCTGAGCCAGAGTGTCCGCGATGACGACCGCGACGGGGTCGCCGACGTAAAGCGCCTTGCCATGCGCGAGCGCCGGGAACGATCCGACTTTCATCGGCGTCCCGTCCTTGGAGGTGATCGTTACGCCCCCGATATGAGCGCCGATCTTGTCGGAGACGGTGTCGGCGCCGGTAAACACTGCAACGACGCCCGGCGATTTCATCGCCGCCGACGCGTCGATCTTGCCGATTGTGGCATGCGCGTGCGGCGAGCGCAGAAAGTACGCGTAGGCCTGGCCCGGACGGTTGATGTCGTCGGTATAGTGGCCCTTGCCGGTGATGAAGCGGATGTCTTCCCTGCGTTTGACGGAGGCGCCAATGCCGGTCGCGCTCATGGTGTTTCTCTCCCTTGGAACGGCTTCAAGCGTGCTGTCACTCGGCGGCCTTCGGCGTCGCGGCGGCGGCCATTTCGCGCGCGCCCTGAGCGACCGCCTTGACGATGTTGTGATAGCCGGTGCAGCGGCAGATGTTGCCTTCGAGCCCGTGGCGGATGGCGGCTTCATCGAGGTGCGAGCCCTCGCGATTGACGAGGTCGACCGCAGCCATGATCATGCCCGGCGTACAGAAGCCGCATTGCAGGCCGTGATTGTCCTGGAACGCCTGCTGCATCGGGTGCAGCTTGCCGCCGGCGGCGAGACCCTCGATCGTCGTCACCTGCGCGCCCTCACAGCTCGCGGCCAGAACCGTGCAGGATTTGATCGCCCGGCCGTCGAGATGGACGACGCAGGCGCCGCATTGCGACGTGTCGCAGCCGACATGGGTGCCGGTCAGGCGCAGGTTCTCGCGCAGGAACTGGACGAGGAGCGTTCTCGGATCGAGATCGGCCGACACATGCCGGCCGTTTACCGCCATAGAGACATGAACCATTCCCAAATCCTCCTGAACCAAGACGTCTTCGTCGGCACTGCTTGCGGCGCCGTTCGCGCGGTCGGCGGCGCGGCGGGGGCGGCGGGCGATTCGACCGAAGGAGCGGCCGCAGCGGCGGATGGTGCGCCTGGCTCGGCGGCGGCGGCCGGGCCTCCGGCCGAGATGGCGGCGAAATTGGCGAAAAACTTGTCGGCCATGTTCTTGGCGACGCCATCGATGAGACGCGCGCCGAGCTGGGCGATCTTGCCGCCGACATGCGCCTCGACGTCGTAGTGCAACAGCGTCCCGCCCGGGGCGTCGGCAAGCGACACCTTCGCCCCGCCTTTGGCGAAACCGGCGATGCCGCCCTCGCCCTCGCCCTTGATCGTGTAGCCGACGAGCGGCGTGAGGTCGGAGAGTTCGACCTTGCCTTTGAACGTCGCCGACACCGGCCCGATCTTGGTTTTGACCACGGCGGCGAAGCCGTTGGCGCCGGTCTTCTCCAGCGACTCGCAGCCCGGGATGCAGGCCTTGAGGACTTCCGGGTCATTGAGCAGCGCCCAAACCTTCGGCCTGTCGGCGGGCAAGGTCACGTCGCCCGTCATCGTCATCGGCATCGACGTTTCCTTCCTCCGCGGACTTGATTCGTCCGCCGTTGCGCCGCGCCCGGCGCGATACAAAAGCCGCACGCGGTTTCGAGGCAGCTTTTCGCATCGCGCGGCAAAGATCAAGTTGTCGTCGCTCTCTCGTCCAAGATTCGGCGAGACTCGACTTGCAGCCGCGTCGCCAATTCGGGACAGGCTTGATGGATCAGCGTCGCGAGCCGATCGCGATATATTTGTCTGGGTATCACGCTCGACTAGCAATACTCGCGCGCCCTGAGATCGCGGCTCGGCCGATCACGGGACATAGCCCAATCGTCGAGTTGCCGTCGGCTCCCGTGGCGGCTAGGGTCCGGAATTGAAGGACGCGGTCAGATCGCCGAAAAGGGATCGGCGGATCGCGACCGGGTTAACGACAGGGCGGCCGGGCGACAATGGCACGTTTCCTGCGAAGCGGGATGAAACAAAAGGGCAGGTCGGCGCATGGACAATTTCCTGCAGCAGTTGATTAACGGGCTCACTCTGGGGTCGATCTACGGACTCATCGCCATCGGCTACACGATGGTCTTCGGCATCATTGGCATGGTCAATTTCGCCCACGGCGACGTGTTCATGTTGTCCGCCTTTATCGCGCTGATCATATTCATGATTTTAACCCAGATTCTGCACCTGGGGTCGCTGCCGATCGTGTTCGTCGTCGTGCTGGTGGCGGCGATGGCGCTGACCGCATTGTGGAACTGGACGATCGAACGGCTCGCCTATCGGCCGCTGCGCGGATCGTTTCGGCTGGCGCCGCTGATTTCGGCAATCGGAATGTCGATCTTTTTGTCAAATTTTGTCCAGGTTGTTCAAGGGCCGCGCAACAAGCCAGCGCCCCAGTTGCCCAATCACGTCTTCAATCTGACCGGAGGCGCGTACGACGTCACCTTGTCAGTGCGCCAGATCCTGATCGTGGTCGTCACCGCCATTCTGCTCGCCGGCTTCTGGTACCTCGTCCAATACACTTCGCTCGGGCGAGCCCAGCGCGCCTGCGAGCAGGACCGCAAGATGGCGGCGCTGCTTGGGATCGACGTCGACGCGACGATCTCGATCACTTTCGTGATCGGCGCGGCGCTCGCTGCGGTCGCCGGGGTGATGTTCGTCATCTATTACGGGGTGGTGAATTTCGCCGACGGTTTCGTGCCGGGAGTGAAGGCGTTCACCGCGGCGGTGCTCGGCGGAATCGGCTCCCTGCCGGGCGCGGTCCTCGGCGGCCTCTTGATCGGGCTCATCGAGGTGTTCTGGTCGTCCTATTTCACCACCGACTACAAGGATGTGGCGGCGTTCATGATTCTCGCCATCACCTTGATCTTCATGCCCTCCGGCATTCTTGGGCGACCTGAAGTGGAGAAGGTGTGACCATGAGCGCGCCCTCGCAGACCTCCTCGCAGACCTCCTCGCTTACCGAAAGCGTCCCGACTGTCGGCCAACTCGTTCCGGCGCTTCGCAACGCGGCGGCGGCGGCTCTCGTCGCCTTCGGCCTCTCCTTTCCGATCATTAGCTACCATGCCGAATCGAACATCGAAAACGAGCTCGTCCTGATCGGCCGCTGGCCGCTCTCGTTTGCGATCGCGGCGATCGTCTTCCTGTTCGTCTTCCTGCGCCAGATGGCGCGCGCCGATTGGCGGATCTGGTTCGACAGAGTCGGCTCGATCGCCGCCGGCGGCATGGGCGGGGCGCTGGTGCAGGCGGCGCGGGAAGGCGAGGGCACGGCCCCGCCGTCGGCCGCCAGGGTGGCGTTCGGGCGCTATTTCGGCCCGTTCGCGCTTGGCCTCGTCATCGTATTCCCGTTCATCGCCCTTGGCCTCCTCGGGCCGGGCGGCTCGCTGAAGTGGATCAACAACTACGGCGTCCAGATCCTGATCTACGTCATGCTGGGCTGGGGACTGAACATTGTGGTCGGCCTCGCCGGCCTGCTCGATCTTGGTTACGTCGCCTTCTACGCCATCGGCGCCTATTCCTACGCGCTGCTCTCGACCACCTTCGGCCTGTCGTTCTGGATCTGCCTGCCGCTGGCGGGGACGCTCGCCGCGATGTGGGGGGTCATTCTCGGGATTCCTGTTCTCAGGCTCAGGGGCGACTATCTGGCGATCGTCACCCTGGCGTTCGGCGAGATCATCCGTCTCGTGCTCATCAACTGGGTCGACCTGACCAATGGCTACGCCGGGATCACCGAGATCCCGCATGTTTCGTTCTTCGGCATCCCCTTCAACGACAACGACAACGGATTCGCGGCGATCTTTCATCTGCCCTTCACCCCGATCTACCGCACGATCTTTCTTTTCTATCTGATCCTCGGCCTCGCGCTCCTCACCAATCTCGTCACCATTCGGCTCCGCCGGCTGCCGATCGGCCGGGCATGGGAAGCGCTGAGGGAAGACGAGATCGCCTGCCGCTCGCTCGGCATCAACACCACCAACACCAAGCTCACCGCCTTCGCGCTCGGGGCCATGTTCGGCGGGTTCGCCGGTTCGTTCTTTTCCGTGCGTCAGGGGTTCGTAAGTCCCGAAAGCTTCACCTTCATCGAATCGGCGACCATCCTCGCCATCGTCGTGCTCGGCGGCATGGGCTCACAGCTCGGCGTCGCGATCGCCGCGGCGGTGATGATCGGCGTTCCCGAACTGATGCGCGAACTCGACTGGATGAAAGCCATTTTCGGCGAGGACTTCGACCCGACCCAATACCGCATGCTGCTGTTCGGCGCGGCGATGGTCGTCATGATGATCTGGAAGCCGCGCGGGCTCGTGTCGACGCGCTTGCCGTCGATCTTTCTCAAGGAGCGGAAAGCCGTGTCAGGCAGCCTCGTCAAGGAGGGACGCGGCTGATGAACTGGCTGACCGGCCCATTGCTCGCGGTCGAGAACCTCACCATGCGGTTCGGCGGCCTCATCGCGGTCAACGCCTTCAGCTTCTCGGTCGGACGCGGAGACATCACCGCGCTCATTGGCCCGAACGGCGCGGGCAAAACGACCGTGTTCAACTGCGTCACCGGCTTCTACAAGCCGACCGAGGGGCGCCTCGCGCTTGCCCGCGACGGCGTCGCGACGCCCGAGGACATCAGGGCCGTCACGCAAACCAGCGGCCGCCACGCGACGACGGCGAACGGCGAGCTCTTCCTGCTCGAGCGGATGCCCGACCACGAGATCGCCCGCAAGGCCCGGGTCGCCCGCACTTTTCAGAACATTCGGCTGTTCCAGGGCATGACGGCGCTCGAGAACCTGCTGGTCGCCCATCACAATTCGCTGATGCTCGCATCCGGCTTCACTGTGCTCGGCCTGGTCGGGGCGCCTGGCTATCGCAGGAAAGAGAGCGAAGCGGTCGGGCGGGCGAAGTACTGGCTCGACAAGATCGGCCTCTTCGACCGCGCCGACGATCCAGCGGGCGAGTTGCCCTACGGCGCGCAGCGCCGGCTCGAGATCGCCCGCGCGATGTGTACCGATCCGGTCCTTCTCTGCCTCGACGAGCCCGCCGCTGGCCTCAATCCGCGCGAATCCGCCGATCTCAACGCGCTCTTGCGGTCGATCCGGGCCGATCACAATACCTCGGTGCTCTTGATCGAGCACGACATGTCGGTGGTCATGCAAATCTCAGATCATGTGGTGGTGCTCGACTACGGGGTGAAGATCGCCGACGGCACGCCGGCGGAAGTGCGCGCCGATCCGAAGGTGATCGCCGCCTATCTCGGGGTCGAAGACGAGGAGGAAGTCGAGCAAATCGAAAAGGAGCTGGAGCAATGAGCGTCGCGGCCGCCGCCGCGCTTGCCCCGCCGCTCCTGCAACTGCGCGGGATCGAGACCTTCTACGGCAAGATCCAGGCGCTGAAAGGCGTCGACATCGACGTCAACAGGGGCGAGATCGTCACCCTGATCGGGGCCAACGGCGCTGGCAAGTCGACGACGATGATGACGATTTTCGGCGCGCCCCGCGCGCGCCGTGGCCGCATCACCTTCGACGGCCACGACATCACCAACTTGCCCACGCATATGATTTCGCGCCTGTCGATAGCGCAATCGCCCGAGGGGCGGCGCATCTTCCCGCGCATGACGGTGTTCGAAAATCTGCAGATGGGCGCCTCGATCAACAACTTCGCCTATTTCGACGAGGATCTTCAGCGCGTCTTTGCGCTCTTTCCGCGGCTGAAAGAGCGCGCGCCGCAGCGCGGGGGAACGTTGTCGGGCGGCGAGCAGCAGATGCTCGCAATCGGGCGGGCGCTGATGAGCCGGCCGCGGCTGTTGCTTCTTGACGAGCCTTCGCTGGGTCTCGCGCCGTTGGTGGTCAAGCAGATTTTCGAAGTGATCGCCGAATTGAACAAGACCGAGGGCCTGACCGTCTTCCTCGTCGAGCAGAACGCCTTTCACGCCCTGAAGCTCGCCCACCGCGGCTATGTCATGGTCAATGGCGCAATCACGATGCAGGGCGGCGGCGCCGAGCTCCTGGCGCGTCCAGAAGTGCGCGCCGCCTATCTCGAGGGGGGGCACTGATGGGAGGCATCCTCTGGGCGGATGCGCCTTACGGCTTGTTCACATTCATCCTGTTGACGCTGGTTTTGGGCGGGCTCGGCGCGTGGGCGACGGGGCGGGCGATGGCCCAGACCTGGCGCCCGCTGGCGATGCTGGCGCTCTACATGGTCTTTCTCACCGCCGGCGTCCGCTTCCTCCATTACGCGCTCTACGGCGAGCCTTTGCTGTCGCCGACGCTCTTCATCGTCGCCTACATCTGGACCATGGCGGTCGGCGTGCTCGGGTACCGGGCGATGCGGGCCCAGCAGATGGCGACGCAATATTCGTGGGCGTATCAACGCTCGGGACTGAACTGGCGGACGAAGGGGAGCGGCTGAATGGCCCGCCGGCGAGCGGGACCCGCCCTTTGCGCTTTTTTAAGGTGACTCTTGATGAAAAAAGAGAAAGTATCCGCGCCCAAGGTGGAATTGCGTTCTGCCCACGGGCGTCAGGGAGGGCCGGGCGCCCGCAACAAAAAGGGAGTAACTGAATGACTAAACATTGGTTGTCAGGCGTCGCGCTTCTCGCGGCCTTGGCGTTCTCGGGCGCCGCCAGCGCCCAGATCAAGATGGGCGTCGCCGGCCCGATCACCGGTCCGAACGCGGCTTTCGGGGCCCAGCTCGTCAACGGCACGCAGCAGGCGGTTGACGACATCAACAAGGCCGGCGGCATTCTCGGCCAGCAGATCACCCTCGAGCAGGGCGACGACGTCTCCGATCCGAAGCAGGGCGTGTCCGTCGCCAACAAGTTCGTCGGCGACGGCGTCAAGTTCGTCATCGGTCACTTCAACTCCGGCGTGACCATCCCCGCTTCCGACGTCTATCAGGAGAATGGCGTCCTGTTCATCACGCCCTCGGCGACCAATCCCAAGGTCACCGACCGGATGCTGTGGGACGCCTTCCGCACCTGCGGCCGCGACGACCAGCAAGGCATGCTGTGGGCGGAATACGCGCGCGACCACCTCAAGGGCAAGAAGATCGCGGTCGTGCATGACAAGACGACCTATGGCAAGGGCCTGGCCGACGCGGCGCTCGACAACATGCACAAGTTCGGCGTCAAGGAAGTGCTCTACGAAGGCGTCAACACCGGCGAGAAGGACTATTCCGCGATCGTCTCCAAGATCAAGGAGTCCGGCGCCGACTATCTGATGTGGGGCGGCCTGCACACCGAAGGCGGGCTCATCATCCGGCAGATGCGCGACCAGGGCATGAAGACTGTCATGATCTCCGGCGACGGCATCACCGACAACGAGTTCTCGCAGATCGGCGGCCCCGGCGTCGAGGGCACATTGATGTCCTTCGGTCCCGACCCGCGCAACAATCCGGCGGCGAAGGAGGTCGTCGCCGAGTTCAAGGCGAAGAACTTCGATCCGGAAGCCTACACCCTCTACTCCTACGCCGCGGTCCAGATCATCAAGCAGGCGGCGGAAGCGACCAAGTCGCTCGACCCGAAGAAGATCGCGGAATACATGCACTCAGGCAAGACCTTCCATACGGTCATCGGCGATATCGCCTATGACAAGAAGGGCGATCGCACCAGCGTCGACTACGTCTGGTACACCTGGGAGAAGGGACCCGACGGCAAGATCACCTACGTGCAGAACAAGTCCTGAGGCGTTCGGCTGCGGGGGTAACGTCCGTCCCGCAGCCAGATCCTTCATCATTAAGGGAGCCCGCCGGAGACGGCGGGCTTCTTTTTTCCCCTCAGCCGATCTGCCCGAACTGCGGGAAAGTCTCGATCAGCCAGAAGGAGATATTCTGGAAGCCGCCGGTCAGGAACAGGACGCCGGTCGCGACCAAAAGGACGCCGACGGCCTTCTCGATCCGGCCGAACTGTTTGCGCAGGTGTCGCGAAGCGCGCATGAACGGACCGATTGCGGCGGCGGCGAGGATGAACGGCAGGCCGAGCCCGAGGCTATAGACGGCGAGCAGCGTCGCGCCGCTGGCGACGGTGTCCCGGCTGCCTGCGACGGCGAGGATGGTGGCCAGGATCGGGCCGATGCAGGGCGTCCAGCCAAGGGCGAAGGCGAATCCCATCGGATAGGCGCTCCATACGCCGGCCGGTTTCTCGATCTCGAGCCGTTTCTCGCGCAGCATCGCGCCGATCCTGAACACGCCGAGAAAATGCAGGCCCATCAGGATCACGCCGATCCCGGCCGCGATCGAAAGCGCGTGGCTCCATTGCCTCAGCAGCTCTCCCAGCGCCGAAGCCGTGGCGCCGAGGCCAACGAACACGGTCGAGAAGCCGGCCACGAACAGGAGTGCGGTGACCAGGATGTCGCGCCTCGCCTTGGTCTCGCTTTCGTCGGCCAGCGCCTCGACGCTCGCGCCGGCGAGATAGCAAAGGTAGGGCGCGGCGAGCGGCAGCACGCACGGCGAGACAAAAGAGATGAGGCCGGCGCCAAAGGCGGCCGGGAAGGAAACGTCAGCCATGGCGTCACAAATGGTCGTTCGGCGGCCGGGCGTCAAATGCGGGAGAGGGACCGCGCCGTCGCGGGAGTTGGCCGCCCGAAGGCGCGCCTAGGATTGCTCCGTAAAGAGGGCGTTTACCCGGCCGGGGCCGCGGCCCGCCGTTTAGCCGCGCGGCGGCGCGCGACGAAGCCAAGTCCAGCAAAACCGACGAGCAGCATGACCCAGGTCGAGGGCTCCGGGATGGCGGGGTCGACACTGCCTGCGATCAGAAATTGGTTGTTACCCCCCGGCGCGATCGCTGCGTCCAGCTTGGTAAGAGCCATTCCGTTCAGCGCGATGATAATCTCCGACACTTGAGCCGCGGGACTGTTGGTGTTGGGAGCAAGCAGGAAGTGCGCGTATATCGTCCCCGCTCCCAACTCGTTGTAGAGCGTCTGATTCGGAGCACGCGGAGCGAAGCTGGAGATCACTGCGGTCGGGCCGAGCAAAGTGTAAGTCAAAGGCGTGTTGATAACACCTGAGGAAAGGTTCAAGGTCGCCGATGTGACCGTGACACCGGCACTCTCGCTGGGCAAAGTAAAGTCGAAGAAATTGTCGTAGCTCGCTCCGCCATATACGCCGGCGAGATAGGCTGTACTGGGGGCGCTCCAAGTTGGGACGCCAAAGCCGGTGGCATTCCCCTGAGTTGTCGCCGAGATTGTAACGCTCGTCCCGTTGCTCAACGTCAAGACCAGGTCCGCATCGCTGGTCACGCCTCCGAACGCGTAATAACATGTGGTCAATGATAATGTGCAAGAGGCCCTCGCCGGCGCAGCGCACAGAACGCCCGCCGCAATAATACCAGCTAGCGCGGCCGAGCGCGCCATGAAAGTGGCCATAAAATCAAACCCAGCCGTCGTATTGCGTCATCGCGTGACCTTGGGGAACACTAACCCTCGACCGGGGGAGAAATCAACCCCGCGGTTGTATTGGATCACGGCTATTCGCGACCTTCGGGAACCACTATTCGCTTTTGGTGGTTCGGTCAAGCGCGAATCGGGCGCTCCGAAGCGGCGTCATGGGAACTGCGACTGTTCGTGATACAGTCCTTGCAGTTCGCGGGGAGAGGGCGGCGCGCGATGAGCCTGGATCCGGTTGTGCTTTCCCGGGCGCAATTCGCCTGGGTCGTCGCCTTTCACTTCCTGCTTCCGGCCTTCACCGTTGGCCTCGCGTCATTCGTTGCGGTCCTGGAGGGCCTTCACCTCGTCACCGGGCGCGAGATCTACTTTCGCATCTCGATATTTTGGATCAAAATCTTCGCGGTGTCGTTTGGCATGGGCGTCGTCTCCGGGATCGTCATGCCATTCCAGTTCGGCACGAACTGGAGCCGGTTCTCGGACGCTGTCGCCGACGTCGTCTCGCCCTTGCTCGCGTATGAGGGGCTGACCGCCTTTTTTCTTGAGGCCGCCTTCCTCGGCGTGCTGCTGTTCGGCCGCAACCTCGTGCCGCGGTGGGCGCATTTCGTCGCCGCGCTGATGGTCGCCGTGGGGACGCTCTCTTCGACCTTCTGGATCCTCGCCACCAACAGCTGGATGCAGACGCCGGCCGGCTACGAAATCGTCAATGGCCGTTTCCTGCCCAAGGACTGGCTGCAGATCATCTTCAGCCCGTCCTTCCCCTACCGACTCGCCCATACGGTGGACGCGGTCTATATCACCACCGGCCTCGTCGTCGCAGGCGTCGCCGCCTCCTATCTCAGACGCTGGCGCTTCGTCGACGAGGCGCGCGTGATGCTGTCGATGACGCTGTGGCTTCTGACCGTGCTGGTGCCGCTGCAATTCTTCCTCGGCGACGCGCACGGCCTCAACACCCTCGAATATCAGCCGGCGAAGCTGGCGGCGATCGAGGCGATCTGGAACACCCACAGTCGCGTCGCTCTCGACCTGTTCGCCATTCCCGACGAGAAGACCGAGACGAACCGCTACGAAATCGCGGTTCCGGATCTCGGCAGCTTGATCTTGACCCATGATCCGAACGGAACCGTGCGCGGCCTCAAGGACTGGCCGGCCGACGAGCGCCCGTCGCCGGTGGCGGTTCCCTTCTTCGGCTTCAGGATCATGGTCGGGATCGCTGTCATCATGCTGGCGCTGGTCGTGGCGAGCCTATGGCTGCGCGCGCGGGGCGAGCTTTTCGACGCCCGCTGGTTCTTGTGGCTTTGCACGCTCGCTTCGCCGCTCGGTTTCGTCGCCGTGCTGGCCGGCTGGGCGACGACCGAGGTCGGTCGGCAGCCATGGACGGTCTATGGTCTCTTGCGCACGGCTGACTCCGTGTCTCCGTCGCTCACCGGCTTTGACGTTGCGCTGTCCTTTGCCGGCTATTGCGTCGTCTACCTGGTCATGTTTTCAGCCGGTCTTGCGCTGATCATCCGACTCTTCCGGCAGGGTCCCGCCGAGGCGGCGATCGAACCCGACGCGATTGAAAGCGGACGGCCGCAGCATCCGGTCGAGGCGCTTCCGGCGACGGGCGCGGGAGGGCGGACATGACTGGGCCCGTCCTCGATTTCGTGCCGATCTGGACGCTCATCCTCGGCGTCGGCGTCTTCCTCTACGTGCTCCTGGACGGCTTCGATCTCGGCGTCGGCATCCTCTATGGATTCGCGCCCGATCGCGATTCCCGCAACCTGGTCATGAACTCGATCGCGCCGATCTGGGACGGCAACGAGACCTGGCTCGTGCTCGGCGGGATTGCTCTCCTCGCCGCCTTCCCGCTCGCCTTCGCCATCATCATCCCGGCGGTCTATTTTCCGGTTCTGATCATGCTGCTCGCGCTCATCTTTCGCGGCGTCGCCTTCGAGTTCCGCTACCGTGATGCCGAGCATCGGACTTTCTGGGATCATGCCTTTAACTATGGCTCGATCCTCGGAGCCTTCGCCCAAGGCATCGTGCTTGGCGCGTTCATTCAGGGCTTCGAGACCGACGGCCGGCATTTTGCCGGCGGCTCGTTCGATTGCTTCACCCCGTTCTCGTTCCTCACCGGCTTCGCGCTTGTTTTCGGCTACAGCCTGCTCGGCGCAGGCTGGCTGATCCTCAAGACCGAAGGCGGGCTTCAGGACCGCGCACGGGCGCTGGGGCGCTGGTCGTTCCTCGGCGTGCTCATCGGAATCGCGGCGGTAAGCATCTGGACGCCGTTCCTCAGGGCCGAGATCTGGGAGCGGTGGTTCGTCTGGCCCAATATCGCGATCCTCGCCCCGGTGCCGATCGTCACCGCGCTCATCGCCGTCTGGGAATGGCGGTCGCTCAACAACCGCTCGGAAGCGGCGCCGTTCATCGCCGCTATCTGCCTGTTTTTGATGTCCTACCTCGGCATCGCGATCAGCCTGTGGCCGATGATCGTGCCATACAGGTTCACGCTTTGGGAGGCCGCGTCCTCCGAGGCGACGCAGGCTTTCCTGCTCGTCGGCACGCTGTTTCTATTGCCGGTCATCCTCATGTACACCGGCTGGTCCTACTGGGTGTTTCGCGGCAAGGTCCGCGGCGACCTCGGCTATCATTGACCGGGCCGCCGCGGGCGCTCGCGAAGGCCGTTTACGGAACGACCTCGACCACTCTGCGCGTTGTCGGATCGACCAGCACCGGCGTATTGTCGACAACCGTATAATCGTACGCCGTTACGCCGTATTGAGGCGGAACCGGATAAAGAGGCACCCCTTGCGGCGGCAGCACGTCGCCGACAACGACCCGCGGGTGATCCGCCCAAGCGTAAGACGGGATGTTCTGCTCGACGACATAGTGGTGGAACCGTGGAGCCTCGGCGCCGGTCAGGCCGCCGACGAGGCCGGCCGCTGCGGCGAGGGGCGCCGTAACGGCGGCGCCGACGGCGCCGCCGACCGCCCCGCCCGCTTCGGCGCCGGCTCTCACCGGGTTATCCTGGGCGTAGGCCGCCGCAGGCAAGCCTGCGAAAAGAAGAGCGAAGATCAAAGCTTTAGACATCAGGGCCTCCTGAAATAACAAACCGGCGCAAGGCCGGACTGGGGGCCAACCACCAAGGCCGGAATTGGTTCCGGACGTGGGTGAATGTTCACGCCGCGAAAAACGATTTTGAACCGCCCATCGGGCGCATTGCGCGCAGGCGCCAATCATCTGACAATGCCGCTTCCCAGGGAGACCGGAGTGACCGGAGCCACGTCCGTTTTCGACCTCGTCATCGCCGGCGCCGGCCCGTCCGGCCTGGCGCTCGCGGCCGCGGTCAAGCAGGCGATGGGGAGCGGGGTCTCGATTGCGCTTATCGATCCCGCGCCCGCGCCGGCCGCGGGCGGGCCGAGGCTGCGCACGGTTGCGATCGCCGAGGGGCCCAGGCGCCTCATCCAGCGCATCGGCGCCTGGGAAGCGATCGAACCGAAGGCGCAACCAATCCTTGCGATGGCGATCACCGACGGAGAGGCGCGCGACGCCCTGCGCCCGACGCACCTCCATTTCGACGCGAAAAGCAGCGGGCCGCTCGCCCATATGGCGTTCAACGACGATGTCGTTGGGGCGCTGGCGGCGCTCTGCGACCGGCTCGGGGTTCAGCGGCTCCAGGCTTCGGTCGCGCAATGGCTCCCCGGCCGGCGCATCGCGACGCTCACGCTCGCCGATGACCGCTCGCTCCGGGCGCGCCTCGCCGTCGCCGCCGACGGCGCGCGCTCGAAACTCAGCCGGCTCGCCGATATCGCGACCGTCGGCTGGGACTACGATCAGGCCGGCCTCGTCGCGACCATCGCGCATGAGCGCGATCATCAGGGCCGGGCGGAGCAGCATTTCCTACCCTCCGGCCCGTTCGCCATCCTGCCGCTTCCGGGCCGCCAGTCGAGCATCGTCTGGAACGAGCGGCGCGCCGACGCCGGCGCGCTCCTCAAGCTCGCCCCCGAGGACTTGAAGCGCGAGCTCGAGTTTCGCTTCACGCCGAAACTCGGCGAAATCAGCCTCGCCTCGCCGATCGAGGCGTTTCCGTTCCGCTTCCAGGTCGCGCGGCGCTTCGTCGGCGAGCGACTCGCGCTCATTGGCGATGCGGCCCATGTCGTCCATCCGCTCGCCGGGCAGGGTCTGAACCTTGGCCTGCGGGACGTGGCGGCGCTCGCCGAGACGATCGTCGGCCAGATGCGGCTCGGCCTCGATCCGGGCGCCCCTGGCCCGCTTGAGACTTATGAGCGCCGGCGCCGGTTCGACGTCGCGGCGAGCGGCCTTGGCCTCGACGCGCTCAATCGTCTCTTCTCCAACGACGTCGCGGCCCTGCGCTTCCTCCGCGACCTCGGCCTTCGCATCGTTGATCGCGCCCCGGCGTTGAAGGACATGCTGATCGCCGAAGCCGGCGGCGCCGGCGCCGCCGCGCCCAAGCTCTTGCGGGGACTTGCGCTATGACCGAGCCGCGGCCCTTGAGCGCCCGCACCCTCGCCGCCCAGGCGCTCGGGCGCATCGACGAGAGCACCCGGGCGATCGTTCCGCCGATCTATCTCGCCACGACTTTCGAGCGCGACCCCGACAACCTTTATCGCAGCGGCAATATCTATGGCCGCCCCGACAACGAGACGGTGCGCGAGGCCGAGGCTTTGATCGGGGCGCTCGAGGGCGCGGCGGCGACGCTTGTCTACGGCTCGGGGATGTCGGCGGCGATCGCGCTCTTCCTCAGCCTCGGGCCGGGCGCTCACGTCATCGCGCCCGGCGTGATGTACTGGGCCCTGCGCGCCTGGCTCGCGAACGAGGCGCCGGCCTTCGGCCTCGCCGTCGATTTCGTCGATGCCGAGGACTTGGCGGCGCTGGCGAGGGCGGTGAAGCCGGGCGCAACGCGGCTCGTCTGGCTCGAGACGCCGAGCAATCCGCTGTGGGGGGTGAGCGACATCGAAGCCGCCGCGCGCATCGCCCACGCGGCCGGCGCGTTTCTCGCGGTCGATTCGACCTGTGCGACGCCGATTCTGACCCGGCCGATCGAGCTCGGCGCCGACGTGGTGATGCACTCGGCGACCAAATACCTCAACGGCCATTCCGACGTGATCGCGGGCGCGCTCTGCTTCGGCCGCGATGATGCGCTCTGCGCGCGGGCGCGCCACATCCGTCACAGGCATGGCCTCATCCTGCATCCGTTCGAGGCGTTCCTCCTGATCCGGGGCCTCAGAACCCTCGACTTGCGGGTGCGCGCCGCTTGCGACAACGCGATGGAGCTTGCGACGCGTCTCTCCAATCACGCGGCGGTCTCGGCCGTGCTTTATCCTGGCCTGCCGCATCATCCGGGCCACGATGTCGCGCGCCGGCAGATGAAGGACGGCTTTGGCGGCATGCTGTCGATCCGCGTCCGGGGGGGACCAGCGGC
>Ga0335073_10002191_pt1 | contig 26683 bp, 22 predicted proteins | sample Lox_Sample_22_FD_207093 | JGI IMG/M metagenome (GOLD analysis project Ga0335073, IMG submission 207093) | Soil microbial communities from Loxahatchee National Wildlife Refuge, Florida, United States - Lox_Sample_2.2 | ecosystem: Environmental > Terrestrial > Soil > Wetlands | place: USA...
GATCTTCAGGACGCTGGACCAGAAGTGGGTGGCATCAGACGGCCGGAGGCTGGCGTAGGTGATGATGCCGATAGTCTCGCCCCGGCCCTTGGCGCCAGCTTTGTACAGCGGTGTGAGGTTGTACTGCCTGGCGAAGTTCGCTGGCGTGCGGTTGCCCTGCTGCAGACCCTTCGGTGTCGACCGCTTTTCGGGTGTGGGCGTGTGCACGGCGTTGCTGCTGGCAACGGGGTAGTTGGTGAGGCCGAGGATCGAGTAAACGAATGAGGCAAGGCTCTTCGGAAGCAGCGGTTTGTCCGTCGTGCCATGGAAGGTAAGCGCGGGCCGGGCAGGCTGGTCACCGCGAGCGGGGATGGCTGCAACCTTGTATTCACTCTGGGTGACCGACAGCGCCTCGTTCCACTCATGTGCCCGTCCGGTCGCGCTCACGTCCATCCGGTCGCCATAAACAGTCGACTTGATGCCGTAGTGCTTGAGGTACTTCTGCAGTGCCGCCACGTGACCGCGCGTCTGCCCGTATTCGCTCGCGAACGTCTTTACCGACAGGTATCCGTGTGGCATGCCTGCCTCGACGAGCGACTTGAGCGCGCTGGCGTTGCGTAGCCGCAGTACGAAGGACACGGTCTCCTTCGTGCTTCCCTTCACCGGGAAGACCCGGTGCGCTCCGACAGCGGCAGCGTCGAGACCCTGCGCTACCGCGACCTTGCCCCCGCCCGGCCCCCGACCTGTGCTGGCACCGCCTGTGCTGGTACTGGCGGCGCCGGCTGGCACCACCACAGACAGCACGACCATCGAACCGGCCGCACCGGCCGCGAGCAAGGTCACGGCGCGCTGCCGCCCGGACCGGAGTGCAGGCTTCAAGGTCTGATCCTCCCGTAGAAATGCCACAAGGGCACTCTGCCGCCGTATCCCAGGCCAAGTTGGTAGTTCCGCGGAATTGTGGACTAACACTTAACCCGCAACGGCATGGCGGGCAGGCCGACACGCCATCACCATGCATGTGAGGTACGTCACCTCTCCAGCGACGTGCGCGCCGCGAAGCGGCTGGCTACGCCGAGCGCGCGCGATCGCCGGCCGTTCGCTGTCGGTGCGCTGAGCGGTGTGGCCGGCCTGTGTCTCGGCGGGCCCGCGGCGGCGCACCCGCTGGCCGCGGGCGCCGCTCCGGGGCGGGCTGGTGCAGCGGCACCGGAGTACCGGTAGTCGCGATCTCCCGCACAACCGGATGGCCTACCGCCACGTGATGACGGACAGGCTGCACGCCAGCGGCGTCGTGCAGGCGCTGGACCTCGCGGACTTGCTCCCGTACGGCCAGCGTGACGACGAGACCGCTTGCGCCAGCCCTGGCAGTGCGGCCAGAACGGTGCAGGTAGTCCTTGTGATCGTTCGGCGGGTCGAAGTGCACGACCAGCTCGATCCCGTCCACGTGGATGCCCCTTGCCGCGACGTCGGTAGCGACCAGCACCCTCGGGTGGCCGGCGGCGAAGGCGTCAAGGGCGCGCTGCCGCTGGTTCTGGTTGCGGTCGCCGTGAATGGCGGCGGCCTTCACCCCGGCCCGCTCGAGCTGCTTGGCCAGTCGGTCGGCCCCGTGCTTGGTCCGGACGAAGAACAGCGTGCGGGCCGGGCGGCTAGCGATCTCAGCCGCCACCGCAACCTTGTCTACCGCGTCCAGCACCAGGACGCTGTGCTCGGCGGCGCCGCCCGCCACTATCTCCGGCGTGACCGCATGCAGCGCGGGATCACTCAGGTACGACCGCACGAGCCTGTCGACGCCCCGGTCCAGCGTGGCCGAGAACAGCAGGCGCTGGCCACCAACCGGGGTCGCGTCCAAGATGCGCGTGACTGACGGCAGGAAGCCCAGGTCAGCCATGTGATCGGCCTCGTCAAGCACGGTGATCTCGATGTCGGTGAGCAGGCACGCCTTGCGATCGAGCAGGTCGATGAGCCGCCCGGGCGTAGCGACCACGATGTCGACCCCGCCCGCGACGCGGTTGATCTGCCGGGAGATCGGGACTCCACCGTAGACAGTCATGACGCTGACGCCGAGGCTGCGGCCAAGCGGTGTCAGCACGCCCGCGACCTGCTGCGCGAGCTCCCTCGTCGGGACCAGAATCAGGCCCCGCGGCGCCTTGTCGCGCGCCCGGCCGGGCATTCCGGCGATGCGGCTGAGCATGGGCAGGCCGAACGCAAGCGTCTTGCCCGATCCGGTCTCCGCGCGGCCGAGTACGTCCCGGCCGGCCAGGGCATCGGGCAGCGCGCGCGCCTGGATCGCGAACGGCTCCCTGATGTCACGCGCAGCCAGCGCGGCGACGAGCGGGCCGGAGAGGCCGAGCTCGGCGAAGGTCATCGCCGGTGGCTGGGGCTGCTCGGCCGCGGCGGCAAGGGCACGGTCTAGCTCAGATCTTGCATCGTTCGGCTGGACCAGTCGGAGGCCGTCGGACGGCCGCTTCCTGGTAGGGGGATGACGCCGCGGCTTGCCGCGGTAGTAGGCGGGCGCGCGTCGGCGTCCCGAAATATCAGACATATCTGCCAGGCTCCATCGGTCGTAGTCCTGGGCCGCGTCATGTCAAGAGTCGACGACAGCGGCGAAACAGCAGGCTCACCGAGAAGCGGACAGCTCGAATAGCGACCATGCGGGCAGTGCCATATCTGGCACCGGGCTCGCGGGATGATGCAACGTGCATCGTAAGTGGCTAACGCTATCAGTTCCGGAGATCTTCCCAGGCCATCAGCGCAGCAGGAGCCGGGCGGCCAGTTCCAGGTGCGAGGCCACGTCGTTGGCGGAGGCTCGCCTGGTCACCCAGGCCACCAGGTTGGACAGCCATACGTCGCCAATAACCCTGGCGATGGCACGCTCGTCCGCTGTCGGCTCGCCTTCGTGCATGGCCTTGGTCAGCATGTCCTCCATCAGCTTGGCGACCGTGTTGACTTCCGCGGCCGCGCTCGGGTCGGCGAACATGAAAGCCCTGGTCATTGCCTCGGTGAGCAACGGCTCGCGCTGCATCGACCTGGTGACACGGCCAAGCACGTAGAGCATCCGGTCGTAGGGCGTGTCACCGGGCAGCGGCGCGCGGTCGAGCCTCTCCTGCGCCCGCTCAAACTCGCGGGCAAGGCCAGAGACCAGCAGGTGAATCTTAGACGGGAAGTACCGGTACAGCGTGCCGAGCGCCACGTCAGCGCGCTCGGCCACCGTCCGCATCTGGACGGCGTCATATCCGCCCTTGGAAGCCAGCGCAAGCGTCGCGTCCAGGATGCGCTTGCGCCGCTCGCGCTGGGCCGCCGAGCCCAGATCAGCATCGGAGGGACCCGGCGCGGCCTGCTCAGCGGTGCCGTTAGTCGTAGGTGTTCTAGGCGCTGCCATCGCGGCCTTTCGTCCTCACAGGATCACTGTTACCCCTGGGGGCCACAGACCTGGCCCACTAAAGGTATAACGTGTTCTAATTTTCAGTGCCAGCTGAGGAGTGCGAGCGAGAAGGAGGACGACTTGCCGATCGCGAGCACCGACGATCAGCTTGCACTCCAGGCCTCGATCCGCGAGTGGGCCAAGCGGGCCGGCGCGATCGACGCCGTCCGTGGCCTCGAACCGCCAGCCGGCTGCGACGGCGTTGCCACTACCGTGGGCACTGGGCCCGCCGCTGAGCGCTGGGCGAGCCTGGCCGAGCTCGGAGCGTTCGCAATCGGATTGCCCGCGGCCGCTGGCGGGGCAGGCGGCAACGCTGTCGAGCTCGCCGCCGTGCTGGCACAGGCCACCGAGTCTCTCGTGCCTGGACCGATGCTGCCCACCCAGATAGCAGGGCTGGTGCTGGCCCGCTGCCAGGACCAGGCCGCTGCGCGGCTCGCGCTGCAGGCGCTCACAGCTGGCGAGCTCTCAGTTGCGGTCGCGCTCAATGCCGGTTCACTAGCCGGCAGCCGGCAGCCGGACGGCTCGCTCTTGCTTCATGGCCAGGTCGGGCAGGTACTCGGCGGCGGCGGCACGACACACCTGCTCGTTGGCGTAGCAAATCCTGACACTGCGGATCCTGACACTGCGGATTCTGACACTGCGGATCCTGACACTGCCAGCGGTGCTGCCTGGTGCCTGCTGCCGGTCGGTCAGCCGGGCATCACGCTGACCGAGTGTGCCCCGGCGGATTTCTCCCGGCCACTCGCGGACATCTCCTTCTCTGGTGTTGTCGCCGAGCCGGAGCAGATCCTGGCGGGCATCAGCACTGATCAGGTTCGCGACATCGCGGCCACGCTGTTCGCGGTGGAAGCAGCCGCAGTCGCGAACTGGTGCGCCCGGACGGCGGCGGAGTACGCGGCGATCCGCCATCAGTTCGGGCGGGCTATCGGCTCGTTCCAGGCCATCAAGCACATGTGCGCGAGCATGCTGTGCCGGGCCGAGACCGCGGCGGTGCTTGCCTGGGATGCTGCCCGCGCGGTCGATGACGCGGCCGGCGAATTGCCGCTTGCGGCAGCTGCCGCGGCCGCCGTCAATCTTGACGCTGCCGTCGACACCGCCAAGGACTGCATCCAGGTGCTCGGCGGGATCGGCTTCACCTGGGAACATGACGCGCATCTGTATCTTCGCCGGGCCTTGGCGCTGCGCCAGTTGCTGGGCGGCGGCGCGGCGTGGCGGGACCGCACCGCCCGACTTGCCCTCTCCGGCGTCCGCCGCCAGCTTCGGCTGGAGCATGCCGGGATAAGCGATGAGCTGGCCGCGGTGCGCCGGGCGACAGCCGAGCTGGCCGCAGGTATCGCCGAGCAGCCGCTGGATGCGCAGCGCCGCGTCCTGGCCGATTCCGGTTACGCGGCGCCGGCATGGCCGCCGCCGTACGGGCTGGCAGCGTCGCCGGCCGCCCAGCTGGTCATCGATGACGAGCTGGGCCGCGCGGGCATCATGCGGCCAGACATCGTTATCGGTGGCTGGGCCATCCCGGCGATACTCGGCCACGGGACTCAGGAACAGGCTGACAGGTTCGCTGCAGCGACGCTACGCGGCGCGATTACCTGGTGCCAGCTGTTCAGCGAGCCGGAAGCCGGGTCTGATCTGGCCGCGCTGCGGACCCGCGCGGACCGGACCGAGGGCGGCTGGCTGCTCACCGGCCAGAAGGTCTGGACCTCACTCGCGCGAGAGGCCGACTGGGCGATCTGCCTCGCCCGCACCGACACCAGCGCGCCCAAGCACAAGGGGCTGACGTACTTCCTGGTGGCGATGGACAGCCCCGGAATCGAGATCAGGCCGTTGCGTGAGATGACCGGCCGTCAGATGTTCAACCAGGTGTTTCTCGACCAGGTCTTCGTGCCAGACGACTGCGTGGTGGGCGCGCCTGGCGATGGCTGGCGGGTGGCGCGCACCACCCTCGCCTCCGAGCGGGTGGCCATGGGTGCCGGGTCTTCGGTCGGCGAGGCTGTCGAGCAGCTTCTGACGCTGGTAACGCAGACGGGCGCTGCCGACGACCCGGTCACGCGGCAGCGCCTAGGCGCGCTGGTCGCTGACGGCATGGCCGTCTGTTTGCTCGACCTGCAGGCGGTGCTCGCCCAGCTGCGCGGCGCCGACCCGGGTCCGCTGGCCGCAGTACGCAAGCTGGCGGGCGTCGGGCATCGACAAGCGGTTGCCGAGGCGGCGCTAGAGCTGACCGGACCAGCCGGCGTGGCGGGCGACAGCGACAGCTCAGCGGCCTTGCAGGAGTTCCTGCTGACCAGGTGCCTCAGCATCGCCGGCGGTACCACGCAGATCCTGCTCTCGCTCGTTGCCGAACGCCTGCTTGGCCTGCCCAGGGAGGAGACGCGGTAGATGGACTTCACCCGCAGCGAGGCTGAAGTCGAGGTCTCCCGCCTGGCCGCGCAGGTTGTCGGCTCCGGCCAGAACGACGCGGCAGGGACGAGCACCGACGATTTTAACGCCGAGCTGTGGAAGGAGCTGGGCCAGGCTGGCCTCCTGTCGCTCGCATTGCCGGCCGAGCTGGGCGGTGACGAGCTCGGCGTGCAGGCAACCGCTGCGGTGCTGACCGAGGTCGGTCGGCAGGCGGCCCGGATCCCCGCTCTGGCCACCCTCGCACTTGGCGTGCTGCCGGTCGCGCGCTCGGCCGACATCCTGCTCAAGCAGCAGCTACTCGCCGGGGTCGCCTCCGGCGAGACGGTACTGACTGCAGCTATCCGCGAACCGTCGGACCCGATGCCAGCCTCGCCCCGCACGAGAATGACCCTGCAGGGCGCGGGCCGTCCCGGCACCGTGAGCGGGCTGAAGGTCGGCGTGCCGTACGCTGCCGCGGCCACCTGGATCCTCGTGCCGGCGACTGTCGACGTCTCGGCTCGCGCAGGAACTGCCGCCGCTGCCTACAGCGGGACCACAGTCGTCGCGGTCATCGAGCCGGATGCCGACGGCCTGTCCTGCCAGCGCACCCGCAGCTCGTCGGGGTTGCCGGAGTACACGCTGCGGCTGGACGAGACGCCGGCAGCGTACGTGCTGGATCGTTGCGACGCGGCCGACCTGTACCGGCTGGCCGTCGCGGGCGCGTGCGCGGTCGGCGACGGTGCACTGGCGGCAGCGCTTCAGCTCACCACTGAGCACGTGCGCAACCGGGAGCAGTTCGGCCGGCCGCTGGCCACATTCCAGGCGGTGGCCCAGCAGATCGCCGACGTTTATGCGGCAGCGCGGACGCTTCACCTGGCGACCCTGTCGGCTTGCTGGGCGCTCGACGCCGAACGCGACGCCGGCCGCGACACCGACGTGGCGGCATACTGGCTCGCGCACTACGGGCCTATGGCCGTCCGGACCTGCCACCACCTGCACGGCGGCCTTGGCATGGACATCAGCTACCCGTTGCCGCGCTACTCCGCCCTGATAACTGACCTAGTCGCGTTCGTGGGCGGCGAGGAGGACCGGCTCGACCGGCTGGGCGAACGGGAAGCAACTGGTGCCTGATGTTCCTTGACCTCACCGATTCTCAGCTCAGGCTGCGCGACGAGCTTCGTTCCTACTTCTCGACGCTGATCTCGCCGGCCGAGCGCGAGGCAATGCTCACGCAGCGGCACGGTGCCGTCTACCGGGAGGTTGTCCGCCGGATGGGCCGGGACGGCTGGCTCGGGATCGGCTGGCCAGCTGAATATGGCGGCCACGGCCTCGGGCAGGTCGAGCAGCAGATCTTCGTGACCGAGGCGGCGCTTGCCGACGTGCCGCTGCCGGGAGTCACCTTGCAGACCGTCGGACCGACGCTGATGGAGCACGGCAGCGGCGATCAGAAGGACTTCTTCCTGCCGAAAATCCTGGCTGGAGAGCTGCACTTCGCCATCGGCTACACAGAACCGGGAGCCGGCACGGACCTGGCCTCGCTGCGCACTAGGGCGGTGCTGGACGGCGACCACTACGTGGTGAACGGCCAGAAGATCTTCACTACGGGCGGCCACGACGCCGACTACATCTGGCTCGCCTGCCGTACCGACCCGGATGCGCCGAAGCACAAGGGCCTGTCCATCCTGATCGTCGACACGACCGACCCTGGTTACTCGTGGACGCCGATCATCACTCACGACGGCGCGCATCACGTCAACGCGACCTACTACTCCGACGTTCACGTCCCGGTGACCATGCGGGTCGGCGAGGAGAACGCTGGCTGGCGGCTGATCACCGCGCAGCTCAATCACGAGCGGGTGATGCTCGGTCCGTCCGGGCGGATCGGCGTCCTGCACCAGCGCGTACGCGACTGGGCGGCCCGGCGGGCCGGGCCGGACGGACGCCCGCTGCTCGACCAGCCCGACATTCGTCGCGCGCTCGCCCGCGCCAGCGCGGCCGAGCGCGTCAATGAGCTACTGAACTGGCAGGTGGCAGTGACAGATACGGTCGACATCGCGGACGCTTCGGTGACCAAGGTGTTCGGCTCCGAGCAGGTTCAGCAGATCGGCACGGAGCTCGCCGAACTGGTCAGCAAGCATGGCGACCTCGCGGAGGAGCAAACAGCCGAGCTGGCGCAGTGGCTGGACGTGCAGAACAAGCGGAACACGGTCATGACATTCGGCGGCGGGGTCAATGAGGTACAGCGCGAGCTGATCGCGATGGCCGGCCTGAAGCTGCCGCGGGTGCCCCGATGACAGGTGCCCCGATGACAGATAGCACAGTGACCGGGCCGGACGTAGCAGGCAACAGTCCCGAGGCGGGCTCTCCCGAGGTCAGCTCTCCCGCGGTCGGCACTGCCGCGGCGGACGAGCAGACCGCAGCAATTCTCGCGGCCGCTGAAAAGGTCAAGGCTGCCGGGCCGGGGTCCTCCCGGACGGCAAGAGATCCGGTGAACTTGCCCACGATCCGCAGCTGGACCGACGCGATCGGCGACACCAACCCGGTCTACACCGACCCCGAATTCGCTGCCGGCTCCGTACATGGCGCGCTGGTCGCACCGCCGGCGATGGTGCAGGTCTGGACCATGCCGGGGCTGCGGCCGCCGGCTGCAGACGGCGACGCCGATCCGCTCGGTCAGATGATGACGGTGCTGGACGCCGCCGGGTTCACCTCCGTCGTCGCAACCAACTGCGACCAGCGGTACTACCGTTACCTGGGGCTCGGCGAGCTGCTCAGCCTGCGCGCTGAGCTGACCGACGTTTCCGGGCCCAAGCGCACCGCGCTCGGCGAAGGCTGGTTCGTGACCACGAAGAATGTGTGGTACTCCGGCGACGAACCGGTAGCCGAGATGGACTGGCGCGTGCTGAAGTTCCGGCCTCAAACTGCGAGCGCTCTTCCGCCTGTACCAGCCGACGCTGTTGCGGTCCCAGCTCCGGCCGCTGCTGCCATGCGGCCCCCCGTCTCGCCGGACACCGAGTTCTTCTGGGCTGGCACACGGGTTGGTGAGCTGCGCATCCAGCGCTGCGGTGCATGCGGTGCGCTGCGCCATCCGCCCGGTCCGGCCTGTCTCTCCTGCGGTATCACCAGCAAGCAGGAGTACCAGGTGACCGCTGGAACCGGCACTGTCTACAGCTACGTGGTGCACCGCCATCCGCCAGTACCCGGCAAACAGCTGCCTATCGTCATTGCCCTGGTTGAGCTCACCGAAGGCGTCCGGGTCATGGCCGAGCTGACCGGCATCGACCCCGATAAGGTGCACATCGGCCTTCCAGTCAGGACCAGTTTCATCCGGATCGATGACGGCCTAGTGCTGCCCGGCTGGCGCCCGGACGAACGGGTCTGGCCAGGCGCGCCGCCGGAAGCGCTGCCCGAGCTAACCATCGAAATCACTCCCACCGTCGTGGTGTCGACAGCGATTGCGACCCGTGACTTCTACCCCGTGCACCACGACCGGGACCTGGCGGTGCAGCGCGGCAGCCAGGACATCTTCCTGAACATCCTCACCACCACCGGCCTGGTACAGCGATACGTCACCGACTGGGCCGGACCGGAGGCGATCGTGCGAGCAGTCTCGATCCGGCTCGGTGTTCCGTGCTACGCCGGCGACACGCTTACCTTCTCCGGCCGGGTGATTGAGGCGGCAGGCGACGAGTCGGATTCGACGGGGACCAGCCCCGAAGGCGGCGAACTGGTCGTCGCTGTCACGGGCAGGTGCAGTCTCGGCAGCCACGTGACCGGTACGGTCCGGCTCGCGGCCGGAGACGCCCGATGATCGACCGAGCGCCTGCGTTCTGCGGCACGACAGCGATCGCCGGGATCGGAGCCACCGAGTTCTCCAAGGATTCCGGGCGGAGCGAGCTCAAGCTAGCCGTGGAAGCCGCCCGCGCTGCACTCAACGACGCCGGGCTGACCGCCTCCGATGTGGACGGCATGGTGACGTTCAGCATGGACAGCAGCGCCGAGATCGCGGTCGCCCGCGAGCTTGGCGCAGGCGAACTCACCTTCTTCAGCCTGATTGGCTACGGCGGGGGCGCCGCCTGCGCCACAGTGCACCAGGCGGCGATGGCGGTCGCGACGGGCTCAGCCAGCGTGGTCCTGTGCTACCGGGCCCTGAACGAGCGGTCCGGCCGCCGCTTCGGCCAGGTTTCGGTCGGCGCTGTGCAGGCGGCCACCTCGTCCGGGATCGACAACGGCTGGCACTACCCGATGGGACTAGCCACTCCCGCCGCGACCGTGGCGATGGCCGCGCGGCGCTACATGCACACCTACGGCGCCACGAGCGCCGACTTCGGTACGGTCGCAGTCGCGGACCGCAAGCACGCCGCCACCAACCCGGCGGCCTGGTTCTACCAGCGACCCATCACGCTGGCCGAGCACCAGGAATCACGGTGGATCTGCGAGCCACTGCGGCTGCTTGACTGCTGCCAGGAGACCGATGGGGCAGTTGCCATCGTAGTGACTAGCCTCGAGCGAGCCCGTTCCCTGCAAAAGTCACCGGTCGTCATCCAGGCCGCGGCCCAGGGCAGCGGTCCTGACCAGTACACGATGACGAGCTATTACCGCGACGACCTGACTGGCCTGCCTGAGATGGGCGTTGTCGCCCGGCAGCTGTGGGCACAGGCGGGGCTGCGGCCCGCTGACATCCGCACCGCGGTGCTGTACGACCACTTCACCCCGTACGTGCTGATGCAGCTGGAAGAGCTCGGCTTCTGCGCACGCGGCGAGGCGCGGGACTTCATCGCCGGCGGCGCCATCGAGCTAGGCGGCCGGCTGCCGCTGAACCCACACGGCGGTCAGCTGGGCGAGGGTTACCTGCACGGGATGAACGGCATCGCCGAGGCAGTGCGGCAGATGCGCGGCACGTCGGTCAACCAGGTACCGGGAGCCGGGCCCGTGCTGGTCACGGCCGGCACCGGCGTTCCCACCAGCGGGCTGATCCTCAGCACGGATTAGCCCGGCACGGATTAGCTCGGCACGGATTAGCCCGGCACGGATTAAGCATCGCCCAGCGGGTCGGCCGACGACCGCGCCAGCGCTTCCTCGCCACCGCTGCCTTGGGCCCCGCGGTGGGTGTGCGCAGCGATCATGTCGAGCAGTTCGTCGGCGTGCTCGGAGCTGCGGAGCACGTCAGCCGGGTAAGCGCACAGCAGCGAGAACGAGTACTGGGAGGCCAGCTCATTCCAGAGGGCCTCGAGATCGACCGCGGCGCTGGCCAGGTCGCGGTCCCACAGCAGCGCTACCATCTCCCCGAAGATGGCGATGTTGCCGTGGTGCATCGTGGCGTTCTTGATGACCGGACTAAGTGCGCCCCAGAATCCGGCTGGGTCTGCGAATCCGTTGATCATAAAGCGGCTCATGATCTCTTCGGCGTCGAGCGCGACGTAACTGCCGTGGGCCCGGGCCGCCATCAGATTGACTCCCGCCTGCTCCAGCCGTTCCTCGATCGCAGCCCGGTGCGCGGCGGTGGCCAGCGTCACCCCGACGCCGCCTGCCTGCATCGCGCCGAGCAGGTATTCAGTTACCTGGCCGGCTAGGTCGTCGTCGCAGCTGTAGAACACCACACCGTGGCCCTGAGGGCCGCCGCTGGGCACGCAGATGTCCCTTCCGTCTTGGTTGCGCCTATGGCCCTTCCCAGGAGGGCCAGGCCTAATCATCGCGCGGCATCAAGGGCGGCCAGGTAACCGAAGGTCATCGCCGGACCGATCGTGGCTCCCGGCCCGGCATAGCTGCGTCCCATCACCAGCGCGCTGGTGTTGCCTGCAGCGTAAAGGCCGTCGATCACGGTGCCGTCTGCGCGCAGTACCCTGGCCCGCTCGTCGGTGCGCAGCCCGCCCTTGGTGCCGAGATCGCCAGGAACAATCTTGATCGCGTAGTAAGGCTGCTGGGTAAGCGGCGCCAGGTTGGGGTTGGGCTTGCAGTTCGGATCCCCGTAGTAGCGGTCGTAGGCGGAGTCACCGCGGCCAAAGTCTCCGTCCTTGCCGGTCCGGGCGAACTCGTTGAACTTGTCCACAGTCTTGGCCAGGCCGTCGGGCGGTACGCCGATCTGGCTGGCCAGTTCCGCGAGTGAGTCGGCCTTGACCACCGCGCCGGACTTCAGCCAGCGCCGCGGCAGCGGCTTGCGCGGCGGGATTCCGGTGAACACATAGCGGTTGCGGTAGCGCTGATCGGCGATCATCCAGCACGGGATGTGCGGGTTCGCCTCGGTGTGCTTGTCGTACATAGCGTGCACCGCATCCACGTACGGTGCGGCCTCGTTTACGAACCGCTCGCCATTGCCGTTGACGAAGATGCAGCCCGGCAGGCTGCGCTCGGCCAGGCAGAACACCGGCCCGCTCGGCAGCGGGATCGACGGGCCCCACCAGGCGTCGTCCATCAGCTCCAGCTCGCCGCCAGCGGCCTGGCCAGCGACGATGCCGTCGCCGGTGTTGCCAGCCGAGCCCACGGTCCACTCCGTTCCGATCGGAGCTCGCTGGTAGCGCTGACGCATCTCCTCGTTCTTCTCGAAGCCGCCCGTCGCCAGCAGGACGCCGCGCCTGGCGCGGACCACCGCCGGCTGGCCATCGCGGGTGATCCCTACGCCGGTAACCCGGCCGTCCTCAGTGATGAGGCCAGTCATCGGCGTGTTCAGCCACACCGGCACATTGGCCGTGACCAGCCCGGCCCGCAGCCCGGCCGCCAGCGCCTGGCCCATGCTCAGCAGCTGTCGGTTGCGCATCTTGCTGACGATCATCCGGCCGGTCACCCTAGCCGCCGTCGTGATCGCGCGCGGGTGGCTAGTGCCGAGGCTCATCCACCGGTAGTTGGCCTGGGTCACGGTGATTCCCGCCGGGGCCGGCAGGTAGGGCGGCCGCAGATTGGCAAGCTCAGCGCCGAGAACGCGGGCATTCAGCAGGGACGGCTCGACCGATCGCCCGCCGGCCTGACCGCCAGGCGCCTCGGGATAGTAGTCGGAGTAGTTCGGGACCCAGTCGAAGCGGACCGGGGTGTTCGCCAGGACCAGGTCGAGCATCTTGGGCCCGTGCTCGAGCAACGCGGCTTGCAGGCTCTCAGGCACGTTCTCCCCGGCCACGTAAGCCAGGTACTGGCGTGCTTGCTCGGGCGTGTCGGTGCGGCCGGCTTCGCGCAGGACCGAGTTGCCCGGTAGCCAGACGCCGCCGCCGGAGCGGGCGGTTGAGCCACCGAAGTACTCAGTCTTCTCCAGGACAACCACGCGCAGACCGTGTACCGCGGCGGTCAGGGCAGCGGTCATCCCAGCCGCGCCGCTGCCCACGACGACGAGGTCAAACTCCGGAATCTCGGCAGTCACGTGGCCTCCGTCCTGACCGCTCCGTACTAGAACACGTTACAGTTTTGCCCCGGTGCTGACGATAGCGCGGCGAAAGACCAGGCCCGAAAGCCTCTGGCCAGCGGGCGTGGATTGCCTTTCATGCGTTAGCCGGGAACAGATCGGGCAAAACGACCGCGTTGATGCCGCTAATGCATGAAACGTCAGTGGCATGGGCCACGCTGGGCGGCATGCGACAGGATGCATCGGCCGTGAGGCGCGGCTCACTCTCCAAGTGGCGGTTAGCCGAGATCGCAACGGTCGCCGAGCTGCGCGCCTCCGGCCGATCTGTCGCCGAGATAGAGACCTTGGTCCGTCGCGGGACGCTGGTCCAGATCCGCCGTGGCGTCTACGCACGCGCCGACGAGGCAACCAGAGTGCGGGAATACCGCAACGGCGATCACATCCTGCGCACCGCGGCTGCGTTAGCAACTATCGGCCCAGGCGCGGTGGCCAGTCACCAAACTGCTGCTTCGATCCACTACCTGGAATTGCTTGATACGCCACAGACTGACGTAACGCTGACGCGGACTCCTGGTCATAACCGCTCAGGGCGTGCAGGCGTACATATCTACTGCGCCGAACTGCCTGACGACCATGTGACCGAGGCTTACGGCATGCCGGTGACCACGCCCGCGCGGACAGTGTTAGACCTAGCGCGCAGCCTGGAATTCCGCGCGGGCTTAGTCACAGCCGACTCGGCCCTCCATCGCAAGCTCGTGACCAAAGCCGAACTGGAGTCAGTACGCACTTACTGTTCCCACTGGCCAGGCGCCACCCAGGCCGCGGAAGTGGTCGCATTCGCGGACGCGCTGTCGGAGTCTGTGCTCGAGTCGCTTGCGCGCGTGGTCTTCCGTGACTGCGGCCTTCCGCCGCCGGAGTTGCAAATCTGGGCAGGCGGGGCCGAGGTTGTTGGCCGCGTCGACTTTCTGTGGCGGCGGTACCGGACCGTCGCTGAGGTCGATGGCCGGATGAAGTACGCGAACAGCGTGCGCGCTGTCAGGCAACTAGAACGGGACCGCCAGCTACGCGACGCCGGGTATGAGGTGGTGCACTTCACCTGGAAACACATCACGGAGAACCCGGGATACGTCAACACCGCGATCAGGGAGGCCTTTCGGCGTGGCGGACAGCCTCGGCCCGGACGGCTGCTAGGTGCCTGACGAGAGTGGCCGCGCCGGGTGGTCCGAACTTGGTAGCGGACCGGTGCCGCCTGCCCTGCGACGATCAAGTCCGCGCTGACGGGATCCGGGCTAATAGGTGACGCTCACCTCTGGGCTAAGCGCCACGGACTGACACGCCAGGATGTATCCGTCGGCCAGGTCGGCTTCGTCGAGTACCTCGTTATTCGCCATCTCTACCTTGCCGCTCATGAGCTGACAGGCACACGCGCCGCAGATGCCTTCCCGGCAGGAGAAGGGCGGGTCCAGTTCAGCGCCGATCAGGATGTCCAGCATCCTGGTGCCGGCCGGCCAGTCCAGCGATCGCCTTGTGCCATCGAGGGTCACCTCGAGCGTGGCCGCGACCCCGGCAGCCACGGGCTCCGGGGCATCGAACGGATTGTGCTGCAGCGACAGGAACCGCTCGACGCGAACGCCGCGCGGCGGAACGCCGACGGTTCCGGCCGCCTCGCGGACCGCAGACAGGAATGCGTCCGGCCCGCTGGCGTAGATCTGGCTGGCGCGGAACGGCCGGATCAGCGGCACCAGCCCGCAAGGGGTCGGCAGGCCCTGGAGCACATCGAGCCAGTGCACCAGCAGCAGGCGCGAGCCGACCTCGGCGGCCAGATCCCGCAGAGCAGAGCCGAAGATGACCGACCGCTCATCCCGGTTGGCGTACACCAGCACCACGCGGCCAGTGCCGGCCGCGAGCACGGACTTGAGAATCGACATAACCGGCGTGATCCCGCTGCCTGCCGCCAGCAGCAGGAAGTCGTCGTCTAGCGACGATGGCACGAACATTCCGGCCGGGGGCAGCACATCTAGGGTCGTGCCGGGCCGGACATTGTCGGCGATCCAGTGCGAGGCGTAGCCGCCAGCGGTTTGCTTGACCGTGACCGTGAGCGGATCGCCGGTCAGCGGTGAGCTGCAAAGCGAGTAGCACCGCGCGACGGACCCATCCCGGTCGCTGGGGATCCGCAGTGTCAGGAACTGGCCCGGCTGGTAGGCGAAGACGGCCGAGAGCTCAGGCGGCACCTCGAACACGAGCGAGCACGCTTCGTCCGTCTCAGGCCTGACGGCCTGGACCCGAAGCTGATAGAAGGCCCGGTCCGTCACTGTGCTAGCCCAGCCACGGCGGCGCCACGGGCAGCCGGCCGTCCAGGGCAGCGGCATCGATGCTGCCCCGCATCGCAGTACAGCGCTCGATGAGCGGCGTCTGCTCCCCGACTGCAGTTCGCCGCGCGAACTCGGCGCACTGCCGGACGGCCGTTGCATCCCACTGGACGCTGGTGTGCTGCACGCTGAACTTGGCCGCCAGCACCACCGCACCGCACTCAGCGCACGTTACCTGGCAATACCGGGACTGGCGCTCATCTGGCCGCGCCAGCCTGGCGCCTTCAGTCATGCCTGGCCAACTCCGGATTCACTGGGCACCGGCTGCGATGCACCCTGCCGGGCCGCCAGGTTGGCCGCAACCTCGGCCTCCCACGCCTCGACGGCCCGTGAGGTGTCGATCTCGAACTCATGCCGGGCGACCATGTCGGCCGGGATGTCGTCCACGTCGAGATAGAACTGCTCGTACCAGCGGCGCAACTGATACACCGGGCCGTCCTCTGCGCACAGCAGCGGATTGTCGATCCGGCTCTTATGCGTCCAGATGTCGACGTCCTGCTGGAAGCCGAGGCCGACGAACTTGGCGAACTTGGCCGCCACCTTGTCGGCCTGCTCCGGCGAGAGGCCTGGCAGCTTCTTCACGATCACGCCCCACTGCAACACGAACCGCTCGGGCGTGACCGGGTAATGGCAGTTGATCAGCACCGCGTCCATCGGCACGCCGTGATAGTCGTAGTTGAGGTAGTCGATCATGTAGGACGGCCCGTAGTAGGCGGCCTCGGATACCAGCCCGATCTGGGTGGAGCCGCCGGACTGCCCGGAGCCGCCGGACTGCCGGGAGCCGCCGGACTGCCCGGAATCCGGCTCGTAATCCGGCCGGGATCTGGTCTTCAGGTACTGCGCGGCGATATGACCCTCGAGCACATTCCGGAAGTAGGTCGGGAACGCGAAGTGGATGTAGAAGAAATGCGCCATATCTACCACGTTGTCGACGACCTCGCGGCAGTTAGCGTCGACGGTCAGCGTGTCCCAGGTCCAGTTAGACCACTCATCCGAGTAGGCGCCCTCGATCCGCGGGATGGTCACGCTGGCCGGTGGCATGTTGCCCTGCGGGTCGTTCCAGACGAACAGCTGCTGGTTCTGCTCGAGAGTCAGCCAGGACCTGGTCCGCGCCGTCGGCGGCACCCGGCGCGCGTACGGGATCTTGGTGCACTTGCCGTCGCCGCCCCAGTGCCAGTCGTGAAACGGGCAGGCGATCGAGCTGCCCTTGATCGTGCCACGGGTCAGGTCCCCGCCCATGTGCCGGCAGTAGGCGTCCAGGACATGCAACTCGCCTGACGCGTCCGCGAACACCACCAGCTTGGTGCCGAACGCCTCCACCGCGTGCGGGCCGGAGTCCCGGAACGGGGCGGCCAGCCCGAGGCAATGCCAGCCACGGGCGAACCTGGTCGGCGGGGCACCCACATCGATGCTCCGCGCTCCATTCCGGTCGCTCATCAGCCCTCCAGCAACAGCAAGCGCGCGCCTCACCACCGGCTCGGCTAAGGCCGCTGTCCCTAGACTAGAACATGTTCTAGTCTAGGGGTATTGTTCGGCGCGGCAGGGTGGCTTGCGATCGGAGGGCGCCGGAGTGACGCAGAACGTTGGCCAGGAGGTCATCGAATCCGTCCGCGAGCTACTTCCGGTGTTCCGCGACCGGGCGCAAGAGGCAGAGGACGGCCGGGCAGTGCCCGAGGACTCCATCAAGGCCCTGGAGGGAACGGGGTTCTTCCGGCTACTTCAGCCGGCCAGTTTCGGAGGCTTGCAGGCCGACCCGGTGACGTTCTACACGGCCGTCAGGCTCATCGCGAGTGCCTGCGGATCCACCGGCTGGGTAGCGTCTGTACTCGGCGTCCACCCGTGGCACGTCGGCCTGTTCTCCCCGCAGGCGCAGCAAGAGGTATGGGGCACCGACCCGGCGACGAGGATCTCCTCGTCGTACGCCCCGACTGGCAAGGCGGTCAAGGTCGATGGCGGGCACCAGGTTAGCGGCCGGTGGAGCTTCTCGTCGGGCTGCGCTCACGCCAGCTGGGTCCTGCTCGGCCAGATCGTGACCGACGCGGACAACCGGCCGACCGATTTCCGCACGTTCCTGCTCCCTATCTCGGATTACACGATTGATGATGTGTGGGACACCGTCGGGCTACGCGGCACCGGCAGCAACGACATCATCGTCGATCAGGCTTTTGTGCCAGCGCACCGGTCGCTCAGCTTCATCGACGTTTCAAAGCTCGTCGTGCCGGGCCAGGAGCTGAACCCGGCACCGCTCTACAAGCTGCCGTATGGCTCCGTGTTCCCGTACTCGATCACCACACCGATCATCGGCATGGCGACCGGCGCCTACCAGGCGCACGTCGACTACACCAGGGAACGGGTCCGGGTTGCGTATGTCGGCCAGAAGGCCGCACAGGATCCGTTCGCCCAGGTCCGGGTCGCCGAGGCCGCGGCTGAGATCGATGACGCGTGGGGCGCGCTTGAGCGGAACATGACCGAGCTGATCGACTGCGCCCGAGCAGGCCGCCCGATCCCGATCGACCTGCGCCTGCGGGTGCGGCGTGACCAGGTGCGGGGGACCGGCTTGTCGATCAAGGCCGTGGACCAGCTGTTCGAGAACTCAGGCGGCCGGGCGCTGAAGACTGGCACGCCGATCCAGCGATTCTGGCGGGACGCGCATGCCGGCCGGGTACACGCGATCAACGATCCGGAGCGAGCCCTGTCGATGTTCGGCGGCTCGGAATTCGGCCTGCCGGTGCCGGCCGACGCCATGCTGTGAGACCCGTATGCGACGAGCAAATCAGCGCGCTGAGCTATCAGCCGATGGCTCATCGTCATCGCGAAGGCATCAACCGTGGCCGGCACTCGACTTTTCACGGATTTGGTGCGCGCAAACAGGCCCAAAGCGGGCGTTGAAGTGCACGAAATCCGTGAAAAGTGAGCGTGGGAACCGATGACCGACCTTGATGGCGAGTCAATCAGCCACATCGCGGATATCGGCGGGTTCCCCGTCCGCTATTACGACTCAGGCCCGTCGGCTGGCAGCGGGAGTGACGGAGCTGGCCCAGGCGACGCCGATACCGTTGTGCTCCTGCACGGCGGCGGCCCGGGCGCATCATCGTGGAGCAACTTCGGACGCAACATGCCGGTCATCGCCAAGCGGTTCCGCGCGGTGATGATGGACCTGCCCGGCTACGGCCAGTCGGCAGCGCGGCCCATTACCGGGCACTTCTTCACGGTCGCCGCGGACGCGCTGGCCGGCCTGCTCGACGAGCTCGGCATCGACAAGGTGCACCTGATCGGCAACTCCCTCGGCGGCGGGACCGCGCTGCGGTTCGCGCTGCGCTACCCGGCGCGGGCATCGCGGCTGGTGCTCATGGGCCCTGGCGGGCTGACCCTGAACGTGCTGACCCCCGATCCGACCGAGGGCGTGCGGCGACTGATGGAGTTCGGCGCGCCGCCTGGACCCAGCCGGGACAAGATGGCGGCCTTCCTGCGGACCATGGTCTACGACCAGCGGCTGGTGACCGACGAGCTCATCGACGAGCGCTTCGCCGTTGCCAGCCGGCCAGAAGCGCTGGCCGGGATGATCGCAATGGGCGGCTCGTTCTTCGGCGAGTACGCCGAGGACGGCATGCTGTGGCGGGAGGCGCACCGGCTCAAGCACGAGGTGCTGCTGATCTGGGGCCGCGAAGACCGGGTCAATCCGCTTGACGGCGCGCTCATCGCGGTCAAGCAGCTCCGGCGCGCGCAGCTGCATGTCTTCGGCGGCTGCGGCCACTGGGCTCAGCTGGAGAAGTTCGATGAGTTCAACGAGCTCACCCTCCGGTTCCTGACGGGAGGCGCGGCATGACCGGACTGATCAGCTCCCTTGGTTACCTGCGTATTTCCTCAGCTGACCCGGACGCCTGGCGCGAATTCGGCACCAAGGTGCTTGGGATGGTCGAGGGCCGCGGCCCTGATCCGGCTGCGGTCTACCTGCGAATGGACGACTTCCCTGCGCGGCTGGTCATCGTGCCCGGAGAGCACGAGCGGCTGCTGGCCTCGGGCTGGGAAGTAGCCGACGAGCGCGCGCTGGCTGAGGTGGCAGACGCCCTGGCCACAGCCGGGATACCGGTAAAGACCGGCGACGCTGCCGAGCTCGCCGACCGGCGGGTCGGCCAGCTGCTACACGCCGATGACCCGTCCGGAAATTCGCTGGAGATCTTCTGCGGGGCGGCGCTGGACAACCGGCCGGCCGTCAGCCCCTACGGCAACGTGTTCGTGACCGGTGATCAGGGGCTGGGTCACGTCGTGCTGCCAGCCGCAAGCGACGGGGAGACCCTCGCCTTCTACACCGGCCTGCTTGGCTTCCGGCTCAGGGACTCGATGCGAATGCCGGGCGAGTTCTTCGGCAAGCCGGGCGAGCAGGTCTGGATGCGATTCCTCGGCTGCTGCCCGCGGCATCATTCGCTAGCGCTCGCCCCGATGGACCCCGCGGCCAGGATCGTGCACCTGATGATCGAGGTCGCCACGCTCGATGACGTCGGCCGGGCACTGGATCGCTGCGTTCGTCGCAAGGCGACGATCAGCTCGACGCTCGGCCGTCACGCAAACGACCTGATGGTTTCGTTCTACGTGCAGACGCCTGGCGGCTTCGACATCGAGTACGGCACCGACGGACGCGTGGTCGATGACGCCACCTGGGTCAGCCGGGAGAGCACGGCAGTCAGCCTGTGGGGGCACGTGTTCGGCTCCGGCTCATTGCACTGAACTGGCACAGTGCACTGAACCTCGTCTCGCTGGATCCCGTCCACGCGAAATGCGGCGAACCAAACTGATGGCGACACTCAGGCGCTGGCTGTAGTCAGAGCCTGCGTGGCTGGATTGGTCTGTCGTGATAGCCGCCGTCGAGAGACGGCTCCACCCACCAGGCCTGGGCGCCGTCGCGCATGGCGACAGCTTCATGCAGTTCGGCGCCGATGTAGTGCAGCCCGACACCGTCCTCGGTGGCGTACCCCGCCGGAAGCTGGCCGTCGGCTATGTACTTGCGGTATACGTCGCGGCGAGGCTGGTCGTCGAGCGAGTCATGAACCCCGTTGCTGTAGGACAGAAGGCCCAGGCCGTCGGTGAACGGTGCCAGGGAATCGCTAAATGAGTCGGTCGGACCGCCGGTGTGCCAGCACAGGCTGCCGGCGCTCCAGCCGGCCAGGACCACCCCGGCCTCCCAGCATTCCCGCATGACCGGGGCCAGTCCATGCGCCCGCCAGACCGCCATCAGGTTGACCACGCTGCCGCCCCCAACCAGCAGGACGTCCTGGGCCAGCAGATGCGCCCCGACATCGGCAACGCTGGGCTGGGTGAACAGCGTGAGCACGCTGAAGTCGACGTCCTCACGGCCCGCGAACACGTCGGCCACCGCCTCTATCGCGGACGGAGAATCACCGGTAGCCGTAGGGATGAAGCAAACGTGTTTCTTCGCATCGCCGGCGGCGAGGGTCACCGCGTACTCAAGGAATGCCGGGTCACGCTTCTCACCGGGTGGGCGGTTCACGATTCCGGAAAAGGCGAAAACCTGTCTAGGCCTGACAGACACCTGCAAAGCCTAGACCCGCACCCGGAAGCACAGGGCATTGCGGCCACGGAGCCGGATAGTTCCGGTGGCGGCCGCCGCGAACTTTGCCAACTTCAGTGAGCCAGAGACCAGATTCACTCAGACAGGAGAACCGGCGCGGGCGGCTCTGGCCGCGATGGCCCGGCTGCGGCGCGGGAGACTAGAGACATGGACCAGACTGCTGTCGAGCCCAACCCGCAGCGATTCCGCCAGGTACTCGGTCATTTCGCTACCGGGGTAACGGTGATCACCGGGATGCATGAAGGCGAGCCGACCGGATTCGCGTGCCAGGCCTTCACCGCGCTGTCGCTCGATCCGCCGCTCGTGCTTTTCTGCCCGGCCAAGTCATCCGGGACGTGGCCGAGGATCGCACGGCTCGGCGATCTCGGCGTGAACATCCTGTCGGCACATCAGCGCAACCTGGCGCGCAAGTTCGGCGTGAGCGCGCCGGACAAGTTCGATGGGGTCAGCTGGACTCCTGGACCGAACGGCGCGCCGGTCCTCGACGGGGTGCTGGCCTGGGCCACGTGCACCGTCGAGACCGTGCACGAGGCCGGTGACCATTTCGTGGTCATTGCCAGGGTCACGAGCCTGGGCGATTGCTCGGTCGGTGATCCGGTGCTGTTCTATCGCGGTCGCTTCACACTCTCTACCACGACCGATGCTGACAGCACGCCCGAGGTCGTCGACACATTGCTCGCCTGGCCGCGATACGCCGACTGGATATAGGCGAGGCGGGGTCGGATCTGGGCGGCTAGCCAGGGCACGAGCGGGCCAGCAGCATCCAGCCGTGCGATGACCCGTCGGCCGAGTCGCTGCGTGGGCGCTTCCACCAGGTGGTAGGTCATCGCCGCGCAGGCCAGCAGCACCGCGAGGAAAACCACCGAGGCTCCCGCCTGCAGCCAGGCTAGGTCGTGGTAGCCCGGCGGGAACGGAATGTCGTCGTAGAGGTCGATGAGCAGCGGGAACATCAGGTACACCGAGTAGCTCACAAGGCCGAGCCAGGCTAGCGGCCGCGGCACGCGGCGCTCCTGCAGAGCCAGGCCAGCGACGAAGGTGAGGCCGGCCAGCGCGACCGACATGACCCACTCCCGCTGCTGGAGCGCTGGCTGGCTCGCTGTGGCAAGGGAGGGGATGTGCCAGGCCCCTGCCGCCATGGCCGCGGCAAAGACAGTGGCCGCGATGGCGGCTGCGCGCGTGCGACTGATCTGCCCCTGCCTGGCGCGGTACAGCATTGTGCCGGTGAATGTCAGGGCCAGGATCGTCAGGCCCTCGTAGGCATTCCGGTGCTCATTGAAGGCGACCAGGGCTAGCCCGGCCGCAGCCGCTAGCCATGCACCGAGCGCCCGCGGTAGCCCGCGGCCGAATATTGCGAGAGCCAGGCCGCCCATGGTCAGGAGATCGGCGGTCAGCGCGACACCGGTCCGGCCGATCCAGTGGTCCGAGAGCCAGATGGTAGGCAGAAGACCGCCGAGTAGCAGTGCTCCGGTAGCGAACGCAAGGGCGAACGTGCCGCTCCGCCGATGCAAGCCGGCCGTGAACAGCGCCGTGAGCAGCAGATAGAACACCATCTCGTAGCACAGCGTCCAGATGACCACGATGATGTTGGTGCCGCCGAGCAGGTCGCTGAGCATGAACAGGTTCGACAGCACCGAAGCGGCGACGTTCTGGTTCGCGCCGTGCACGCTCGCCAGGCCGAACTCGTGCAGTAGCAGAGTGACCGCGATGACGACTCCGAAGAGCGGGAACAGACGGAAGAACCGGCTGATCCAGAAGGTGCGCACATTGCCGCGGCGCTCTAGCGATGCTGGCACTATGTAGCCGCTGATCAGGAAGAAGAGAAGTACCCCGTAGAGGCCGGGATCGAATATGGCGAACACCCGGGCGTGCACGGCGGGCAGGACGCGGGCGCCGAAATGCTCGTACACCACGCAGAGAGCGGCGACCCCCCTGAGCGCGTCGAGCCAGGCGAGCCGGTGTCCCTGGGCGCGAGTACGGCGCGGCACCCGTAGTTGCTGGTCTTCACTCGTCTCCTGACGGGCCGTGTCTTGGGTGCGTGCGCAGAGGGTTGCAGCGCGCGTCACTGGCGTCGGCCCTGCCGGCGCCGGTCATCGTCGGGGTATTGGCGGAGCATGAGGCAGGAGGCTACCCCCTGCTTCTTGACCAAACCTTGGGGTATTGCTGACTGAAGCCTGACCGAAGTTCAGCAGGCCCTGGCCGCTCAGGCTCGTCTCGGGTCGCCCTCAGGCCTTCCGGGCGCAACCATCGTCTGCCAGCAAGCCAAGGCCGATCCCGAGCATCCAGACGTCCTTGCTGACCCCGACGCCTGCCTGGGTTGGCCAGACGCTGCCGGGGTTGTGCAGTGACGGCGTCCGCAGGTACATGGTGACTAGGCCCCCGGCGAAAGCCGTCAGCGCGGCGCCGGCGACCTTGTTCGGCACGATGGGCGTCAGCAGCGCGGCGCCAACGCCGATCTCAGCGACCGACAGCGCCTTCAAGAAGGTGGTGGGCGGCACCTTAGCTAGGAACGGGAACGCGCCGGCCGCCATCGCATGCACGCCTTTGGCCCGCTCTTCGGTCCCATTCCATTTCTCGAGCCCGGAGTGCAGGACGTAGCCGCCGGTGGCGAGTCGCGGCGGAAGATTACGCAGGTGCAGGAACATGGCGCGCTCCTTGGGTGCTGACGACGGAACTCCGCGGATACCTATCAGGACTGGCGTCTGCGTGCTGAGCCTGATCGCGCTCCTTCCGGAGCTGCGCCCATCTGGTCGTAGAACGCCTGCGTCTTGCTGATGCGGGCGTCCAGGTCCGCCAGGAAGCCCTCGATCCCCGCTCGCTTGGCCTCGACGGTCGCACGTAGAGCTTGCTGCAGTTCCAGGCTCTCACGGACGAGGGCACGCCGCTCCGCGAGGCTGGTTCCCTCGTCGTGATAGGCGAGCCGGATCTCCGCCATCCGGTCTTCCCCGCGAAGCACCAGGGCAATCTCGTCGAGATTGAGCCCAAGCAACTCCTGGAGTTGCCTGATGCGGGCTACCCGAGCCAGGTCAGCCTCGGAGTACCGGCGCAGACCGCCGGGGGTGCAGCCGCACGGCGTTATGAGCCCAAGCTGCTGGTAGTAGCGCAGGGCGCGCTGCGATACTCCAGCCCGTTCCGCCGCCGCGCCGATACCCAGCAGCTGTTCCCCGGCCTCTTTGCTCGGATCGGTCTCTTCCGCCGGGCTGCGTTCTCGCAGCCCGGCGGCCGGCTGACCGCTCGCGCTCATGGCTTACCGCGCCTCGCCAAATGCTTCAGCCTCGCCAGCTAGCTCAGCGTCGACCGGATAGGTCACCATCTCGCCGGTCAGTGCATCGACCGGCGCCTCCGCGTCCACCGGCGCCGCTTCCCGCCCGGCTGTGTTCCCTGCCGGCGCGTGCACGTAGCGCCGGCCGCGCAGGGCAGAGGCGATGATCGCGATCAGCGTGGCGATGGCAGCGAACGTAAATGCCAGGTGCAGGCCGCCGGCGAACGCGCCCTCGATGAGGTGCGGGAAGAACGACCGCCCGGTGATGTAGGCGGCTTGCTTGGCTGGCAGCTGCTTGAGTGCACCGGTGGGCCCGAGCAGTTCCTCGACCGGGTTGTAGCCCAGGAACGCCGAGAACAGGCTGCCGATCGGCGGTTCGTTCGCCACAAGATGCGCTGCGGCGTGATTGACGCCCTGGCCCACCAGACCCTTGTACAAGGCCGAGGGAAGCCGGGAGGCAAGGCCCAGGGTGACGATGGTGAAGAACAGGCCCATCGACAGGACCGTGGCCGAGTTCTGGAACGTGTTGAGCATCCCTGCGCCCGCGCCGCGCTGCTCTGGCGGCAGGCTGTTCATCACGCTGGCCTGGTTCGGCGAGAAGAACAGGCCCATGCCGACCGCGAACATGAAGATGAGCACGGCGAACCAGATGTAGCTGAAATCGATCGGCAGCGTCTCCAGCAGCAAGAAGGCCGCACCAGAGACGATCAGACCGGTAGTGGCGAACAGGCGTGCGCCGTGCCGGTCGGACATCCAGCCCGCCAGCGGGCCGACGATCAGGAAGCCGGCTGTCAGCGGGACCATCGAGATGCCCGCCCACAGCGGCGTCTGGCTGAAGCTATAGCCGTGCTGCGGCAGCCAGATGCCCTGGAGCCAGATGATCAGCATGAACTGAATCCCGCCGCGGCCGAGCGCGCCAAGCAGGCCGGCGATGTTGCCGAATGTGAAGGCGCGGATCTTGAACAGGCTGAGCCGGAACATCGGCGCGGCCACCTTGGTCTCGACCCAGGCGAACAGGACGAGCACCGCGATCCCACCGAAGATTCCCGTCAGCACCCATGGATTCGTCCAGCCCGTGGGGTGGCCGCCGTACGGCAGCAGCGAGTAGACGATGCCGGTGAGCACCGCGATCAGGCCGACTGCGAACAGCGTGTTGCCCAGCCAGTCGATCTTGGCGGGGATGCGCACTCCGTTGTCCCTGAGCTTCAGGTAGGCCCAGACGGTGCCGAAGAGGCCGAACGGCACCGAGACCAGGAACACCAGGCGCCATTCGATCGGGGCGAGCACGCCGCCGAGCAACAGGCCGAGGAATGAGCCGCCGACTGCGGCGATGCCGTTGATCCCCATAGCCTTGCCGCGCTCGTCAACCGGGAACGCGTCGGTCAGGATGGCGGTCGAGTTGGCGAACAGCAGCGCGCCGCCGACGCCCTGGAAGATGCGCATGATGATGATCCACAGCGCGCCGCCGACCCCAGTGAGGAATGTCACCGAGAGCAGGATCGAGAACAGCGTGAAGACCGCGAAGCCCAGGTTGTACATCTTGACCCGGCCGTAAATATCGCCGACCCGGCCCAAGCTCACCACCAGCACGGCCGTGACCAGCATGAAGCCCATGAAGACCCAGAGGAAATACGAGGTGTTCGAGGGCACCAGCGGGTTGAGGTTGATGCCGCGGAACAGGTCTGGCAGCGAGATCAGCAAGATCGACTGGTTGATCGTCACCATCAGGATGCCGAGCGTGGTGTTTGACAAGGCGATCCACTTGTAGTGCTTGCCCCTGCCATCCTGGACTGGTGTTGCTTCGAGGCTCCGCTCCTCGACCGCCATGCGTGCTCCTCATCCGTGCTGCTCTATACCTGCTGCTCTCGGCAAGTCTAACCTTGACGTTAGCGTCATGCTTTGGCGGAGCCGCTGACTGGGGCTGACCACCCGCCACGTCGGGTATTGAGCGCGATCCTGGGCAACGGCCGCCAGGACCACGCGAGTCTCATCTACTACGTCATCGCAATCCCGGTCTGCGCAGGGGTCATCGCCGCCTTCGCGGCCGTCGGCTACGCGGGGCGCAGGGTGGCGGCCGTGTCGGTGACCCGTCGCCCGCGCTGGCTCTACGGGCTAGCAGCCGTCCTCTACACCGTGCCCGTCGCGGCCTTCGCCCGGATAGCCGCGGCCCATATAGCCGCGCACGCCGAGAATGACAACAGCTGGGCCGCGATGGCCGGCGGCATCCTGGCCACGCTGTGCGCAGCCGGGGCCTTGTTCATGCTGGGCCGGGCCATCGTTCCCGGCCGGTGGCGCCGCGCGTTCTGGATCTTCCCGCCGCTGTGGCTGGATCAGGAGCTCGGCCAAGCCGCCACGTATCACGGATCTGGTG
>Ga0335073_10002193_pt1 | contig 26662 bp, 25 predicted proteins | sample Lox_Sample_22_FD_207093 | JGI IMG/M metagenome (GOLD analysis project Ga0335073, IMG submission 207093) | Soil microbial communities from Loxahatchee National Wildlife Refuge, Florida, United States - Lox_Sample_2.2 | ecosystem: Environmental > Terrestrial > Soil > Wetlands | place: USA...
CCTTATCGCCTTCACTTAAAGATCTGCTCGCTATGCTACTCTGAAGCTTCTGGATGCTCTCTTGGATTGAGCGGGCGGACTGAGAAGCCTGATTTGCGCTTGCCTCCATCTGCTGGCCAAGAGTATCAATGGTGTTTCTGACATTTCAGTTAGCTCGTATTTTTTCTTTTTTTACTAAATGCGTCACTGAGGCCCACACTCAGGATTCGACATGACAATGGGAGATTCTGTTGATAGCAGAGACCAGGGACCATTATCCGAGGAGACAGTAAAATGAAGGATGAAGTATCGACAAGCTTCCACTACCATATACGGCTGAAAGATTGGATGATACCTTGTAGATTTGTCGGGTCTGGAACCCTGTGACGGAACCGAACGACAACAACATAGGAAGAGCATACCTCATCAGGCACATAATCTCCAACTCGATTCCCTTTCTGCATTCGTCGAGTCTGCTCCGAAGGCCGTTTATCGTACCCTCCTTTAGCTTCGCTTTGAAGGCGGCTACTAAAGTGTGCCGTTTGTCTGTGGCCTTGATCTGGTTCAATAAATCCAGGAGTTCGGTAGAAAGGCTTTGGGTCTTCTGCAATTAGAGTCATTGTCAGTATTGTTACACTCGTCTAAGTCGAGCAATAGATTAACTCATCACTGCTTGATGAACCCTTGGTTCGACAAAGATCTGTCACATAGGATTGGAACATATACGTATTGCCCACGTACCTTCATCAAGCTGAACAGCCTTGGGGAGTGCGTTTGAATCTGATGACTACCAGACGCCATCAACGTCGTTGACAGGTCTTGAAATGCGGAAACGTTGAGATGCATGGTTTCATTTTGCTTTATCTCGCCGGTGGCTGACTCGGATATCTCTTGCACATGGGAGACAATCCGTAGCCCAAAGTCCACGAATTGGACAACAGCAGCAGCGACTGAGAGAGCATCAAGAGGTGCAAGCATAATGAATGTCACGGAATGATGTTGCTACTCGAGCTACAAATTGGGAGACGATTGGTAGGGACCTGAGCGTGCTACAGTTATGTTGACTTTGACTTTGGTAGCTGAGAGCCTTAAACCGACGAGCAAGAAGAAAGCTAGAGATTGATATATCTAGAATGGGGTGAACGAGGCTGTGTAAAGGGGTTTGCAATACAGGGGTAGAGTACTCTACACGCTTACGGTTAGCGATGAAAAACACTTCAGTTTGCGCCCCCGTATGCGGCGTCCCATTCTGCCTATCGTACTGGTTACGTGACTCATTGTATGCAATCTTATTACTGATTAAAACATGCTGTAAAGGAATCGGGCCCTCTACGTGAACTTGGGCGTGTTCGGAAATCAGAATGTTTTCATCCAATGATTCTCGGGCAACGTCACTTCTCCAGGCGAGTACTCTACGGAGTACTGAACAAATAATTACGTGTGATGAAACTGAGAGCTAAAATGAGCCCCACTTGTGGCTGAAACCACCTGGAATTATACGGTGTTGATGCTGATTGTTGAGATATTGGCGCTTTGTGGCCTAGGTCATTCCATTATACACATGACAACTCCCAGTCCATTCTTCAGTCTATGCCAAAAGCCTGCGATGACGGATATCTAGACTTTCATTCAAGAACCATTACTAACCTCAAAACCGCATGACATTACGTTCCACAAATGATCATGATGCTCCACCATCATTCGCATTTCCACCTCTATTCTTAGCGCCATCAGCATCAGGTCTGATCGTTTCTTCGAGGCTCTTCCGCAACCCAACGTCTGCTGTCGTCCGAACCGGTGCTTTCGGGCCAGGCGCCATCGGCAAGACGCCCAGGCCCCTGTGGCCCTCAAGCGGTGGCGTCATGGGCGGCGGCTCCTCCGTAAAGAAGCCTGCAACCCCTGGAAGCTCGTCATTGCTATCCAGCCTCGACTTCGACGGCCTCTTGGGCTGGTGCGAGGGCCGTGGCGGCCTGATGAAGCTGAGCGCGCTCTTGCGGTTGGAGTCGTCGTCGTCGTCATCATCATCGTCGTCGTCCCGGAAGTACCGTGAGTCCCACGAGCTCATGCTGTCGCCGCTGCGCGACAGCGACGGCGACCCAGCAGCACTCGCGCTCGCGCTCACCCGTGCACCATATGTAGGGCTCTTCAGCGGGCTTAGCTCGTCGGCATCTTCTCGCATGTCGGTAGCTTGGTGGGGAGGACTCGACCTGCTCTCTTGGCCACGAACGTGTTCCCCATCCGCGTCGACAGGCTGGTCGACGGCCTTGGCGCGATCAGTCGCCGGCTCGTACTCATCGCGCGTGACGGCAGCGTACGTGTCGCCGAAGTGCGTATCGCAGAGGTGCTTGATGACCGGCCAGCCGTAAGCGTTGGCAAACATGCGCCGCACAATCATGTTGTTGTGCGCGTCCGGCTCCAGCCGCACCAGCACCTTGCGCCACGACAGGTCCTTGTGGTACGCCCGCGCGATCTTTTCTTCCACTCGCATGCCGCCACTGCTGCCAGGGCGCTCGGCCGGGTTCGTGGATTCTGGAGTCTCACTAGTCAGATCAACGCCAGAACTCTTTTTCCTTGATTTCAGCACCGGTGGCGGCGGGATGTCTTCAGGGTGGTAGATTCGGTCGTGGAAGATGGTCCGCGTTCGAGTGCTGGGATCAATCACCCACGAGAGTGGTGGTATCGGTGGACTTAGGATATCTCCAACAGAGTCAAAAATGCTAGTCTTTGGCGGTGCTGATGGGTTATCAGCATTTTCAAGGGAATCACCGCGTGTTGCTGTAGGTCTTCCATTCGCCGATCCGCCTACCGGAGGAGTAGATTGCCGTCGATCGTTGGATACATCCACTTCAGAGCCAGGAAGACGTGGGCTGGTTGGATTGGATCCATCTGAGTCTGAGAGCAGAGTTTGGCTGCGCTTGAACATTTTGATATCTTTCTTCGTGGTCTTTTGTGCAGGCTTGAAAAAGTTCCAGATCTCATCCATAGCGCGGGGACTTCGTTCTGAAGGCGTTGATGGCTTTCGAGCTCCAGGAGGGGATACAATATGTTGTTGCACGACATGGTGACCCTTAGGAATCGCTGTAGAATTTTTGTCGCCTTCATTGGTCGCATTTTCTGCTGGCTGTGGTACATCAGATTGGTGACGATAATCCTCTGACTGCTCGTCGCCTTCGACGAGTTCATCTTCATCTGCTGTTGGCAACTTCGACAGGTTTGCTGACGAGCTCTGACCTGTCAATTCTGACCATGTCCAATTAGCCATCGTACCAACGAATCCGCTCTCTCTTCGCGCTTTCTCCACGCGATCAAGACCTCGCCAGTCAAGGAAAAGCAAGCAACTTGTACGCAAAGGCACAATGCCGTCGTTGACAACATTTGAATATACTGTCCGATTCCTGAACATGCGAAGCACACGATGAGCGGGACCAGTTGGCAGGATTCTTAACAATGGTTTCGCTCCAGGATCTTCTTGCTTGTTGCCATCCTCTCCAATTCCCAGACCTCCGATCATGGCACTCCATCCACTCTTTGCAATAGTCGGTGGACGCCACATCAATCCCAGATCTTGACCAGTTCGCCCAACAAGGCCAAAATCAAGAGCGAATTTGACGTACATGGGATTCTCGTTGCTGAGACCCAAATATGGTGACGCCATAGCAACAAAGTTGACAGGCTTGATCTGCTGGAAGAAGTACGGTGCGTGTTTTTGGATGTATCCAATGGCATAGAGTTGTACCAAGCCACCCAACGAATGACTGATAAAGCTGATGCTAGTGAATGTGTAGGGAAGATCCATCTTGTCTGTACTATCTTGCCTGATAGTACTCCCAGAATGTGCCGGAACGCCATCTTCGGGATCGCTAGTTTCGCCTGGAGATCTTGACCCTAGACTGCCGGAAAATTTTTGAGTCATGGATCTCTTTACAGGCTTGAATGGTTGATCAGGATAGGTCAATTCAAATACGTATTTCGCGAGTCTTTTGCCCAGCCATTGAATACCGCGCTCAGTCTTTGTCGCATTTCCGCGAAATCCTCTAACGATGACTTCTTCATCCTCATCATCTTCGGGCTCATTCTGTAGATCTTGCTGTCCACCTGACAATGGTGCGGTCGATGTATCCTTGGCATCTTTAGTCTGTGGCTCCGACGATTCCGATGTAGGTTGGGAGGATGTAGCTCGAGCTTCAGCACGTCGTTTTCTCGCATTCTCGCGAGCTTGTTTTGCCGAAGCATCAATACTCTCCTTGAGGTAGAGCATATCTGCGCCAACATTACTATGGATACCGTGGGTCAAAATTACCAAATGAATCTTCCTTTTCTTTTTCGGTTTGGATTTATCTTCACTTTCTAGGTCTTTCACCTCTGTTGACTTTCGCCGAAGATCAAGTGATATTCGTCTGGGAACGTCTGCCGATGTCCGAGTAAGTTTCATATGCTCTTCCCAAGTTGGCAACTTCGGTGTATCCCACAAGCTATCAGTGTCATCCACGGTAAGGGTCACTGCCTTCGAAAAGACTCCCTTTGGTTGAGCGTGGTGGTGACCGTTCAATTGTCGTTTGCCTTTCTGATGGTCGCGTATGTGTCCAGGTGGTCCATGACCCAGCGACTGCACCATGCTGTAATTGTGGTCCAAAGATCTTTCATCGCGGCTGATTAGAAGCTCAAACTTGACCTCGGCAGTAAGGGAGAAGAGAATCTGAGAAGAAATCTCTATGATCCACGTTACGGTGTTTTTCTCTTCGCCGTCTGGTTCACGAGGAAGTCCAGTGAGTCGGATGTCTTCGGGAACGGTCAACCGCGCCGAGAAGGAACCTCCGGCCTTGAGATTGGGCTCGAACTGAGGCACACCATCTCTTTTAGTGTTTTCTAACTTGTGATTTGGGTTGAAATGGGAGGGATAAGCAGCGACATGTATGGTATAGGGACCGTGAAGGTAAGCGGCGCGCAACGGTGCGGCTGATGTGTTTTTGATTTTGACATGTAGATGCGGAGGTGAGGGAAGAATTCGGTCGGCAGCAGGATCATAAGTCAAAGTGTAGCTGCAATCACTCCGTAAGCATATATCAACTGCTTGAAACTGGGTGTTGAGCTCAACATACCGTACAACTTCGCCAACCTTGACACTACCTGTTTGATGTACGAGCAACATCTGATAGAAGTGCCGACTCGCGGCCTTTTGCTCTTGTAAGGATGGTGAGCATTTGATGAAAGGAGTCCCAAGAGCCGAACTGTCTTTGTCGGGATCTTGGCTGAGCTGGTAGACTCGAGGAGTGAGCAACATCCGTGAAGTCACAAGCTAAGGGCTGAAATATGACGAAGTATGGTTGGACTACCCTAATGGTGCTGCGCAGTAGCTCGGCAGCTTCGGATCTAGCATATTTCTGCCCAGACCAAACGTCCCTTTCGAAGTGAATAAAATATATAAAAGCGAGAGGTGCGGTACACCTCTCTTAATGATGTTCTCAGACAAAGTTTGAACGTAATGTTGCGGATGACCAGTTGTCGGTCGCGTGTTCAACTCTCCCTTGTAGGCATGGACACCACCATTTAATGGCAACATTGAATAAACAAGTCTTGGTACGTTATAAATTGCCTCTTGAGTAAGTTATTAAATCTTCTTTATTTAATATCAATCGCTGGTCACAGAGAGACTTCTTCAACACGACTGATGGATCTATTTACAATTCTCTAATGCAGAATTTCGGGATGGAGGTGATGCTATTCGTCCACCTTGCGTACGTCTCACAAAGGTCACATGTAAATTCTTCTCCGGAACAATTGAAAGACATCGTACACCACCGCTAATGATACCTAGGTTTGCTAGATGGCGTTTGGACCAGGACCTAGAAGTCACCAGCACCCAGAAGTCGCCGGCACCTAGAAGTCGTCAGGGCGTACTCTACTCTATTCTAGAGTACGGAGTACGTAAAGTAGAGCAGAAGTCGTCAGCACCCAGAAGTCGTCAGCACCCAGAAGTCGTCAGCACCTAGAAGTCGCCAGCACCCAGAACTCGCCAGTGCATCATTTCTGTACTCGACTCTACAAGAGTATCATCAAATTCGCTGTTCATAAGATACATTCGAAGACGTTAGCAAATGTCAATCTTTCTATAACTTCCCTCCGACCGTGCTCAGTCCTCCTGCAAAGTCTGTCAAAAACCTCCATCTTCCATACTTCAACCACAGCTTCTGTTTCCAGTCATTTGCATTCTGTGGATAAAAACCCACAATATCTAACAACGACGCATCGTGTGAAAGCACCACGAGTACGTTTTCATGGGCATCAAATTCCTCAATCCCTTCTATCGTCCAATCAGCCGCAGGACTATCCTCGTTAAAACCATCAGCAGCTTCATAGAATGGCTTGATCGCACTCTTCTTTGGATGCACGTGCTGCACCAAAAGCTCTCCAGGGCACGGTAATGGAAATACTGTGCTCGGCTTCAATCCTTCCAAGCTGATACTACTAGGTAGTGGTACATACTCAGTCGGTCGAATCTCTCCCGCATGATGTGCCGCGTCACCACCCATCAAGATAAACGTGTCTGGCGTTGTTCTTGCCAATCCGCAGATGTGTTCCACTGTATGGCCATGGGTATCGAGAACATAGAAGCTCCCGTCTCCGAACCAATCGAAGGCCTTGAACCGTCCGATCTTGAGATCCGTCTTGAACTCTACCTCCCTCAATTCTCGACCTTCCCAACTATCCTCTCTAAGAGACGTCCTCTCTATCGTTGGCCACGCCTGAGGAAATCGAGCTTTAAATCCAGGACCAACGACTAACGCCGTAGATCCTGGAAACCGTGATGGATCACCTTGGTGATCCCAGTGAAAATCTAACCACAAAACTTCAGCAAATATTTCTCACTCGAACCTACGAGCAGCAGATAAGCTTACGGCTCCAGAAGATGGCTTCGACAGCTTTCGGATCGTGTCCGTTCTCTTCCAGGATGTCATGTACGTCTTTGCCCACAGTAACAGCCCAATTATTCTTCTTGAGGATATCCACCATGAACGGAGCCATGTTCTCCCAGTCCTTGCGAACACCAAGGTCAAACAATAGCTTACGTCCAGACGGATGCTCGATGAGGAAGCTGTAAGACGGACATGTGCATGTTTCGTAACCACCAATGACGACAGGCTTGACCATTACGCCCATTGGCAGAGTGATAGAAGTTGTAGTGTCAATAATGGAAACTTTGACAATGTTGTTTGACTGAGGTATGTGGAGAGATGGTAGCGGTTTGGGAGTTACCATAGGCTGGTACGCCATTGTGTCCTAGCTCTTGCCTGCTTGGGTGGGCGTGAAGCACTTCTTTAAAGCTCTATTGAGCGTCTTACGTCTATTGATATGTATGAATTTCAGTAATTACTTCGCTGATAAGCGTGAGTTTACAAGTATGGAAGTAGGTACTCCGTAGGTTCCATGTGCGGGGCATTCTATTCTACTCAGCCGAATCTGAAAGCTACTAGCAGTTTACCAAGGCTCATCTTCAGTGCCACCGTTGTAGAAGTCCCAAACGAAATCTAACATATATTTGTTCGCCCTAATCAGACTGTTATGCCTAGATTTGCATCTTATGGACACTTCAATCAGGACCTGTGATTAGGCCAGAGAAGGATCAGGAAACAGGAACTTTTCCGTTTCCGGTCCCCTTCAAGGCCTCGAGATCATCTCTTTCCAACTCATCCGGAATCATATCGACAAGGGTAGCCGCCAAAACTTTTGCATTCTCTTTCGTTTTTCCTGCATCCTGTCCTGCGGTTTGAACGTCTTTGACTTGCATCCGTTGAATTAACTTTGCCACCGAAGCAAGGTCTCTCAATGCTCGATAAACTGCTAATGCGCCATCTTTCAATTTCGAAGCAAGCGCCAGTCCAAACCAGCCTTCTCCCTCAAGGTGTGTGTCTGTGCCTATGATCGTGAGTTCGACTATTGCCTCGATGAACTGCTGTTGTGTGTTCAGAATGTGAAGAAGATTCGGGACCGTGGGACACTTCGATCGATTTAACGTCCTATACATCATAACAGCAGCTCTTCCAACCTCGGCTTTCAGATGGGTGTCGCCTCCGTGTTCAATCAAGAAACCTGTTAGTGTTTGCAATGAAAACTTTGAGTCAGCGGGAGACTTGAGTATGAGAAGCTGGCAAGCACCGAAATCTCTGATACACTGACGCAAAAGTCGTAGCCCAGATACAAAGAGACGTTTGTCGTGATCTTCGTGCAGTATCAAACGCCTTGCAGCCACGAAAGTCTCAACTGACGCTCGAACCATGGCATTATTCTCTGGTAGCGCTAGATTTCGCAATAGTCCCGCGCAAGCGTGGAGCACTTGCTTGTCTTTGCTGCTCTTGATAGCGCCGGATACAGCGTGGTTAAGCTCGAAATCTTCCACCAGGGTGATCGCTATTGCATCTGATTGAGTGACATTTCCGAGAACCAGAGCTGCTGTATGCATTTTCCAATCGCAATTCCATTCGGCCAGCCATTTCTCTAATTTGTGAGCTGTGAAATGGTTGCCACGCATTTTCTCTTTTCGATATTCAGGCATACCGGCAATATCACAGAGGGCAGCGCGAATGTCGTCGGTGTATTTTCTGAGAATCTCTAATTCCTCTTCCGTCTCAGAATCATTGGCATCCGTGGTACCACTTCGTTGGTCGATCCTCGCATAAGCGTCTTCGAGAACTTTGAGGATATCCACCATCGAACCTCGTTGTGCTATCCATCGCTGCGCAGTCTCGTTCAGGAAGAGCAGTGCGACCATCTCCATGAGTTCGGTGTACATTTCAAAATCATGACACTTGAGAGGAAGTGCAAGTATGTCGTCAAGGAAGGAGACGGTCAGAACTTGCTCAACGTTCGCTATGCTTGCAGCCCGATCAACTAGTAGGACCAATAGTGTCGTACCAAGACACACTGATGGGTTGTCGGGGTGATAGTCTTGTTTGTAGAGAGCCGTTGCTAGCACGCCATTTACATTTTCCTTCAGAGCCGCATCTTGAGCCGGTTCGTAGTCATTACAGATATTGTTCAAGGCAACTACCGTATACTCTAGAAGGTCGTCATCCTTGAGACAAGCTGAAAGTTTTCCTAGGTCATTCAGAACAAAGTTTCGACATTCATTGTTGCTTGCGCAGCAGTTTGCAACAAAACGCAATATTTGCTGGCTGATATCGCGTTCATCAGCGGCGGTAGATAAGCTTTGGAGAATGGATAGGAATCCGGCTTCCGCGAGTGGCCATCTCCATTCTGGGTTTCTACAAGCGTCTGCCAGAGCCTTGACGGATTCTGCTGTACGGCTGAAATTGCGGTAGAACTCCTGAAGCTCAGTGTACTCGCCAGGCTCCCGCTCCTCAAGAAAAGCTCGTAGATTCTCCGGTCCGTATGCTTCCGTAGCCATTGCAGCAGTAGCTTCCATGAGATGATCAAAACCAAAGGTAAGCCAATCAAGTCAAACCCGGCGATAGCCTTGTAACTGTCGCGTTCAAGCCTTCGACAATGAAGAAAAGATGACAGACTGTCGTTGTTGACTTCCCGATTTGTACTGCACAGTACCGTATCCGATGAATTCAATCGATTACCAGTCTCCAGAAAGATGATCGCGAATGGTCAATGAATGCCATTCCCTTCCTCGACGATTGTCGTTGCCGTATATGTCCAGCCTTGCCCAGATATTAGTCCATAAATGGCATCTCGACACAGTTGGTCGAATCCGAGCCTGGAAATAAACTTCATACAAAAGGTCCAGCTGCAAAAAGGGAACGGTTCATGAGGTATAAGTAATACTTTTGTGATTGCAGGATTGGCGGTAGGAAACGGGCTGTAGCCGTGGAATTAGGGCCACGGCATGACAGCAAAAAGGCTTGGCGTTTGTAGGGTAACTTTTTATGGGAGCTCAATCACCTGGCCTCTACTTCTTCTCAGCCTAATTGTAAACGATCAGTCATACGATATACAGCTCTTTAAACCCCTCTAAACTATCCAATTCTCAGTCACTCTTTACATCACACGTTCAAAATGACCCGAGCTCAGCAAACTTTCGCCGTCCTACTCGTTCTTGCCGCTGTATGCAATTAGTCTCTGCAGTCACTAATATCATTCTAACCAGCGCATTAGCTTTACGTCGCCACCTTCTTAGGCTTTGTTCCTCTCCCTCCTAAGATTCAGAGCGATATTGTGCCAGTTGTACGCTTTCTCTTGCCCGCATGCGCAATCCTCGTGCCGTCGAGTACTCTCTTCAAGTCCAGAACCTGACCAGCCTCTAGCTTCCATTCTGGGTACTCGTGTCCTTCGGCGCATATCTCCTCTTTAAATTAGGCTACAATGTGTACAGCTTCAACAACGTTCCGGAAGCTCACAAGGAGTTGATGGCACAAATCGATGAGGCGAAGACTGAATTGAGGGCCAAGGGTGTTGATGTAGATTAAGGAGCTCTGCACGAGCAAAGCATGCCATGGGCGTTCTAGGTACTGGCTATGTATGCAGGATGGATACAGCCGTCAACTGCTATATCAGGGCGAATGTGCAATGTGGAGATTGGGATGGGAGTTGACAAAGGTGCAGCATATAAATTAAACACTTATTCTCGAAGTCTAGCTGTTATTCTGCCGACAACCAAGCAATGTCTTGACCTTTCTTGCAGCAACGAAGCCGTACGAAATGATCCAGTCCATCCATACAAAGACGCAATGCATGCTCCGCCAAATGGGTATCTTGTGCTAACTGACCACTGACAGAAATGTCAACCGCAGCGCGATTTAAGTTCGTTATTGCCGTTTTTCAGTTCAATTTCTTATCGCCGACCTTAACGGGCTTCCCCTGCTGAGCCTGATAGCGAAGGAAGGCGTAGGCGCCGACTCCGATGATTCCAAGGATGACAATGTTTCCTGATGGCTCTTGTTAGCTTTCGTATACAAGTCTGGGATGTCGAAGTGATCGAACACACCGACAATGAATTTCCCAACTCCTCCAACGACATCAATGGCTCCCTTGAACACGTCTTCGAAGAGCTTCACGAATGAGAATAGCAGGTTGAGAATGCCCTCAGCTGCCGCCTTCAACGTGTGGAAGATGGTGCTGAAAGTCGACACGATGAGCTCGACAATCGATGCGAAGAAATCGTAGATGGCTTGGAAAATATTTGCCATTTTCTCGGATTTGGTGTTCGTTCTTTCGTGGTGGTCTCCGCTGCGTTGCCTGCAGTGGTATTCGGTATTGGATGAAGGGTTCCGATGCCAAGTTCTGGTGAAAATATACAGGTTTGTATCTTGATTTTGGATCGGATTGCAAAGCTATGGAGACAAGGCTGAAAGGTGTGGCTGTGATATCAATTTATCTTGGAGGTGAGGCAATGACGTGGGTATCGTACGCGCGAGCGATTTGTTCACGGTGACGTGAAAAGAGGCACATCAACCCAATCGCGGCTTACTCGCGAATCATGGCTTGTTATGGCTAGCAAAGCTTGGAATGATGGTTGGGCAGTTATGAACGACATAGGGTAGAGATCGACATGGTCACGAAACCGGAATGGGGCTTTTCGGTCTTCGATGTCCAGATTCCCATGTTTTCTCTCCAATCATAGCCATTCCACAGTTTCGGTTACACATAAATTTGAATACCTTTGCAAGAGCCTCAAAACAGCGCACATCTATCTAAACAGCAGCTCTATGTTCAAAGTACCGTCGGTCTTTGGAAGTATGAGCCCATCTATTGCCATAATCTAGTGAAATTGCCTTCGCTACTTCTCACCTCTATCCTCATCTCTTCCTGGGAACAGAATCTTCTTCCTCACCACAGCGCGAATATGGGCAATCAAGACCACAAACCACATAACCACAATGCAAATCGTCATCGCGCTGGCAACCCAAGTAACGGCTGAGCTGCCGAGTTCCTGTCCAAGGTAGCCTGTTGCCACGGTGAAGCCAACGTTTGGAAATACAAAAGCCCACCAGCCAAGACTGAATCTAACCCTTTTTCGTGATGCCTCAGCAAGTACAGCAACGCAGCTGATAGCAAAGAACCAGAAGCCCAGACACCAAATCCACACGCCTACCCAAGTCGCAATGATCCGTAGAACTTGCGGAGCAAGAGGGTAGACGATGAAGTAGCCATATCCCTCGGGCACGGCCCTCGCCATGCCAATCAGCGCAAGCGCAGTGAATCCAGCCGGACCAACCGCGATGAACATGGCAGGCCTCATGGCCGGCGCCGGAAGACCATCCTGCATGAGGCGGCCGAGATAGAGGGGAAAGACGAGCAAGGCGACGGAGAAGCCAAGACCCTGGTAGGTGACGCCTGCAGCGAGCATCGGCATGCGCTGGTCCGGCGGCTGTGACGGCGCGATGGCTGCTGCGAGCGTGCCCGTCAACATCGCTGGGAAGATTGGAAGCACCCACGCTGGCGTCATGGATGGAATCGGAAGCCGCGCGCCCGCGAACAGTATGCTGAACTGTGCGATCCCGGCGATAGTGACGATGGCGGTGTATAGCCAGAAGAGGACTCTGAGTGCTACGGGTAGCCAGGGTCCGCAAGAGGGAATGCCGTATGCTGCACTGTTGGAGATGATGGTTGCCAGGCTAAGGAATGCACACGGAAAGAAGAGTGATTCCGTTGGGTGTGTGAGACTGAGCTTGAGGGCTCGCGGCGTCATGATGAAGCGAGCGCTGATTCCAGAGACGAGAAGGATGAACAATGCAAGGTCGAGGATGAAGAATATCTTCCCGATCACGTCTAGTCCACGAAACCGGTGCGGCGTCGAGTGCAAGAGTAACGCCAATCCACCAGTCGACATTGTGAGAGTAAACCAGGCCCATGTTACATGCCGTACACGGTCTTTGAACGAAACTTTTGAAGTATCTGTCGCCGCTCTGTGCTTTTGATCTTCTGCGTGAGTATGGCCGGCTTCCCAATCGTCTGCTTGGTACGTGTTAAGTGTTTGCAGTCGCAGAGATGGAGGCACATTTTGAGACGAGATTGACTCCATTGCATCAGATTTTGAGAATAGTTCAACGGAGCATTGCCTTTTTTCAGAACCTTAGAGTGGTTTCAGAGAACAATGGTGCTGTCAAACGTTGGAGTATTCTTCTGCGGAAGGTTGCGGTATCCGTTGAAAGGCACTGTTACAACCTCATACCCAATGGCTGCGATGAGATAACCGTTGTCTTTCCATTCAGATATCACGCTGAAGCTTGGCTTAGTATCGTGTATAATAATCGGGAGGAGAAATGCAGTGTGTTGAGTTGCTATCCAGGTCGCTCAACGATGACCGACGTTAGGTGTACGCCTCCGATTCTCCTTTTGGAACGTCCTTACAACTGCCTTTCTATATCAAATTCAAGCGTGAAATGGATAGAGTAGGTTTTGGACAGGTTTCAAGATAGATTTAACTAGAATTAAACCTCCTATATTCATCGTTTTCATAAAAGCATCCAATTCACAGACCATAGATTGGCCTCGCTCCAAGATCCGTCAATGCAAGCTCAGTTGAAGGTCCGACAATTGCACCATAAAGCTAAGTATCACGGTTTCGACCACCTGTTCTGGCCGCTTTTTAACGCCGCCTCGACCGTATCCTCTCCATAGCGAATTTTTACGGCCATTAACTCCATGGCCTTTGTTGCGCTCGGCCCTCTTCAATGTTGTGATGGAGATTGTGGCTTATAAAAGAAATAATAAGTTACCTAGCGCATATCGCACGTATACTCCAGCCATACGATCACTCCAGCTTGATGTTCGTTGGCGCCTGGCAAGGAAAAGCCCTTGCTTCCCTTTTACTCCATTCTACATGTAGGTAGCGGCCGCGCAAGGCGCTAGAAAGCTTGCTTCACAAAGCTTCTCTCCACCGCACGAACTGCTCTGTCCCCGTGAACTAAAGGCGATCCTGCATCATGGGCTGACGGCTGCCTCGGTGTCCGCTCGAGCTGAATTTCAAGCTGCGGGAAGCTATTCGGGTCTGCAGGGTATGGTAGCGCCCAGGTTTCCCTTCTTGTAGGTGGCTGCAGACTTACCGCATGGTCTGGACATCCAACATCGCCGAAACGGCCACCAGGCCCGTCGACTGGCTTGATCGCGGTCAATCGAAATAGAGAACACAAGCGAGATTGCTTAGAGAAGACTTTTCTCCGCCGCCACCGAGGGGAAGTCCTGGCACAGCCCTAGCTCTGGCCTTGTGAGCTGTATGCGGCTCAACTTGGCCAGCGAAATGCGTGTCGCATCGTCGCTCAGATATGACTGGGGATCCTTCTTTGAGTCCGCTTTCCTGTCGTACTTCTTTCTATGTTCTGACTCCCTCTCATCTGTATTTTTGCCTTGGCTGCGATGGCGACGGCTAGCAATACATCGAAGGCTGACGACGAGCTGCCAGTGGACAGTAATCCCGACAAAACGAAAGATGGTCGACCAATCTTCAAGACGAGGCACTACAATAAGATCCCCGTCCAGGAGAGAGGCGCAATCCGCATTCTCAAAATCCATCCCGGGGCGCCTGGGCAGTCGGAGGTCCAATGTGAGCTCATTCCCGGCACCGTATTGAGCGACGAAAGCCGCTTGCCACACGAAACCTCCTACGTGCAATTTAAACCGTATGATGCCTTGTCCTGGTGTTGGGGCAAGACTGCGTCGGATTCCTGGATCAGCATTCTCAAAGATGAGACAAGCTACGTAAAGTACGTCCAGCCAGGACTGGTGGCGGCGCTGCGAGCTCTTCGGCATGGAACGTATGCGAGATATCTTTGGGTCGATGCTGTTTGCATCAATCAAGAATACAAAGCTGAGAAGAATGTTAGTACTTTAAATGAATATGTCAAGTCCAGTTGCTCATTTAGTTCAGGTTCAAGTCGAAATGATGGCAGAGATATATGGCAGAGCTGACTGCGTGCGTATCTGGCTTGGAGACTCTGATCCATCCAGTGATCTTGCCATCCTGTTCATAAAACAACGGATCCTCCAGTTGCAACACTTCGATGATTTGTCCTCAAGCCCTGACACCAATGAACAGTGGAAAGCTCTCCTAGAGCTTATGCAGCGTGACTGGTTCTCGCGTCGGTGGGTAATTCAAGAAGTGACCCTTGCCAAAAAGGCAATTATACATTGTGGGAAAGCGAAACTTGCCTGGAACAAGTTCGCTGTAGCTGTTGAACTCTTTGTTGAAGTTGAAACGGCTACTCATAGGCTGTCAGAGGTAGGTCTACATATCCTTTTCGTTCGCACTTGTATCACTAGTGGACGCTAAGGTCCATGCGTTCCAGGTCATGAAAACAGATGCAAAATATCACCACGTACCGCGATGGTTCGAATACATTTCGCAACTGGGCGCGAGTCTCTTAGTTGATGCAACAGGCAAACTCTTCCGTGACTACGATTACATCCAGCAGAAAATTCCAGCAACGAAGAAGTCACATAAGAAACCTGAAGTTTCAAGGAAGCCTGAGGACGAGTTATGCTACGAATCTGAAGACGACGAGGTCATGTCTCCGCAGGAACGAGCCAATCGTTATAAACAAGATCAGGAGAGCCAGCATGCGAAATCGAAAGGACAGCCTTTGTTGACCTTGGAGTACTTGGTTTCTAATATGTCGATATTCAATGTCACCAATCCCCACGATACTGTCTATGCCCTGCTCGGGATTGCAAAAGATACAACGCCAACCGCGGTGAATAAAAAGTTGCGCGCGACTGACCATGCCCAAGCAATTCTCGAGATGTTCACAGTGAAGAAACAGTATCCTGTAAATTACCAGGCTTCCTACATTGACATCTGCAGAGAGTTTATAGAGTTTTGTGTCCGTCAAAACGTTAAGAATGACCCTTCAAGAGCATTAGACGTCATCTGTCGACCTTGGGCGATTGAAATGGACGACAAGGACAACGAATCTGCCCTGCCCTCCTGGCTACCTCGACTATCCAAGGCTTCTTATGGCATGGTCCTTGGTCCCGGAATTGATGGAATGAGAATGGGGCGCAAGAATGCGGATTCTTTAGTCGGTCTTCCCAATCTGACGCATCGAAATTATAATGCTGCGGAAACGAAAGGCTTAGACAGGAAGACATTCAGGTTTCGCAAACGGGTAACAAAGCCTTCGAGGCCCACTAACAGCTTGAAACCGTCGGCTCAAGTGCAAAATGGGGGGGTTGGCACCCCATCTGAAGCTAGGAGTCTTCCAGTTCAAGCGAACGGGTCACCCAAGACATCGGCATTGCCTGCTGATTTTGGGCTGAATGAAGTTGTTGCTCCAGCACATGCAAATGGATCGACTGCGAATGCGCTGCAGGAGGATGGTATTGCAACACCTCGAAGCTCAGAAATGCCTCTCAATCATTTTAGCCTGTATGTCAAAGGTTTCATTCTGGACACTGTCCACAGTGTACAGCCATCGTCTCAGAGCGGGTCAATACCGACTGCGTGGGCACGTTTTGCTCGTTGGGAACAGATGGAAGGTACACCGCCCGAACACTTCTGGCGTACGCTAGTTGCAGACAGAGGAAGTGACGGTAAAAATCCGCCCGTCTACTATTCTCGGGCGTGCCAAGAGTCCTTTCGTAAGGGCGGTACTACCCAAGGTGTGGTGGATACTATGGGACTCATCGAACACGAGCGCAATTCTGTGGTTGCACAATTCTGTCGCAGAGTACAGGCAGCCATTTGGAACCGGGCTTTGTTCGAGACAAAAGCTGGGCGATTTGGATTGGTAGCGAACAATGTCAAAGAGAAGGACCTAGTCTGCATCCTTTACGGATGTAGTGTGCCGGTTGCTTTGCGAAGACATGGCCCGAAGAAGCAGGGCGTCATGGATCGTGAGATGGAATCAGAAATACAACATATCTCCGATTATGTTGTTAAGAGCTGCAGAAACCACTTGGCGAGACGAGAAATCTTTAGAGACAAGCGCGAAAAGGACAAGGCGGAATATCGAAAATGGGAACTCGCAAAGCGTGAGGAATGGAAGAAAGATGAAAAGTGGAGAGAGCAATGGCAACTAGTCCGAACAGGCTTGGTGCGAATCCATGAGTTCAGAGCTTGGGTAATGAAGAAGTGGGTGATTCGTCTCAAAAACGAAGGAGTTGTGAAGCGTGCAGATGAAGCCATCTGTGTCTTGCGCAACTTCGTAAATCTGTTACTGCTACACATTCATGAGATCGCAGTGTGGGTTGGAAAACTCGGAGGCCACAACGGCAACATCATTGACCACCTCCGACGTTCAAATGAGACATTAATTCATGAGCCATTTAAATTAACATCGGATCAGACAGCACTATGGGATCAATTCGCACTAGATACGGATTGGAGTAATGAGTGGAGCGCCGAGAATCAGCGTTATATAAAAGAAGAAGGCTTCAAGGCGTGGTCAAGTGTGCACAATTACAAGATCGGGTATGAGAAGGATAGGCAACAGAGTATGGAGAAGTGGAAACAAATGTCAGCTCAGGAGTGGACTCAAGAGTGGGCCACAGAGAACTCGTGGTTCCTTTGTATAGATCCGTTCAGAGCTTGGCTGAGAGAGAAGGGAAAGTTCTACGGATCTGAGGAAGCTTTAGACAGTAAGCAGGAATGGGAGAAAGACGACGAATGGCATAGAAAACGTGACAAGGACGAATTAGAAATTACGTCTTTTAACGCTTGGATGGATGCTAAGGGTAGAAAGAATCCCGAACTAGACGTCGCTCAAGCTGACGAAGAAATCGCTCAATTCGAAGAATGGCGGCCGATTTGGCGTACCGAGAATCGGGATGCGGACATGCGTGCAGAACGAGAGGCGTGGGATGAAGAGTGGCAGAAGCGGAAGACTGACAGTGAAAAGCGAAGGCTTGCCTCAGAGACCAAGAAGCGCAAGGAAAAGGCTGAGAAGCGGGATAAAGAGCCTTTCTTGGAGCGTTGGAGGAAAGGTTGGCGCCCACCGACGGTTAACTGGCAAGAATTCGAGATAGCAGTCAGCTATGGTAAACGCTGGCTGAAGCTTGTTAGGCGGCGAAAGCGAGATCATGTTAAGGCCCAGGGAGAATGGTGGGCAACGACACATGCGGTAAAGCAACGACAACAAGTGCGGATGAGCTATTTGCACAAGCTGCAAAAGCAGTATGGACATAGAACGCCGACGGTGAATGAAACTAATGCCTATGGTGGTAATCCCCCAAAGGTGAACCAAACATTGAAGGAAAGTGGCTCAACATATGCTAACAGTGCACAGGGTAGAACTCAAAATTCACTATCGTTGGGCCAGCCAGCCAGCACACAGGGGAATCAAAAAGATCTGGCGAATAGTTACCCCGAATCCACAGGCGATCCGCTTTCAGAACTTGAAGTGGTCCCATCCACTGCACTAGAGATTGTTCAGCATAACACGACCGAAGTAGGGGCGGAAGAGGATACCAAAGACATTGACGGCAATGGGAAGCTGCTAGCGACGGGCGAAAAGAGCGATGCAAAATCTAGTACGTCCGAGACCAGCTTGCAAGGACGAGAAAACTCGGAACATAGCGAGGATCTGCTAAGCGGTGAGCCCGCCGCTCTTCATCCTCATAGAGACGAGCCGTTGCCAAACCTAGCCCTCAATCGATCTAAGACTCAAGTAGAGATGCACGAAGAGGAAGAGAAAACAGCATGGAACAAAGACTATCAAACCCTCCTCAAAGCTCCCTTTGAGTCACGAGATGAGCTGAAAATTTGGATAGAGAGGAAGAAAACTGTTTACCGACTTCACTGGAATAAGACCACTAAAATAACCGACGGGCAGTACAAAGCATGGGAAGACTCTACACCAAAATTCCTAGGCAAAGATGGTAAATTCCACTATGACCGAGGTCGTCCGAAGCCGGTCAAGGAGCCCGCTGAGCTGCTCTCAAACCCATGGAATAGAGATGAAAGGCAAATCGAAATTGCAGCTAGGCGTGCAAAATGTCTCCACCCCAAAGGTCATTACTTCGAGTCGAAGCAAAGAGCAAAGCTTACCCCAGATAAGCAAGTTGACTACATGAGCAAAGTAAAGGAAAAATTTCGGTCTCTACTTGGTGATGATGGCCAGTGGTATTACGAGATGCTGGGCGAATGTTATGTTCATGGCATGATGGACGGTGAAGCCATGGCACATCAGAACGACAACGGGATTCCTTGTACGGTCTTCGAGATTAGGTAGCCTTCATCTTAACTTCAAAGCGGCGACGGTAGACAAGGGTCAGGCAAGGGAGCTGTAAGGTGCTATCAAACTCAGCCGGGAATGCCGTGATCCTGAGAGTACAACTCAATAAGCCTCGTAACATCATCAACTATAGCATTCTCATTCTCGTAAGGAGGTTCAAAACAGTTCAACTAAATTAAGATGGCGTGCATCCGTGTGCAGATGCTGTCCTCACCTTTTTACCAACTCATGGTTCCGACTCAACTAATAGGTTTTGTGATTCTAAACGTAGTGGGAGCCGCTATATTCTCCCGCTAGCACACGCTCAACAGTCTCCTGCACATTCTCCCTCTTGACGCCTAGTACATCGTTCAACAACCTCTCTTTCTCATCAATCTCGAAATGCTGGTGCAATCCCAGTAGATTCGACCAACAAGAGGCCTTGACGAGTGCGTAGGCACCAGAGAACTCTCCTTTTACCAAAGCCTCTCTTGCCATATCGATCTGCTCTTTGGAAGTCGTATGTTTCACGGTCCATTTTGTGGAAGTCACCTTCTCCAGAGCTTGTAGGATTTGGTTCTGTGTCGTGGCCAAGGAAGAGATGTACACATACTCATTGGCTGTCTCGACTGGATGTTCAAGGCACGCAACCACGGCCTTACCCAGCGTTTCTTCATTGACCGAGCTGAAGCTTGTGTTGCCGTCATCCCAGATTGTTGCTCTGTTGGACGTAAGGTCGAAGCCTAAGAACCCGTTTGCCAAACACTACAACTCGGATATCAGCTTGAAGCCCAACACAAAATTAAACAGAGATCAATACTACTTACCCAGTCTAGTAGTACTCCGATGATGAGACAAGTCCAGGTCAAGCCATCGTTCTCTTTCTCGACCAGATAGTCTAGCATCTCTTGCTTCACAGCAAAGAACGGCGTAAGTTGCCTAACGGCTTCGCTCCGACCATTGATGCCAAACTCGCTTGGAAAGAAGCGCTTGACTCCTGCCTTGACAGCAGCATCAATAATGCCCTTCTGATCTCCAAAACCCATGCCTCCAATAACCGAAATGACGGCATCATGGCCTTTCAGGTTGGACGCTAGTGTGTCTGGACTGTAATCCGTTTCAACAACCCTGAGATTGGTCGCCGTTGGGAATGTGGAGGTGCTTCCTGGACGTTTGAAGGCGGTAATGGAAAGCTGTGGTGCAGATATTAGACCACGCAGGACGATTCGGCCTATGTTACCGCCACCCTAGATTGGGTCAGTGATTGGGTCTTTCGAAGGATGTCAAACGAACTTACACCAATAATGGCAACATTCTTCAATGGTGCGGACATTGTTGTCGAACTTGTCACGGTTGGATCCAAAGCTTGAGTGATGTACAAAGAGTGATTCGACTGATGCGTGTTGCAAGAAAGACGACTGGCAGCCTTTTATATCCATCTTGATCGGAGCGGACTTAAGTTAAAGCACATAAAGTAGTTATGAATTCGATAAGCAGCTTTGTAAAGGACATGGTGGACTTCAAGACGAAATCTCGTCGGAACTGAGCCCGAAGCGACGGGTCTAGTGCAATATTACGTAGGTACAGTAGTTAGTCTCTGAGATCTCGGTAACTACGGAGTTCCGTATCGTACTCGTGGCCACCAGGTCAACGGTGCTTACGGAGTATTAGCTCAACGGCACTTTTTCAAATAACTCCACGACGATTAGCTTTTAAATATTATAATGGTATAAATACGTGAGTTGTCTTTGAGCCTAGCTCTTTACTTAATATCTATTTACTACCATTTGTGGGTGAACGTAGAGAATACAGAGCACGAAAAGCGATTTCAGGCGATAAGGCACAATTTTGTCTATTTTCGTCGATAGAACGCGCATAAATAGCTATTTTTCAAAGATTCGAATGTCTGATGGACCGAATAAAGTACTTTCATCTTATCTATCCTTTTATAATAATTAAAAGCAATTCGTTGTGGAGTTATATTGAAAAATGACGGTTGAGCAGGAAGAGACCGTTGACCCGGCGGCCAAGAGTAGAGCTTGATCATCGCCCAGACTTGAACGCGCGAACTCGAACTTTTGATCACCTTCTGAAATATCAACATAATGTCTCCATCTCAAAGCAGAATACGCGCTTGCTTACGGTGCCGCCAGAAGAAAATTAATTGCGACAGACGTTCGCCAATATGCAGCCCATGCTCGAAGAGTGGTCTCGATTGCTCCTATCCGACGACGAACTCGAGGTATAGCGTGAGCAGGGAGCGATCTTGCAGGGAATGTCAACGTCGGAAGGCCAAATGCGATAGAAGGCGACCGTGCAACTCATGTACCATCATTGCAGTCGATTGTGTCTATGCGGCCGCCGAGAGGCTCGACCACGAGGATGATTTACCACACATCTCAGGAGACACAGCTATTGGTTCCTCTCCATCGCGAAGGGATAACTCGGTCTCCGCGAATACAAGTTCAGTAGCAAATCAGGACCATCTGCCAATATACCCATCGATACTGCTTGGAGATGACCCGACGCCTGTGAACCTGACAGCGCTACACCCAGCCATTGAGCATATATGGTTACTATGGCATATTTTCACCGAGAACGTAGAGCCCTTGTTCAAGCTCTTCCACGCTCCATCAATCCTTAAGCGACTACTCTTAGCAGTGCAAGATCTTGATTCTGTTGATGAGGATTTGGAGACCTTGCTCTTTGCCGTATACTTTGCGGCAATCGTGGTTCAAGATGATGGTGAGTGCTCTATCAAATTCAGACAGCCTAGGATGAATCTTCTCAAAAAGTAAGCAGGTATTTATTATCCAGAGTGTGTAAATGGAAAGCTTAGCAAAATCATAGATACCGCTACGCCCTTGAGCAGTGCTTTGTTCGCTCCAAATTCCTGGCTCAACCATCAATATCATCACTTCAAGCACTTGTACTCTTTCTTACCATGACTCATTACTCGCCACTCTCCGCACCAGTTAATTCTCTCCTCGCATTGGCCATTAGCCTCGCCTTGCGACTGAGCCTTCACCAAGATCCATTAGAGACTTCACAAAGCGCATCCAATTATCCCACGGTAGCCGATCGTACCTCTGCAGAGATGCGGCGGCGCCTATGGTGGCACATCATGACCCTTGACGTACAGTACGCTGAAATCACGAGAACGGATCCTACGGTTTCTGAAGCAATGTGGACAACTAGATTTCCAGGTAGCTTTAACGATGGCGAACTAGATGCTTCAAGCGAGTTGCCAATCCCTCCTCCAACGGGTGAAATATTTGATCCAGAAACATTTTCGATACAGGCCGCAGCTCTTCAGGGCGGCGATCAAGCAAATCGCAAAACCGACATGTCTTTCGCGCTGTCAATGATAGAGATGACGCATGCTCTTAGACGTCATAGATTCTCGGAACAATTCTGCATAAACAACGGATATAACTACCTTTCTACACCTGCGGCGCGGATCCAATTCCTCAATGATTTGGTGAAGAAAGTGAATCAACGGTACGTACAAATCTATGAAGGCAATGACTTTCTTAGCTTCTTTGAACGCAATGCTGTGAAATTAGTTCTTAGCAAGCATCTCATGGTGTCAAAGCAAGATGAGCCGGTGAGAGATAGACTGCACAATTGTATTCAGGTTCTTGAAGCTGCGGTGGGATTGCGCAAGACTCATCCGAGGTGGGCTTGGCTGCTAAGACAACCTGTGGAGCTGGACTCGGTAGAGCTGGTTTGGGAGTGCTTAGTTGCGCAAACGGATGCAGAACAGTTCGACAGTGATGCAGACCGACAGTTTGCATGGAGACTGGCTGAGAAAGTGACGGAGAGTGGAGAGAGAGATAATTTGACAGCTTGCTACCCTACACAGTGGTCACGCATTCGAAAGCTGTACGCGCAAGCCATCGCTCTTCGATCTGCGCAAATACGAACCGGTAACCAGGAACAAGAAAGTTGACTCGACTGAAAGCTACGCCTAGAGTCTTACTTACCTTGGTCTACTTAAGAGGTTGGGTCGCAGTATTGGCCATATTCGATGGTTCCTTCGCAGAAGTAGCGCTGATGCAAGGATCGCTGGCTACGACCAGGGCCTAGCATTGTACCAACGAAAATATGTACTGTAAAGGCAGATGAACGACTGCTTTTGGCGTTTACTCTCTTTGGCAGTTCGCCGATAGCACACATCGGACGAGAGAAGGGTTTCTGTGCAGGATAGATACCTCTACTTGAAATAGAACAAAGTTGGCTGGTCGGTCCAAGTGGACCCACATCGTTTTCCCCTTACCATCTGCGACGACACCGATCAGCTACCTTTCTCCGCAACGATGACTTTATGCAGCAAAGACTGCGTACTACCTATAAATGATTGCTATTGCAGACTCTTGCCAATATGACACCCGACAATATATCGACTCTCAGAAAGGGTCGAATAGGCCATTCAAAGTCCAAGAACGGTTGTTTGACTTGCAAGTAGGTTGATCTCTGTTCTGAATCGCTTACTTTGTCCTAATTACTCAATTCATCTCTCTTCTCAATCGTTCACTTTCTCCTGATTACTCACGTGCTGCAGGATCCGGCGCGTCAAGTGCGGAGAAGAGAAACCTCAGTGCGATCGATGTACGAAGACTGGTCGTAGATGCGAGTACAAAATCGTAATGGGTCACGATTTTAGATCATGGAGCCATGATTCAAGTTTCCAAAGTCCCCCGCTTCTTGCGATGGGCTCGCGTCCGCCTGGATACCTAGATTCCATAGAGCTACGCGCTTTTGAGTACTTCTTTGCGAGAGGCATGACAATCTTTCCTGGAGCTACTAACAGCCGCTTTTGGAAAACATGTGTCTTACAGGCTTGTCACGAGGAACCTGTCATCTGGGATGCGGTAAGATTTAATCGTTGATCGAATAACGCTATTGCTGAGTCGTCTTATAGGTAATAGCACTCAGTGCTCTCTTTGAGAATCCACAATATTCCGATGAACCGATTGGCATGAGAGGAGGCCCACATTATAGCCTAACAATACCAGTTAAGGATCGGACCCATCAACAAGCACTAACGTGGTATAACCGTTCATTATCAAAGCTAAGAACGAGTGTCGAGAGAGGCACTGCAAACAATGTCGTTGCGCTAATCAGCTGCATTCTATACATCTGCATCGAACTTTTGCAAGACAATGTTACGGAAGTACTTCAGCTCTACCATCGCGGAGTCGGCATCATTTCGAATTGCAATGCACCCTTGCTTGAGGAGTGTATTGCACCTTTATTCTACCATTTCAGCGCCATCGCCATGGTCACAGATTACATCTCACCAGAAAATGCCATTAAGCCAGTTTCGAAAGCACCCGATCATTTCTCGAACCTTGAGGAAGCGGAAGTCGTCTTATACCGGTTCTTGGCGAAAATTATGACCCAGATCCGAGCATCGGCTCAGGTACTCCTGGCTGGAGGACACATCGAGGAACATCGAATTGCTGAACTGGAAGCACGAAATAACGTCCTTCGGAACGTATTAGACCAATGGATGTGGAGCTTTCAAGCCTTGGGCATCACACTAGAAGGTGACGCATCCTACGCCGAAAAGTTCACAATTGCAAAACTGCTTCTAGCGCATGCGACGCTTCGCGTTGCGCTAGTGACCTCAACGAGTCGTTCTGCAATGGTGAATGACGACTTAATCGACGACTTCGAGGATATCCTATACTACGCTAGATATGGTATTATGGCGACCCGATATGCGGATGGGACCCAGCCACCCTTTTCGCTAGAGACAAGCTTCGCATTGTCACTCTATATCTGTGCGACCCAATGCCGCGACTATCGAATTCGCCATGAGGCCTTGGACCTGCTGCCGGAGGTTCCAAAAGTTCAAGGTCTCTGCAAGTCGGTTCCTCACGTTTTGATGGCGACAAAGGTCGTCAGGATCGAAGAGGCTGGACTGGAATTGCAAGACCGAGGAGATGGCACGGGACTAGGGATGTTCGTTCCAGAGTCGCACAGGATTTGCAATGTTGCTTTCGCCTCTACGAAAAACGAGAATGGTGAACATGTGTGGGTCTTGAAATACAACAGAAGTCTTCCAGACGGCGCAGGCGGCTATCGAATTGTAGAAGAGTTGTCTCCCTTCGACTCTTCAGATGATTGGCTCATACAACGAAGCACTCTGGCTGAGTCCCAGCGGACAAGCCGCACCCTGGCGTTCAATTTAAACTGAGACCGCTAGAAGGATCAGCAAACTCCCTGATATCGGTGGAAATCCAACAATGAACTATCTCTCTTCCTTGAAGTGGCTGCGCTTGATGCATAGCTCAGCCTTGCTCATTACAGGAGGGTGCTCCGCCACATATTCGGTACAGGAGTTAGAAGGGATTAAGATGTCTCAACGAAGTGTAATTCCACAGGATCTACCTATCTGCTTGATAGCGTCCAGCATTTTGGCGGGAGCTAGTTACTCAGCTTGCAATATGTCCAATGCAGCAGCGCAGCAGCCATTCGCTAGGTCGCGATTGAGTGTAGGTTCGCATTTTAAACTTGCGGCAGCAAACAGCGTGACAACCCGCCAAAACCAGCAATCAGTCTGCCATCAGGTTATTTTAAACGCAAAAAAAAAAAATTACACCAAATTGCTCCGTACAACCATCGAAATTTATGTGACAAGCTCCCAAACTTTCGCAATTTTCTCTTTCCTTACCTTCCGAAACAATGAAAACCCTATATGTAACGTGAATACTTTGGTTTCGAAAGGATCTCTCCCAGCACCAACCCATGTAACGTCCAAAGTCATAAAGTCGATGATATGAAGCGCCATAATCCTGGGTCATAACGCAAAATTCCCTAGTGAGATACTCCATGTATATCAAAATCGAATGGCAAGCTCTTAGCGTCGCATTTCCGTTTGTTGCCAGTCTCTCTTATTCAAACATCCTCATCACTCGAGTCTTCCATTGCCACCGCCAGTAAGTGTCTCTCCTCTTTAACACCATCCGCTTCTATAGCATCATGCGTCCAGTCAGTCGCAGCATGAACATGCGCGGTCTTGTTCTTGGTCCTGCCGATCCACGGCACCTGCAGCGCGCCGCCGACGGCAACAACGGCGGACGCCCACCACGCCAGCGCCGTGAAATCCACGCTGGCGCCGAGGCCATACAGCAGGCCGGAAACGGGGCTAGCGATGGTGCGGCAGGCGGCGCCGGTGGACGCGGCGAGCCCGTTGATCTTCCCGAGGTGGTTGGGGCCCGGAGCCGCCTCTTTGATCAGGATGAGCAGCAGCGGGTACGCCAGGATGTAGAAGAAGTTGCGCAGCAGCAGGCACGCGTAGACGCCGGCGTACACGTGCTGCGCCGGCAGCAGCACCAGGTACGGCATCACGAAGTACGCCAGCGGGTGCCCGACTGTGACGATTACGAACAGCTTCCACACCCCCAGCCATGACGCCATTGTCGGGAAGACGAGCCCTTGCACGAACAGCGCGATCAGCCCGTTGACTGACATGATGATGCCGACTTGCTGCGTTGATAGGCCAAGACCGCCGGCAAGATTGTTAGTGTTGACTGACCACATCCCACTGCTGTCGCCGGGCT
>Ga0335073_10002194_pt1 | contig 26648 bp, 25 predicted proteins | sample Lox_Sample_22_FD_207093 | JGI IMG/M metagenome (GOLD analysis project Ga0335073, IMG submission 207093) | Soil microbial communities from Loxahatchee National Wildlife Refuge, Florida, United States - Lox_Sample_2.2 | ecosystem: Environmental > Terrestrial > Soil > Wetlands | place: USA...
CTGCGGGAAGGGAAGCGTGGTGCCCAACAACACGCACTTCGACACCACGCGCGCCAATGTGGAATTCACCGGCGCCGAGGCGGTCGATCTGCTGATTCCCGAAGGCAAGCAGCCGTCGCTCTCATATCCGTTCAAGGGCAACATGGATGTGGCCGCGCTCGAAGCCCTCATCGCAAGGGTCGGACGCGAGCGTATTCCGCTCGTCATGCTCACCGTGACGAACAACTCCGGCGGGGGCCAGCCCGTTTCAATGGAAAACGTGCGCGCCGTGAGCGCCGTTTGCCGCAAGCACGGTTTGCCGCTCTACTTTGACGCCTGCCGCTTCGCGGAAAACGCCTGGTTCATCAAGCTGCGCGAGCCGGAATTCGCTGACAAGACGCCGAAGCAAATCGCCCAGGAGATGTTTTCCTACGGCGACGGCTGCACCATGTCCGCGAAGAAGGACGGCATGGCCAACATCGGCGGATTCCTCTGCACCAATGACGATGCGCTTGCGCAGCAGGAGAAGGATCTGCTGATCCTGACGGAGGGCTATCCGACCTACGGCGGCCTCGCTGGGCGCGATCTCGAAGCCATCGCCGTCGGTGTGCAGGAAGCGCTCGAAGAGGATTACCTCCGCTACCGCATTGCATCGACCGCGTATCTCGGCAATCACATCGCTTTGGAGGGCGTGCCGATCGTGCAGCCTCCCGGCGGCCACGCTATTTATCTCGACGCGCGCGCGTTTCTGCCGCATATTCCCGCCGATCAGTTTCCTGGCTGTGCCCTCGCGGCGGAGTTGTATCTCGAAGGCGGGGTGCGCTCAGTCGAGATCGGCACGCTCATGTTCGCCGCCGCCGCGCAAATGGACCTGGTGCGGCTCGCGATTCCGCGCCGCGTGTACACCCAGAGCCACGTGGATTACTTAGTGGAAGTGATCGTGGAAGTCTGGAAGAACCGCGAGCGTATTCGGGGGATGAAGCTGACCTACGAAGCGCCGTTTCTGCGGCATTTCACCGCGCATCTGGAGCCGGTGTAGGGGCGGAGTGTCGCGCAAGGACGGCGCCCAGCCAGGCACCCGCACAACCAAACAATAACATCCCTCCAAACATCGCCAGCGCCGCAGCGGGCTGATTTCCCTTGTCCCAGCCAAAGATCGGAATGAAGCCCCACGCGAAAGATGCGATACCTGCCGCGAAGAAGCCAACAGCCCCGAGCCCACAAGCGCCGACGACCACGAACACGAGCTTTCGCGTGTTTCGTTGCGGAGCCGTCAACGCGCCGACAAGCCTCACGCCGCACACGCACAGCACCGCTCCGAGTCCGAGCGGGATGAGGATCAGCGCGAGCAGAGTCAGAATCATCATGCCTCGTGACTTTCTGTGAGCACCTCGTTGCGCCGTTTAAACGTGCTTCCCCAGGGCAGGCGCAGGTTCCGCGGCCGGAAGTCCTCAGATCGTTTGGCCATGAAAAACGCTGCGATGAAGCAAAGCAAAGCCTGAATGCCGAAGGCCGGCAGTCCGAGAATCCAGTTTTGCTGCCCACCCCAAAGACCATACCAGGTTCCGACAACGCCGACTGCAGCCATCATCACAAAGTAGCTGCACCATGCGGCGACAAAGACCGCAAGCCGCAGCAGCAGCGCGGGAAGCAGAGAAGCCGTGAGGCGTGCCGCCCATCCCGCCACGACGCCGCCAAGAATCGCGAGAGATCCCGCGACTGCAATCTGGGCGTAGATCATCATGGGCGCATGCGCGGACAGGACGTCCGTCGCGCTATCGCCTCGGCCAGGCCAGAACTTTTCCACGACCACCCCGATCAGCAGGAACGCAATCAGACTCGGCGCAGTCGCCAAAATTCCCGTGGGTATCGGAATCCCCCATCGCCGCGCGCGCGGAATCAGCGACAGGATTGTGAACACCAATCCCGCTGCCAATAAAAAGGGCGCCGCAAAAATGATCGGCATGGCGCCCTTATTCTCTCGTGATTTTGTCGAAGCAGCTGACTTATTTCTCCGTCAGCGCCTCAACCCCCGGCAGCTTCTTGCCCTCCAGAAACTCGAGGCTTGCGCCGCCGCCCGTGGAGATGTGCTTGATCTGGTCCGCGACGCCCGCCTGCTTCACCGCTGCGACCGAATCGCCGCCGCCGATGACGGAGATAGCGTCCTTGTTCGCGGCCACCGCTTCGGCAATCGCATTCGTGCCCACGGCGAATTTAGGAAACTCGAAGACGCCGGCCGGGCCGTTCCACACGATGGTGCGCGCGCTGCGGATGACGTCCTTGATCGCCGCAACCGACTTCGGCCCGACGTCAAGCCCCTGCCAGTCGCCGGGGAAGTTGACGGTGCTGTCCCACGTCTGCGTTTTCGCGTCGTTCGAGAAGCTGTCGGCGAGGATGTTGTCGATCGGGAGCAGCAGTTGCACGCCCTTCGCTTTCGCCTTGTCGAGCGCGGCCTTCGCCACTTCGATCTTGTCTTCTTCCACGAGCGACTTGCCCGTGGTGACGCCGAGAGCGCGATCGAAGGTATAGGCCATGCCGCCCACGATCACCAGCGTGTCAACCTTGTCGAGCAGGTTGTTGATCACGTCGATCTTGCCCGAGATCTTCGAGCCGCCAATGATGGCCACAAACGGCCGCGTCGGCGATTCCAGAGCCTTACCGAGGTAGTTCAGCTCCTTCTCCATCAGCAGGCCGGCCGCCGACTGCTTCACGTAATGCGTGATGCCTTCGGTGGAAGCGTGCGCGCGGTGCGCCGAGCCGAACGCGTCGTTCACGTAGACGTCGCACAACGCCGCGAGCTTCTTCGAGAACTCCGGATCGTTCGCTTCCTCTTCGGCGTGGAAACGCAGGTTCTCGAGCAGGAGCACCTGACCGGATTCCAACTGCCGCGCCATCTCCTTCGCGATGTCGCCAACGCAATCCGGCGCGAAAGCCACATTGGTCTTTGTGCCCAGCGCATGATCGAGCAGCGTGCGCAGCCGGTCCACCACGGGACGCAGGCTGTACTTCAGGTTGACTTTGCCCTTGGGCCGCCCCAGGTGCGAGGCCAGAATCAGCTTCGCTTTGTGGCGCAGCGCATACTCAATCGACGGCAGCGTCTCTTTGATGCGTGTGTCGTCGGTGATCTCCGAGCCATCCTCAGACAGAGGCACGTTGAAGTCGACGCGCATGAAAACGTGCTTGTGCGCCAGATCCAGATCCCGAATCGAAAGCTTTGCCATAGTGCCTCCCTCAATCTCTTTTGCGCTCGTCATCATCGGCCCCTTCCTTATTTCGATGGCGCAGAATGCACGACGGCATCCGCTTCGATCTCGACATGCCAGGTCGGCTGCAGCAGCCCGGCCACCACGACCATCGTCGCCGCCGGCCGAATCGTGCCGAAAAACTCCCCGTGCGCCTTGCCCACGGCTTCCCAGTCGTTCACATCCGTCAGATACATCCGCGTCCGCACCACGTCTTCCAGCTTGGCCCCGGCCTTGTCGAGCGCCGCGCGAATCAGCTCCAGCGTGTGCCGCGTTTGCGTGGCCGCATCGGCGAGGTCCGCGCCCACCGGCCCCGTGCCCGACACGTGGACGGTCTGCCCCACGCGCACCGCGCGGGAAAATCCAATTACTGGTTCGTACGGAGATGTACCAGGAATATTGCGTCGCATTGAAGGCTCCTGTTGTGAGGAGCGGCGTTCAGCCCGGAGGCTGAACGCCCATAACTGAGCCCTGAGCTTGGCGCTCTGAGCCCCGCCGTTTACAGACCCTTCTTCGTGAGGAAGAGGATCAGGTCGCGCACGCGGTTGGAATAGCCCCACTCGTTGTCGTACCAGCTGATGACCTTGGCGGTGTTGCCCACAACCTTGGTCAGCGGGCCGTCCACGATGGAGGAGCGGTCGTCGCCCTTGAAGTCGCTCGACACCAGCTCGTTCGTGTCGTAGCCCAGGATGCCCTTCAGTTCGCCCTCGGCCGCAGCCTTCAGCGCGCCGTTGATGGCGTCCTTGGTCACCGGCTTCTCGGCTACGAAGGTCAGGTCCACCACCGAGACGTTCGGGGTGGGAACGCGGATCGCGAAGCCGTCGAGCTTGCCTTCAACTTCGGGGATCACCAGCTTCAGCGCCTTGGCCGCGCCGGTCGACGTCGGAATCATCGACAGAGCCGCCGCGCGCGCGCGCCGAAGGTCCTTGTGCGGGAAGTCGAGGATCACCTGGTCGTTGGTGTAGCTGTGGATGGTCGTCATGATGCCCGACACGATGCCGAACTTCTCCACCAGCACCTTCACCACCGGAGCCAGGCAGTTGGTTGTGCACGAGGCATTCGAGATCACGTTGTGCTTTGCGGGATCGTACTTCTTCTCGTTGACGCCGAGGACCACGGTGATGTCCTCGTTGGTGGCGGGAGCCGAGATGATGACCTTCTTCACCGGCCCGCGCAGATGCGCCTTGGCCTGGGCGCCATCGGTAAACCGGCCCGTCGACTCCACCACGATCTGCGCGCCCACCGAATCCCACGGCAGCAGCGCCGGGTCCTTCTCCTTGAAGACCTTGATCTTTTTGCCGTCCACCGAGATGAAATCCTCGCCGGCAGTAATGTCATTCTTCAGGTTGCCGAGGATGGAATCGTACTTCAGCAGGTGAGCGAGAGTTGCGGGGCTGGTGAGGTCATTGACGGCAACAAATTCGATTTCCGGGTTTCCGAGCGAGGCGCGCAGAACGTTGCGCCCAATACGTCCAAACCCATTAATTCCAACCTTAACGGCCATGGATTTCGTCTCCTTACAAAAATGAACAGCTTGCGTCCCTGAGTCCTGTTTGCAGTGCCGGGTTTCTCGAAGTCATAACCGTCCCCAACGCCCGGAACCACCCAATTTCCGATGCTAGCACCGCTGTCAACGCAAAAAAAGTTGAGGCTGCGGGAAACCGAGGATTTTTCCGTACCAACGTCACTTTGGAACGGTAACCCGAAACGGATCTCGATGCTGTCTGCGGATAATGGTACTCAACTCGGTACGCCAGAGGCCTTCGGCGTTTGCGGCCCGTTCCCGACTGTGTTACACCCTGGATATGCGCGAATGGATGCGCGAACGCATGAGACGTCGTTCGAAGCGTGGACCCAACAACTCGGAGTCCACTGGAAAGATTGGCCAGGAAATCCCGCAGAATCAGCTGGCCCCGCTGCAACCCTCATATCACGGCTCCGCCGTTCCTGAGCCGGAAGGGGAGCTGCCGGCCGAGGCTTCGCCTGACACTGGAGTCACGGCTCCGGCTGCAGCGCCGGCGCCGGAACCCGCTGCGCCTCCAGCCCCCAAAATGGTGGTCGAAACTCAGCCGGAATCGCTCGCTACGCCTCCGCCCGAGGCGCCGGCTACGGCTGCCGGAAAAACCGCGCGCGGCTACGTGGTGCTCACCATCGGCCTGCCCGGATCGGGTAAAACCACCTGGTTCAAGCGTCGGGGCGTTACTCCGCTGTCGAGCGATCTGCTGCGTACGCTGCTCTTCGACGACATCACCGAGCAGCGCTGGTCGGGCCTCGTATTCTCGACGCTGCGCTCGCTGCTGCGCGCGCGCCTCATCGCCAAAATGCCCTGGAACTACGTCGACGCGACGAACCTCTCGCCTCACGAGCGCCGCCAGTGGATCAAGATGGCGAAAAGCTTTGGCTACGAAGTGCAGGCAGTCTTTTTCGATGTTCCGCTGGAGGTCTGCCTCGAGCGCAACAAGCGCCGCGACCGAGTGGTGAGCGAGGACGTGATGAAGAAGATGGCCGAGCGCCTTCGTCCGCCCGATTTCAAGGAAGGCTTTTCGAAAATCACCGTTGTCCGCGTCAAAGGCTCCGGCCCCTCCGGCGCAAACGCGTCGACCGAGGATTAGAAGTCTTCACAGGCTGCTAATGGCAAAGGCGCGACGAGCGTTTCGCTCGATGAAATCGAGTTACCGGGCGAAATGGCGGGATTCGGGCCGCGCGAGCAGCACACCCGATAATCCCGGGATGCGGGACCAGCAGCGGATGCATCAGGGTCAGCTAGCTCCCCGATGACTGTCTTGCATCGTCTCCTTCATTCTCGACCGCGGGTTGGGGTCGCTCCTGTTCACTCTTCCTGGTGATCTCCAGCAACTGCTTGACCGGCTGGTCGTGGTCGCGAAGCTCTTTTGCTTTTCTCGCTCTGTCCACCTGGGGAGCAAAGCGGAAGCACAGTCCGAAGACGACGGTTGTGATCAGGATAATGATCAGGATTTCCATCCACCCAACTTTCTGAACGCCAGCGCGATTCTACCTGATCTGGTCCCCACTACTGCGGGGAATTGAAGAGGCCTGTCGCTCGTTCGGTCCTTCGCGCTCAGCTGCTGGTGAAGGGCCTCAGATGCACGCGATTCTTTGCGTGCCGCTCCCTTGTCAATTTGCTCCGCGTCCGCTTGTTCAAATCTGAACAGCGTCCGGCTGGAATCGCACAGGCTGGACAGTCTTCCCAGGCCGCGGTCCCGTCCAAACCACCACAAAAATCAGCCAATCACCCCCGCACGCCGAATGGCCACCCGCCTGCTCTGATCCCCTGCAGGCCCCGTCAGCGCGGAGGTGAGAGTTGAAGATTACTGCACTCCCCGGCCCTGTCTCCTGCTGCCGTTAACCAAACAGATCGCTCAGTCGTTGTGCTGGTATGCCTCAGTCATTCGAAAGGAGGGAATCCATGCTGTTGCGAAGCGTCGGCTCTGTTCTGTGCTGGTTTTTGCTCGTCCACTCGGCAGCGGCCTTCGGGTTTGCGCCCGATCCGCGTCTGCTGCAACTGGTCCCGCCGGAGAGCAAGGTGGTCGCGGGGGTGCGCAGTTCGCCCGCTCCGGGACAATTGACCGGCATGCTTCTGGTCACCCGCAACAACGAGATCGATCGCGACGATTTCCTGGCCCTGACCGGTGGCGACTTATCCCTCAGGATCAACGAGGCTATTTTTCTTGCGGCAGGCGGTCCCGATGGCCAGTTGATCGAGCATAGCGTTCTGGTCGGCGGCCATTTCGATCGCGACGCAATCTTCAGATTGGCAGCCAATGGAGGCGCAACCAGGCAAAACTATCGGGGGATTGCTGTTCTCGCGGTACACCCGTTTACGCGCGAAGCCGGGTCGATGCGGGATTTGCGCTGGCTTGCGATTCCCGACCAGAGCGTCGCCATTTTGGGAACAGTCGCGAGTGTGCAGCGAGAACTGGATCGATGGATTGCGAGCAGTCCGGCAGATCCCGAGTTTCTGGAGAGGCTCAGCCGGCTCGATGAGCGGGATGAGACCTGGTGTCTCTTACCGCCGCCGAGGCCGGACGGCCCGGTGGCAAACATTCTGAGCAGCCTGGATGCTCGGCTCGGAGCGCTCGTCGTTGGGGGACGAACCATCCAATATGGAATTCATGTGGGGAGAGATGTCGAAATCACGGCTTCCAGCAGCCCTGTGCAGCCGGCGACCTGGAACATCGTTAGCAATCCGCCGCACGCTGCGCCGAGGGCTGCGTCATTCCTGACTGCGGCATCGGGCGAAGCCGAAGTCCCGAAGATTGTGCGGCTCAGGATCCGGCGCCATATCTACGAGACTTGGCTGGCCGATCACTCCAAATTCGGTCCTGCAATGGATCGTCAGTCGTCGAAATAGAAGCCGAAGGCGGCTCGGTCAGGCGCACGCCGCGATGCGAGGGCCGACATCTTCTCACTCATGGCGCAGCGCTACCGGCGGGTCAATGCGTGCGGCTCTGCGTGCCGGCCAATATCCCGCTATCAGCCCGGCGGCAAGGAGCAGTGCGACCGCCGCGGTCTCGCTGATGGGGTCGGTGCCTCTGATCCCATAGAGCAGCTTTGCGACCAGCCGGCCGCCAGCCAGCGCCACAGGCAAACCGATCGCGATCCCCGCCAAAACCAGAATTACAATCTCCCGTTTCACCTGCCACGCGACCGCGCCACGTCTCGCGCCCAGTGCCATCCGGATGCCGATCTCTCCGGTTCGCCGTCCGATCAGATACGACCTCACCCCATAAATCCCAATGCATGAAAGAAACACGGCGGCCAGTGCGAAAAGCCCGACGGTTCCGCGATCAGCGTCTCGTTCGTATAGGAGCGCGCCACCTGCTCGCTCAGCGTGCTCACATCGCTGATCGGCAAATTGCGATCGACCCTATGGATCGCATCTCTTCCTCGAGATCCGGCTGGAAGCGCCCGCGCTGGAAAAGCATCTGCAGCCGCCGTCTCAGTTCACCAGCCAGACTCGTGGCGCCTCCTCAGGCGGTTTCCAGGACGCGAGCGATGGCGCGCATCACGCGCTCGAACTGCGAGACCTCCACGCTGAGCTGCTTCCGTCCTGCGGCGGTGATCGTGTAATAGCGCGCGCGGCGCCCCGCGCCGAGAGAGTTTTCAGGATGAGCAGATAGAGAGTGCCGGGAGGGATTTTATCGCGGCTTCGGTCAGGAGCGGGTTTCCGGCGGATCAGAGCAGTCATCGCATGCCTCCCAAGCTGGCATAGATAAACTATGCAACTCTGCCCGCGAGATGCGCGACTGTCAAGCGGGGCATCCACCGCTCTCGCGCGGAATGCGGCAGATGCGGGCGCTAGTCGGCTCTTAAAGCTTCGACGGCATTCACGCTGGCTGCGCGAGCCGCCGGAACCGCCGCGGCAATCACCGCAGCCGCCAGAATCACCAAGCCCGATGCCACGAACATCACGATGCCCGGCATGTGCACATCGGTCACAAAGCGCTCCAGCACGCGCGTTCCCGCAAAGCCCAGCACCAGGCCTGCCGTTACTCCAACGGTGGCGATGACCAGGCCCTCCCGGAGCACCCCGGTCAGAATGTCCTTAGGCTGCGCACCCATGGCCACGCGGATGCCGAATTCGCGCGTCCGCGCGCTGACTGAGAACGCCAGCACACCGGCCACGCCGACCACGGAAATAAGCAGCGCCACGGCGGCGAATCCGCCAAAGACGACGGCGTTCAGCTTGTCCGGCGTCAGCACTTCCGCGCGAATATCCTCAAGGGTGGCCGCTCGTTCCACCGGTTGCTCCACGTCCATGCCGTGGATGGTCTTCGTAATCGGCGTCACCAGCGCGTAGGGATTCCCCGAGGTGCGTACAAACATCCGCCCGTTCCAGCCTTCCTGGTCTACGGGCTGATAGATGGTGATGCCCGGATCGGGGATGATGTGCTCGTCATCGAAGTCGGGCACCACGCCGACAATCCGGCGCGGCTCATAGCTGATGCCGATGAATTTCATCACGGGATCAGTCCAGCGCATCTGGCGGCCAATCGCTTCCTGGCCAGGGAAGAGCTTGTCAGCGAGGCTCTTGCTCACGATCACCACTCGATCTGTTCCGTCGCGATCGAGGTCGCGAAAATCGCGGCCCTCCAGAATCGGAACGCCAAGGGTGTTGAAGTATCCCGGGGAAACGGAACGCCACCGGGCGCGCAGATCGTCCTGCCCGTTGGTTCGCTTCGCGCCGTCGACCGCGAACGCGAAGTTGATGGAGAAAGCCTGTTCGTCGCGCCACGGGACCATGAAGCCTGTCGACACGGCCTGCACGCCGGGAATTGCGCTCACGCGCTCTTCGATCTGGTGATAGAAGTCCTGAACCTGCTCAGGGCTGCGCCCGTAGGTCATCACCGGAAGATTCACCGCGAGCACGTCGCGGGTGTCGAACGGGGGCCGGGTGCTCTCCAGCACGTACAGCGTGCGCATGAGCACACCTGCGCCCACCAGCAGCAGGAAGGACGCGGTGATCTGGGTGACGGCAAATATCCGCAGCCGCCGGTTGCTCCCGCTCGTCACTCGCGTTCCGCCGGCCGCCAGCCCCAGGCCTTGGGTGGCGTCGGCTCCCGGCAGACGTGGAATGTAAGCGAGGAACACAGCAGCCGCCAGCGCCAGGGCGATTCCGAACCACACGAGGCTCAAGTCGAGTGTGAGCCCGTCAGCTCGCACGCTGAAGCGCGCTGCATAGCGGCCCAGGATCTCCACCATGGGCCACGCCAGCAGCAGCGCGGCGAGCACGCCGCTCCCGCACAGCACCAGTCCTTCGGCCAGCAGGGAGCGCCGCAGCGCCGGGGCGCTCGCGCCCAGGGCCGTGCGCACGGCCAGCTCCGGCTCGCGGCGCACCGTCCGCGCCAGCACCAGGTTCGCCACGTTCGAGCACGCGATCACGAACAGCAGCCCCGACGCCCCGAACAGTACCCACAGGATCGTGTTCGCACGGGCATTGATCTGGTCGTGCATCCGCGTCACGTTGATTTCGAAGTGATCGGACGTCTTATAGACATCGGGATGCGCGGCCAGGATCGAAGCGTACCTCGCACCTAACTCCGCGCGCGCTTGCTCGAGCGTCGCTCCCGGAGCCAGCCGGGCAAACACCTCGGTCATGCGGTGCTCGCGTCCCTGCACCATGGTTGCCGACAGGTGATGCGGGCTGGTGACGACATTGGCGATGATCTCCGTCGCCACGGGGTAGGGAATCGAAGGCTCGAGCACGCCCACGATCGTGGCGTTACGCGAGCCCTGGCCGCCATCCAGCCGCACTGTCTTGCCCAGCACGTCGGGGTCCGAGTGCAGCGACGACTTCCAGAACTTGTACGTCAGCACCACTGCACCCTGCGCGTTGGGTCCGTCGTCGCCTGGGCCGAGCAGCCGGCCCAGCACGGGCCGCAGTCCCATCACCTCGAAGTAGTGGCCGTCGACCACCCCGGCGGGAATCTCACGCGGCGTGCCCAGGCCCACCATCGTAAAGTCGATCTCGGAAAACGTCCCCAGCTCCGAGATCGTCTTCAGGTTCTGCCCCAGGTCGTGAATCTCAGGGATCGAGAACGTCAGGTCGGCGTCGCCAAGGCCAGGCGCGCTCTGGCGAAGGTACAGAAGTCGATTCTCGTCGCGGTTCGCCAGTGGTCGCAGCAGCACAGCGCGCACTACGCTGAAGATCGCGGCGTTGGCGCCGATGCCCAGCGCCAGCGTGAGGGCCACGGTGATCCACAGTGCACGCACACGCGACAATGACCGTATCGCAATTCTCAGGTCACGAAGGAATGACATGGATGCCTCCATCGGCGATCGCTCCAATGTACTCAAGTTGCCTGGAGTTGCGCAGCAGGTTTGGTCTGGGGACGGCCCGCCACGGCTCTTTACGGCGAGACAACCGTTGAGGATGGGAAATGCAAGTGCCGAACCACTCCTGCAACCATCGCAAGTGTAACAATTCAATGCGATTGCAGGGATTTGCCAGCCTGGATCCGGACCCTGAATTGGCCGATTTCGCCATGGAGTGTCCGTCTTCGGACAGTCGCTGTTCGCCTTTGGCTTCCGTTGTGCGTGAGAATGGCATGTTGTTTTCCGAGAGCTCTTAACCGGGTTTCGCTTCCTGGCCTTCACTCTCGCGACGAGCGGCGCCAGCTGATTTCGACAAGCTTGCGAAAATTTAGATTCTGCGCACTTCAGGAATGCCTGGAAGAAGAGGATGGCGCCGCCGCGCACCAACTTGAAGAAGACCGCTCTCGCTCGACCATAACTGGATTCGCGCCTTCACTTCGGATGGATGGAGTATCTCTCTCCGCAGCGACTTACAGCGACTCGTAAACCAAAGCCACAAAGGTATCGGGCTTGAGCGGGCCCATCTTCGCCCAGGCTGGGTCCAGGTCGGACGTGGGCTTGGCCGCGATGGCCTCGTTAACCGTCTTGCCCCGGGCCTTCAGGTCCCTCACGCGATTCGCGACGGTCACCAGCATCGTTCGGTAAGCGGCCAGCGCAGCCTTGTTGCCCAGCGCGCCGTGCCCGGGCACGATCTTCGTGCGATCGTCGGCCTTCGCCAGCACCGCATTCACGCCCGAAATCATGCCGATGATCGATCCGCCGCTGGACAGATCGATCATCGGATACATGCCGTTGAACCACAGATCGCCCGCGTGAATTACATTTCCTTTGACGAAGTGGATGAAGATGTCCGAGTCCGTATGGGCGTTCGGAGCATGCACCAGGGTCAGCTGGTCGTTGTTCACCCAAAGTGTGTTGGCGTCGGCGAAGGTCTCCTGCGGCAGCGCAGCCTCCGGCGCGGCAGGGAAGTGAACGTCGTAAACGCGCAGATACTGGGGCGAAGCCAGGCGGGCGCGCGTGTTTTCCTGCGCGATGATGAAAGCGCCGCCCTGCAGATGCAGCACCGCGTTGCCGTCTGTGTGGTCCATATGCCAATGGGTGTTGATCAATAGCTTCAGCCGGTTCTCGTCGAGCTTTCCCAGTGCGTCCAAAAGCTTGCGTGTGCCCGTGGCGACCCCGGAGTCAATGATCACTTTGCCGTCGGGCCCGATCTGGCACACGATGTTGCCGCCCACGCCTTGCAATAGAAAAATCGTGTCCGTCAGCTTTGTGGTTTTGATCGTCTCGTCGGCGGCGGCCGCGCGCAGCTGATCAGGCAGCGTGGGATTCGGCTGCACAGCAGGATCTGCGCTCGTCTGTTGCTCCGTCAGTCCCGCACGCGCCAGCAGCGCGGCTGCGCTCGCCATGCCGGACCGCAACAGGAATGTGCGCCGCGTAGTCATCGGTCTCCTTAGAAGAGCCCTGGCGGCAGGTTGAGCCCGCCCATCATCCCCTGCACTGTCGACTTCATGATCTCGTCGGCGCGCCGTCCCGCTTCATTCATCGCCGCGGCCACCAGATCTTCCAGCATCTCCACGTCAGGACGCTCTCCCGTCAATCCGGCCACCGCGGCCGGATCGATGGTCACCTTCAGGACTTCTTTCTTTCCGTTCATCCTGACGCTCACCGCGCCTCCTCCCGAGGACGCTTCGACGACGGACGCGGCCAGCTTCTGCTGCACCTGTTCCTGCATCTGCCTGGCCTGTCCGAGCATTTCCTGAAGTTTGAGTGGATTAAACATGCGGTCCTTCGACGATTAATGAGGTTCCCGCAGGTCAAGTACGCTGCGGATATCTGCTTTGAATAACTCCTGCGCCTTGCGCACCAGAGGATTTTCGAGCGCCGCCGACTGCGCGCTGCCGGACATCGGCGTCGGTGCTTTCGCGGCCGCTGCCATGGCTGATCCATTCTCGCTTGGAACGAATGCGATCTTCTGGGTGGCTCCGGCTGCCCGCATGGCCTTGCGGCAGATGTTCTCTGCGTCGCTGTTGATCGTGAGCGCCAGCATCGTTTTCCGCATCGGCAGCTCCACGCGGATGTTCTTGCCCTCGATCGTCCAGTTGCCGGTCAGCAGTTGCGCCGCCGCGGTGCTGTGTCCCTCTCGCTCCAGTGCGACACATACGGCATCGCGAATCCGGTCCAGATCCGGCGATCCGTCGGGAGCTAACGCCAGCGCGCCATCGGTCGACTCAACGACCGGCTCCACTCGACCGACGGCAGTCGGCGGCTTCGAAGCGGCTCGTGCCGCAGTTTCGACCGGCGACAACGCCCGCGGCGCAGGCGGTGGTTCGCTTGGGGTCCGTCCCGATCCCTCTAACCCGTCACCTGCAACTTGCGTTGATTCCTGCTCTCTGACCCCTGTTCCCTGGTCCCTGATTTCTGCGGCCGGCGGCCCGAGGACTGTGGCCTGCTTCGCCATCGGTGCCGTCGCGCGCACCTGGCCCGTTACTGGAACCGCGCCCGCCGCGCTCTGGACTCTGCGCTCGGTGCTCGGCCCCGCACCTTGCGGCCCGCGGCCGGTGGAGTGCGAGCCGGAGCCGCCGGTCTGGCTCAGGATCTCCTCGATGGGCAGCAGCCGCTGGAGGTGCACCAGCTTCACCAGGCCGAGCTCGAGGTGGAACCGCTGCTCCTGACGGTAATTCAGTTCGTCGAACGTCCGCAGCATCACCTGCAGGAAGCGCGTCAGATCTTCTTCCGAGAAGAGCAATGCCGAGCGGTTCGCGCGCGCACGCTCATCGGCGGAAATCTGCAGGAGATCGGTGCTCTCGCCGCCGATCTTCGCCATGAGCGCGTTGCGCAGATAGCGGACAAATTGCCTCGTCAGCGCCGCGGGACTGTTGCCCGCGTTGAGCAGCGTGTTGATCTCCTCGATGACCGTCGCGGTCCGGCCTGCGCTGATCGCCTCCATCAGCCGTTCAAAAACCGTGTTCGGCACCGATCCCATCAGCTCGCGAATGGCCTCCGCCGCCACATGCGGTCTGCCGTTTACCAGCGGCGCAGATGCAATCGCCTGGTCCATAATCGATAGCGCATCGCGCATCGATCCGTCGCCAGCCTCGGCCAGCAGCGCCAGCGCCGCGTCTTCCGCGGCAAGCTCTTCCTGCGCCGCGATCGCGCGCAGTTGCGCCAGGATGTCGTCGAACTTAACCGCGTGGAAGCTGAAGTGCTGGCACCGCGACCGGATCGTCTGTGGAATATCCTCCGGCTGTGTGGTCGCCATCATGAAGACCACGTGCTCCGGCGGCTCCTCCAGGGTCTTCAGCAGCGCGTTGAAGGCGGCATCGGTAATCTGGTGCGCTTCGTCCAGAATCCAGATCTTGTATTTGTCGCGCGCCGGCCGGTAGCGCGCCGCCTCGCGCAGTTCGCGTACCTCATCGATGCCGCGATTCGTCGCCGCGTCGATCTCCAGAACATCGACGGAATTGCCGGCGCGAATCTCCGCACACGAGTCGCACACGCCGCAGGGCTCCTGCGTCGGCCGCTCCGGCGATCCGACGGCGGTCCGGCAATTGAGCGCCTGCGCCAGAATGCGCGCGATCGTCGTTTTGCCGATGCCGCGGTGCCCGGAGAAGATGTAGCCGTGCGCGATGCGCCCCTGCTCCAGCGCGTTCACCAGCGTGCGCGTTACATGATCCTGCCCCGCCACATCGGCAAAGCGCTGAGGACGATATTTGCGGGCAAGAACCTGGTAGGGCATCGACCGTTCGATTGTATCGCCTCAGGCTGAGGAGGAAATCGGCCCGAGGTCGTCAACTTTCATCTCCACGCTCCGGTCGCAATCCCACGCAAAACGAAACGGGAGGCAACCGCCTCCCGCTTCGTACAGCATTTTGCCTGTAGTCTTTCGCTTACAGTTTTCCGCTGGACCCTTCTCGCTTCGTAGCTGCTTTACTGCGGCGTTCCAAGTCCGCGTCCTTCGCCGGGCCGCGCCGCGGCGGGCTCGTCCATCGTGAGCGGCAGTTCCGGCTGCTGGCGTCCGAAGCCCTCGTAAGCGCGAATGATGCGCTGCACCAACTGGTGACGCACCACATCGCTGTCTTCGAAGCGAACAAACCGGATGCCCTCGACGCCATCGAGCACCGTCATCGCCTCCACGAGACCCGATTTGCGCGGGTTGGGCAAGTCGATCTGCGTGATGTCGCCCGTAATGACGGCCTTGGCGTTGTTTCCCAGACGAGTGAGAAACATCTTCATCTGCTCGCTCGTGGTGTTCTGCGCCTCGTCCATGATGATGAACGCGTCGTTCAGCGTTCGCCCGCGCATAAAGGCCAGCGGCGCGACTTCGATTACGTTCCGTTCCAGCATCTTGTCCACGCGCTCCGGCTCGATTAAATCGTAGAGTGCGTCGTACAGCGGACGCAGATAGGGGTCCACCTTTTCCTGCAGCGTGCCCGGCAGGAAACCGAGCCGCTCGCCCGCTTCCACCGCCGGCCGCACCAGCACAATGCGGCTTACCTTTTTAGCCAGCAATGCCGCTGCTGCCATCGCGACCGCCAGATAGGTCTTGCCCGTGCCCGCCGGGCCGATGCCGAACACCATGTCCGCCTGCTCGATCGACTCGACATACCGCCGCTGGTTCAGCGAGCGCGGCTGGACCATCCGCTTGGTTCCGGCAGAGCGCTGCTTGCCGCTCTCCGCCAGGCTCCTGAGCGAGATGGAAGCGTCGGCCGTAACCAGGCGCAGCATTCCGTTCAGTTCGCCGTTCTGCAGCAGGACGCCCTGTTTGCGCAGGGCTTCGAAATCCTGAAAAATCCGTTCCACGCGCGCAACGGATTCCTCCGGCCCCTCTACCTGCACCGCATCGGACTGCAGGTCGATGCGCACGTGCAAAGTGTCTTCCATGAGTCTCAGGTTTTCGTCGCGGGTCCCGAAAAGGGGCTCAAGATTGGGCGTGATCTCGAGATGTTTTCTCATCAGGCGAGGAAAGGACCTCCGGGCGCGGAAAGGCGAACACCGCGCAGCTGTTCTGGGTTGTGGGTCGGGTTCGGCGAGGGTCGCAACCGCGGAATCTCCACAGGACTTGGATGCTGTCTGCGGAGCCTGCGCATCGAGTTGGCCATTGCCGCCAAAGGGTCTAGTTGCCGCCAGAGTAGCCCCCGATGTTTCCGGAGTCAATGGGTTTTGTTTGAATTTCCTGGCAATTGAGCCGAAAAGGTACAGAGTATGGGCCTTAGCTTTCAGAACGCCGGCGGCCGCACGAACTTGCCCGATGCCCGTTCCTGCGGGCTCGCGTTGAACGGTTCATCCGCGCTTGCCACATAGATCGCCGGTACTTTCGCGCCCATCGGCCGCAGATAGGCTGACAACTGCCCGCGGTGGTGCACGGTATGGCGGATGGCCAGGCTTAGATAATGAACCGCCGGATCGTTCCTGAGACCGATGTAGTCCACGGGCGTTGCCAGTTCCTCGCCTGTGAGCGCCTCGATCAGCGCCACCCGCCGCGCTCCCTGCTCCTCGTACCACGCTGCCATGGCCGGCCCGGTTCGCACGTCCTCCGACGGCCCCTGTCCATCGATAAATTTTCCGTGGATGACCGCATGCAGAAACCACATCTCCGTCCCGGCCGTATGACGCGCCAGCCGCAGCGCGGTCCAGTTCTTCTCATGCGGCCGGTAATCTTCCTTCCCTTCGGGAATCGCCGCCAGAATCCGCCGCGTGACGGTCTGCTCCGAGCGAACCTGTGGCAGCAAATACGAGCGAAGGAACAGCGCTTCTTCCGGTGTCATCAATCACCTCTCCGGCAGGTACAGCATGAGTGTCGCCGTGAACTGTAAACCGTAATCTGCTCTTACCGTGTCGCGCCGGCTAACTGAGGTTTGCCGGCCAGATGCTTCTCGAGCACAGGCAGAAACTTCCCCAGCCACTCCGGATGCGCTGGCCACGCGGGAGCGGTCACGAGATTGCCGTCGACCACCGCCGCCGTCACCGCGACCGGCACAAACGTGCCTCCTGCCAGTTCCACCTCCGGCGAGCACGCGGGATAGCAACTGATCTGCCGCCCCTTGATGACTCCCGCCGCCGCCAGCAATTGAGCCGCGTGGCAGATGGCCGCAATCGGCTTGCCCTCGTGGGCAAAATGCCGCACCAGATCGAGCACTTTCTTATCCAGCCGCAGATACTCGGGCGCGCGCCCGCCCGGCAGCACCAGCCCGTCGTAGTCCTCGGCCTTCACATCGGCGAAGGTTGCGTTCAGAGTGAAGTTGTGACCCCGCTTTTCGGTGTAGGTCTGGTCGCCCTCAAAGTCGTGGATCGCCGTCCGCACCTGCTCCCCGGCCTGTTTCCCGGGACACACCGCATCGACCCGATGTCCCACCATCTGCATAGCCTGGAACGGCACCATCGTCTCGTAATCCTCGGCAAAATCGCCCACGATCATCAGCAGCTTCCCGTGACTCATCGCACAGTCCCTCCTGCTTCGTTCGACGCGCAACCTTACTGCGTCGATTCAGAAGGATCATAGTCCCGCGACACGCTGTGCAGGTTGCGCCGGGGCAAATCCTTATAATCGAAATTCAACTTCATCGAACGGATCGTGAGCCCGCCCTTGCACCTCTTCCGCAAAAAGCTCAAGCAGGAACACAAAGTGATGCTCCAGGCCGAGCGCGCTGCCGGCGCCCTGTTGCCCGAGTATCACCGCGCCACGCCTGAGTGTCCCCACCCCGAGCGCTGGCACATGTACGACTCCATGACCGCCGAAGCCGAGGTTCTCGAGTTCCTGCGCACCCTGGTCACAACGCTCAAGCCGAACCTCATCGTCGAGACCGGCTCGTTTCTCGGCGTGAGCACCGTCTGGATGGCTGAAGGCCTCCGCAGCAATGGCTTCGGCCGCATCGTCAGCGTCGAGTTCGATCCCGTCGTCTTCGCCAAAGCGGAGGAAAACCTCGTCGCCTCCGGCCTCGCCGAGTGGATCGACCTGCGTAACGGCTCCAGCCTGGAGCTTGAGATCTCTGGCACGATCGATCTGCTCTTCAGCGACAGCGATCTCGACATTCGCGAGCAGGAGGTCCGCCGCTTTCTGCCGCAACTCAGCCCGACTGGCCTGATCCTGATGCACGATGCCAGCTCGCACCCGGGCACCGTGCGCCAGGCCGCCCTGCGCCTCGAATCCGAAGGCCTCATCTCCACGGTGCTGTTGCCCACCCCGCGCGGACTCGCCATCTGTCAAAAGCGCGCAGATCGCAAATAGCCGCGATTTCTCTGCGCTTTCCGTGTCCTCTGTGGTGAATGGCTTTTGCCTTACACTGCTTCCATCGAAGGAGTGCTATGTCTCTGTCCATTTGGTGGACCGGCCTTTACCTCGGCTGGGTTGCGGGAGAAATCCTCATTGCAGTGGCCACGCGCACGCGCGGCGGCGAGGCCAAATCGCAGGACCGCGGCACGCAGATCCTGCTATGGATCGTCATCATCGCCTCGCTCACCCTCAGCGAATTCCTCGAGCACACGCAGCGCTCCAACATGCCGTTCCACCACTGGCTGCGCCCCGTCTCCCTCGCCCTCCTGGTCGCGGGTCTCATCGCGCGCATCAGTGCCATTCTGACTCTGGGGCGATTCTTTACGGCGAACGTGGCCACGCATACCACGCAGACCATCGTCCGCCGCGGCCTCTACCGCGTCGTCCGCCACCCCTCCTATCTGGGCATGGAAATCATCTTCGTCGCCGTCGGCGTCCACGCGCGCAACTGGCTCTGTCTCGCGGTCTGCGTCATCCCCACCACGCTCGCCGTCCTCTGGCGCATCCACGTGGAGGAAGCGGCTCTCCGCTCGCATTTCGGCGACGCCTACGTCGAGTACAGCCGAACCACCAGACGCCTCCTCCCCGGTATTTACTGATTCGTTGCCAGAACAACCTCTTGCTAACAGTCTTTCGCTAACGGATCCTTGTCGCGCCAAGATAGTTGACAAAGTCAAGTATTTCGACGCATGCTCTTCCCATGCCCGAATCCGCTCTCGCCGCCGACGCCGCTGCTTTCCGTCAGTTCAACCGCGTTTACACGCGCTTCATCGGCACGGTCACGGAGCGCTTCCTCCAGACGCAGTACTCGCTGGCCGAAGGCCGCGTGCTCTATGAACTTGCCACGCAGTCGCAGCCTCGCGCCAAAGCCATCGCGGAGGCCCTCGACCTCGACGCCGGCTATCTCAGCCGCATCGTTACGCGCTTTGAGAAGGCCGGCCTGGTCTCGCGCCGCGCCGCCAAGGCTGACAGTCGTGCCTCCGACCTCATCCTCACGGCCAGAGGTCGCGCCGCCTTCCGCACGCTCAACACGCGCGCAGAAAAGCAGGCTCGCGATGTGCTGGAGCCAATGTCCCCTTCGGCACGCGCGCAGTTCATCGGGGCCATGCGCACCATTGAGAACGTCGTTCAGCCCCGCGAATCGGCTCTGCGGCCCTTCACGCTTCGCACCCATCGCCCCGGCGACATGGGCATGGTAGTCGGGCTCGAAGGCGCTGGCTATGTTGAGCAATTCGGATGGGACGGGACGTTCGAAGCCCTCGTCGCCCGCATCGTCGCCGACTTCCTTACAACTTACGACTCCGCGCGCGAGCGCTGCTGGATTGCCGAGATCCAAGGCCGCCACGTCGGCCACGTTTTCCTCGTCCGCCATCCCGACGAGCCTGGCACGGCGAAGCTGCGCCTGCTCTACGTCGATCCGTTGGCGCGCGGCCTGGGTCTCGGCCACGCGCTGGTCGCCGAGTGCGTGCAGTTCGCGCGAGTGTACGGATATGGACGCATTACCCTCTGGACCCAGAGCATTCTCCAATCTGCGCACCGCATTTATCAGGGCGCCGGCTTCCGCCTCGTCCGCGAAGAGCCGCACCACAGCTTCGGCCAAGACCTCACCGGCCAGACCTGGGAGCTCAAACTGAACTGACAACCATTGTTCCTCGTAGACGCTATAATCTGCTTTCCCTGGAAGCTGGCAACACCCCATTTCTCTTTCGAGGAGCCCTGGATGCGTAAGGCCAATCCCTGGGCGGCTGTTTTCGTCGCCGCCGCGGTTACAATTGCCCCCCTCATGGCGCGCGCCGCCGACGACAAAACCGATAAGTCCGACAAGGCGGCCGACAAGACCGCAGAGAAGTCTGCGGAAAAAACGCCGCAGCAATCCGTCGCTACCGACGGCACAGTCGAAGTGGGCGGCCAGCACATCGCGTACACAGCCGTGACCGGTACGCTCACCGTCGGCGCTACCAACGCGCAGGATGCCCAGCTCGGCAACGATGGAAAGCCGCTGCCCGACACCGATCTCGCCGCCGAAGTGGCCAACGCCAAGGACGCGACCCAGGCGCCGCCCACCGCTCGCATGTTCTATGTCGCCTACTTCAAAAAAGACGCCGACGCGAACCAGCGCCCCATCACCTTCCTCTACAACGGGGGTCCTGGCAGTTCCACCGTGTGGCTGCATATGGGCTCCTTCGGTCCGAAGCACGTGGTTACCGAGTCGGACACCCACCTCCCCGGCGCGCCCTATAAGCTCGTCGATAACGCCGAGTCGCTGCTCGATGTCACCGACGTCGTCTTCATCGACATGCCCGGCACCGGCTTCGGCCGCCTCACCGGCAAAGACGCAGGCAAAGCCTTCTGGGGCATCGACCAGGACGGCCACGCCTTCGGCCGCTTCATTCAGCGCTTTCTCTCCGTCTACAACCGCTGGAACTCGCCCAAGTACATCTTCGGCGAGAGCTACGGCACCACTCGTTCCGCGGTGCTTTCGAATCTGCTCGAGAACGAGTACAGCATTGATCTGAACGGCGTCATCCTCCTCTCGCAGATCTTCAACTTCACCACCGATATCGACGCCGCGCATGCGAATCCCGGCATCGACCTGACCTATGAGCTGGGGCTTCCCACCTACGCCGCGACCGCCTGGTATCACCACAAGGTGCCGAATCAGCCCGCCGACCTCGATGCCTTCCTGAAGGAGGTCGAGGACTTTGCCATGGGCCCGTACGCGCAGGCTCTCGCGAAAGGCACCGATCTCAGCGCGGCCGACAAGCAGGCCATGGCCGAGAAGCTGCATGAGTACACCGGCCTGCCGGTCAGCTATCTCGTCCAGGGCAATCTGCGCATTTCCGGCGGACAATTCGAGAAGACGCTGCAGGACGGCGACGGGCTCACCACCGGCCGTCTCGACACGCGCTTCTCCGGTCCGCTTCTCGATCCGCTCGCCGAATACGCCGAGTACGATCCGCAAAGCTCGGCCATCTCGTCGGCCTACGTTTCGCTCTTCAACCAGTACGTACGCAACACGCTCAAATTCGGCGACGGCCAGACGTATCTGCCCGAAGCTGACTTCAGCGGCACCGAGTGGGACATGAAGCACAACGGCAACCCGGTCTTTGTGAACGTCGCCACCGATCTCGCCCAGGCTATGACCACCAATCCCAGGCTCAAGGTGCTGGTCAACGGCGGTTACTTTGATCTGGCCACGCCGTTCTTCGCCGCGCAGTACGAAGACAAGCACCTGCCCATCGAGGATTCGCTGGCTTCAAACATCGAGTATGCCTGGTATCAGTCCGGTCACATGGTCTATGTGAAAGAGGAATGCCTGAAGCAACTCCACGATCGCGTTGCGAAGTTCATTCAGAGCACCGAAGCCGGCAACAACTAAACAGCATTCAGCGAACCCATATGGGTGCCCCACTCAAGCCCTGCTTTGGCTTGGGTGGGGTTGCCCTTCACCTTCAATGACGGAGATATCCGGTGCGGTGCCATACTGATGTCTGCACATCGCGCCATGAAATTCTCACCATTTCTCCTGTATATCCTGAGCCTCCCAGCCCTGGCTCAAACCCCTCACATCGCTCCCGCCAATAATCCGCCTCACCTCACGCCGCTGGCGTTCTCGACCGGCGGCCGGGTCCTCGCGACGCCCGCTTCTGACACGCGCTTCGGCGCGCACGCCCTCACCTATCAGTGGCCGGGCACCTATTTTGAAGCGGCCTTCTCCGGCACCGCTGTTGATTTCTCCACCGGATCCGGCCACGAAATCCTCCACATCACCGTCGATCACGGGTCGCCGACCCCGCTGGTGAAGCCAGCGCCGGGAGCGTACGCCGTGACCGGACTCGTCGCCGGTCCGCACAGCATCCGAATCGACGTCGTCACGGAAAGCCAGGCTGGCCCCGACACCTTCCTGGGTTTTGCGCTCCCACCCGGCGAAAAGCCGCTCGCTCCACCACACCGCCTGCGCCAGATCGAATTCATCGGCGACTCGCACACCGTGGGTTATGGCAACACCTCGCCCACGCGTACGTGCACCGAAGACCAGGTCTGGGCCACCACCGACTCGTCGCAGGCTTTCGGTGCGCTCGTTGCCCGCCACTACGACGCCGACTTCCAGATCAACGCCATCTCCGGCCACGGCATTGTCCGCAACTACAACGGATCGCCCGGCGATCCTGTCCCCGTCGCGTATCCTTGGGTGCTCTTCGATCACAAGCAAATCTACGGCGACAGCAACTGGCATCCCGAGGTCATCGTCATCGCGCTCGGCACCAACGACTTCACCACGCCACTCAACCCCGGCGAAAAGTGGAAGAACCGCGGCGCGCTCCACGCCGACTACGAAGCCACCTACCTGCGTTTCCTCGAAATGCTGCGCGCCGAAAATCCCTGCGCATACTTCATCGTGTGGGCGACGAACATGGCCAACGGCGAGATCGAATCCGAAGAGAGCAAGGTTGTCGATCAGTGGAAGGCAAAGGGAGAAACGCGCGTGACCTTTCTGCCCATCGATAACCTCAGCTTCACCGCCTGTAACTTCCACCCTTCGCTCGCCGACGATCGCACCATAGCCACAGACATCGAAAAGGACATCGACGCCGTGCCAAGTCTCTGGTCGCTAAGCCACTAGTCTCTGGCCCTTAGCCCCTATACCCTATCCCCAATGTCCCAGTTCCTCCTCTTCCACGGCGTCGCCATCGTCGTGCTGATCCTCGCCAACGGCTTCTTTGTCGCGGCAGAGTTTGCCCTCGTCAGCGTTCGCGATACCCGCATCGAGCAGCTCATCGCCGAAGGCCGCCCAGGCGCGCGCATCGTGCGCCGCCTTCAGGAGAACCTCGGAGACTTCCTGCCCGCGGTGCAACTCGGCGTCACGCTGTGCAGCCTCGCGCTCGGCTGGATCGGCGAGCCCGCCGTCGCCGGCATCTTCGAGCAACTCATGCATGGCCTGCCCCATGCGCGCCTCTACGCCCATCTCATCGCGGTCCCGCTGGCCTTTGCCTTCATCACCTACTTTCACGTGCTTCTCGGCGAGCTGGTTCCGAAAGCCCTCGCTTTGCGCCGTGCCGATCAGATGGCCGTCGCCATTGCCGGCCCCATGGACGTCTTCATCCGCCTCGCGCGCCCCATCGTGCGGCTCATGAACCGCTCCGCCACCGTGGTCCTGCGCGCCTTTCGCGCGCCGCTTACCCACGAGGGCGCCGTCCATTCGCCGGAGGAACTGAAACTGATGGCCACCGCCGCGCGGCGCATGGGCATGCTGCCCGAGTATCAGGAAGCCCTGATCCATCGCGCCGTCGAAATCGACGAGATCGTCACGCGCGAAATCATGACGCCGCGCCAGCGCATCTTCTCGCTGCCCGCCGACATGCTCGTCGAAGACGCGAGCGCCCGCATCGTCGACGAGCAGCACTCCCGCGTGCCGGTCTATGATCCCGCGCGCGGACCCGAGTTCATTATCGGCATCGTCTACTCCAAGGACATCAGCCGCCTCATGCACTTCCGCGCTTCAGCCACCACGCGATTTGCCGGCGCGCCCTTCAGCGACATGCGGCTGCGCCAGGTGATGCGCGAAGTCCTTGTTGTTCCGGAAACCAAGCCCGTCCTCGACCTGCTGCACGAGTTCCAGCTCCGCCGCCGCCACAGCGCCATCGTCGTCGACGAGTTCGGATCGACGGTCGGCCTCGTCACCGTCGAGGACGCCATCGAGCAACTCGTCGGCGAGCTCGAGGACGAGTTCGACGTCGGATCGCGCGCCGTCCTCGCCAACGCCCCCGGCGGCATGGTGCTCGATGGCAGCGTCACGCTGCGCGACCTCGAAACCCAGATCCACTGGAGTCTGCCCCGCGATGGAGGTGTGGAAACCCTCGCCGGATTCCTGCTCACGCGTATCGGCAAGATCCCGTCGGGGGGCGAGAGCATCGACTACGAGGGACGCCGCCTTACCGTACTCGAAATGAACGGCCGCCGCATTGCCAAGGTCCGCGTTCAGCAAATCGAGCCAGTCAAGTCGCACGCGCCGGAAGGGGGAAACTAGCGAGCGTTGCCTGTGGTCTCGCTGCAATAGAATCTACGGCAGAGAACAAAAGGTTTTGCCGACAGTTTTTGCTTAGAGCGTTTCGCTTTTCGTTTCCTGCGTACAGTCTTTTGCTAACAGCCTTTCGCTAAACGTTTCTCGCTGACAGTCTTTCGCTAACCGTCTCCGCCGCCCTCGCATGCGCCGCCTTTTTCGCTCCCTCGCAACACGGCTTGCCTACACTCTGCCCGTTCTGTGGCTTGTGGTCTCGATCGTGTTTCTGCTCATCCACATCGTGCCTGGCGATCCTGTGGAGCAGATGCTTGGGGAAGGCGCGCGTCCCGCTGACATCGCCGCCCTGCGCCATCTTTATGGGCTCGATCAGCCCCTCGGAACACAGTACGTCCACTACTGGCGGGGCGTGCTCCACGGCGACCTCGGCCATTCCATTCGCCTCAACGATTCGGTCACGCACCTGGTGCTGACGCGCTATCCCTTCACCGTCGAGCTGACCGCTGCGGCCCTTCTGGTCGCGCTGCTCCTCGCGGTTCCCGCGGGCATCAGCGCAGCGCTGCATCGCGGACGCCCGCGCGACCACCTGATCAGCGTCGTCAGCCTTCTCGGACTTTCCTTTCCAGCCTTCGCGCTCGGCCCCATCCTCATGATCCTGGTGTCGATCAAGCTCGGCTGGCTGCCTGTCTCCGGTGCCGGAGATTTCGCGCATCTCGTCCTGCCCGCGGTTACCATGGGCTCCGCGCTCGCCGCCATCCTGACGCGCATGGTGCGCACGTCCATGCTTGAAGAATTAGGGCAGGACTACATCCGCACCGCGCGCGCCAAGGGTCTACCCGAGCGCATCGTTGTTTACCGGCATGCGCTGCGGAATGCCCTGATTCCCGTCCTCACGCTGATTGGCCTGCAATTCGGCGCGCTGCTCGCCGGCGCCATCGTCACCGAGAAGCTGTTCGGCTGGCCCGGCATCGGCCGCCTCACCGTCTCGGCTATCGAGAACCGCGACTACCCGCTCCTCCAGGGATGCATCCTCGCCATCGGCCTCACCTACGTATTGGTGAACCTCGCCACCGATGTAATGTATATGGTCATCAATCCGAGAATTCGCAGTTGACGCTGGTGCTCTCCAAGCTGTCATTCTCAGCGCAGCAACCCTCAAATGCCTCGATTGCCGCACTCATGCAGCGCGTCGTCGAAAGTCCCGCATTTCTGCGAAGCGGGTTCTGCGAAAGAGAACTCTTACTGCTTCACAATCTCCACTACTTCCCCCTCGACTCCGCTCTCCGTCAGGCGAAGGATCCCGACTGACACTGGCAGCGAAAACCGCCGCGGTCCCGCGCTGCCCGGATTGAAATAGACCACGCCCTTGTGCCGCAAAATCGACGGCCGATGCGAATGTCCGCTTACCACCACAGCAATCCCCGCCGCCACCGGATCCAGATCGAGCGTCTCGCGATCGTGCAGCATGTAGATCTGCCGTCCGCCCAGCTCCACCAGCTCCGTGTCCGGCAGTTGCGCGCATGCTCCGCCTACGTCGACATTGCCGCGAATCGCCGTCACCGCCGCAATTGCCTGCAGCCGCTCCAGGATTCCCGGATCGCCCACATCGCCGGCATGCAGAATGTGCTCCACACCGGCGAGCGCAACCACCGCTTCCGGCCGTAGCAGACCATGCGTATCGGAAATGACGCCAATCAGCATGAAGACAGGGTATAGGCAACAGAGAACAGTCAACAGAATTCCTGGGGCGCTTGCGGTCCAAACGTCAGAGCGCGGGCCGCCTCGTTGAGCGGCCCGCGCTTTCTTTCCTGCAACCCGTTGCCTGCCTTATCGGCAGCACCCACCCTGGCAGCAGTTCCCGCCGCTCGCGCCGCAGCTCGACGGGCAGCAGCTTCCGGGGCAGCACTTCGCAGATGATTTGCAGCAGGCCGCCCCCGTGGCCGCGAGGGCCGAGAGTGAGAACAGCGACGCCGCCAGCAGAGCAAACAGTTTCGTTTTCATTGTCCGATTCCTTTCGGTGTGAGAAACCCATGCGCGCGCAGGCCGGGACGCAAGCCGCGCAGAACATCGGTGCACTGTCAGGAAGGAATTTAGACTCGGAGATCGTCTTTCAGTCGAAAGACTTCAGTCCGTCCCCTCGCGCTGCTCATCGGCGCGTTCGCGGGGGCAGGGAACCGCCGCGGCACGACCGTCAGACCCACGCCGGTACCCTGCGCCACCAGGGTTCGGATGCCCCTCTCGGCCTTCTGCGGCATCTGCACGAAGCATTGCGAAGCCAGGCAGTGTGCCGCGCCCGCTCTGC
>Ga0335073_10002196_pt1 | contig 26643 bp, 23 predicted proteins | sample Lox_Sample_22_FD_207093 | JGI IMG/M metagenome (GOLD analysis project Ga0335073, IMG submission 207093) | Soil microbial communities from Loxahatchee National Wildlife Refuge, Florida, United States - Lox_Sample_2.2 | ecosystem: Environmental > Terrestrial > Soil > Wetlands | place: USA...
GTTGGAGGGGCACGCCGACGCCGTGATCGTCACCAGATTGTGCGCGTCGCTGGGGATGTGCCCCGGCCAAACGCGCGGGCTGATGAGCCAGCCCGGTGCCGCCCGCAGGCTGACCGCCCTTTACCGGTACCTGGTCCGGGCAGGCCGGGACCGGCTGGTCGGCCGAGTGGCCCGGCCGGACAGTTGCCCTGCCTGTGAGCATGACGCCGCCGCCACCGGCCGGGCGGTGGATACCCTGCTAGACGGCCTGGACGACGACCGGGTCCGGCGTCGCTACCGTGAGCTCGGCGGGTTGTGCATCCCGCACCTGCGGGCAGCCTCGGCGCGGGGAAACCGTCGGGTCGTCGCCTGGCTGACCCAGACGATGACAGCAGTCGTCACCCGCCCGGCGAGCCACTGCTGGCTGGCCGGAACCGGCCACGACGCCGATGTGCGCGCGGCGCTGCGGACTGCGCTGCCAGCCGCCGCGCTGCCCGGCTCAGGTGCGTGCGCCGCGTGCCTGGCCGCGGGAAGGTCGGAGGCCGGCCACCTGGCACGGATGGCCGCAGTCAGCGACCGCGGCCGGCCGGACCCTCGGCTGCTGCTGTGCGCGGGTCATCTCCGCGACCTGATCACGCAGCCGGTCCGGCCAGGCGCGGAGCCGCCGCTGACCTGGCAGGCAGGCTGCCTGGCCGCGGCCCTCATTGGGTCTGCCTCCTCGCCGGGCCGCGAATCCGGTCCCCCCGGCTGGCGGCGGTCCCGGCGCCGCCGTGGCGCCAGCCTGGATGACTGCCCTATCTGCCTGTCCAGCGAGGCTGCCGCGAAGCAGGCCGTCGAAGACCTGCGCCGGTGGCTGCGCGCGCATTCGGTTCCCGGCTGTCAGGTGCCGCTGTGCGTCCGGCACCTGCTCGGCCTGAATGCCGCCGACCCGTGGGCCTGCCAGGTGATCTCGCCCGGTGCGATCGAGCGCGCGGACCTGCTGATCGCCGAACTGGACGCGGCGTTCGACAAGGGCACCTGGGCGCACCGTCACGAAACCGCGGGGCCGGAGATGACCGCGTGGTGGCGGGCAGCCGCGTTCCTTGACGGAGGGGTGTTCTGCGGCTGTCCGCCGAACGCGGGCAGGGTCATCGTCGCGTCGAGGCGGCCGTCGGCGTTAGTTCGATGATGCGCCATCCGCTGAGAAGGGCGAGCCCGATTCAGGCAGATCAGAGGGATTTGCCGCTGCCGGCCGGTCTGATATTGTTTTGTTACGCGATGAGGCTCGCGTAGCACCCGCGATATCCGCATTACGGGTTGATGGCCTCTACCCATCGGCGTCATAGATGCCGTCCATGCAGGTGGAGGCCTTTTATGTTGTGCTGCATATCCACGCGGATCCAGCTATGAGCCTTAGCGCATGGGAGCAGCAGGCTCTGGAGTCGATTAAAAACGAGCTCGCTGGATCTGACCCTGAACTGGCGGCGCTGCTAGTCGCGTTCGATCGGCTGGCATCGGACGAGGAGATGCCGGACAGGGAAAAGACGCGGAAAGGCCAGCGACGGGCTTTCCGTCGTCTCCGCCGTGCCCGATGGCACTCCAGCTTGCGCAAGGTGCGCCGCCGCCTGGGTCTCCGGTCAGCCACAGTGCTGCTGCTATGGCTGCTGGCAACTGCCGCGCTGATATCGGTCGCGCTAGCCCTCAATGCCCGTGGCAATGCTGGTACATGCACTGAAACGGCGGCAATGATCTGCGTCGGTCCGGCTCCCGGGCATAGCCCGGTCTCCCGCTCGGAGAACTCAACCCCCGGCCAGGTGCCTCAGCAGCGAGTAACACACATCGTCGCTCCCCCCTCGTGGTGAGCCGGTGCCGTGAGCGTCAGCCCATGCGGTAGCGGAGGCCGGGCTCGGCGGCGGCGATCTCGACCAGCCGGTTGTACTTGGCGGTTCGCTCGCCGCGGGCCGGGGCGCCCGACTTGAGGTGACCGCAGCCGGTGCCCACGGCGAGGTCGGCGATGAACGTGTCCTCGGTCTCCCCGGAACGGTGCGAGACGAACTGCCGGTAGCCGGCGTCACGGCAGATTCGCATGGCCTCCAGGGTCTCGGTGACTGTACCGATCTGGTTCAGCTTGATCAGCGAGGCGTTTCCGATCCCGCGCTCAATGGCGCTGGTGATGATCGCCGGGTTGGTGCAGAAGATGTCGTCACCGACCAGCTCGATGGTGCTGCCGAGGCGCGCGGTGAGCGCGATCCAGCCCTCGTCGTCGTCTTCGCCGAGGCCGTCTTCGATTAGATGCACGGGGAACCATCTCGCGATCGCGGCGAGCCGGTCGATCAGCTGCCCGCTGTCCAGCAGATCGCCGGCGACCTTGTACCGCCCGTCGGCCTGCCGGAACTCCGATGCGGCCAGATCCAGCGCGATCGAAACGCCCCGGCGGCCCGGTGCGTACCCGGCGTCGCCGATCGCCTGGACCAGCAGCCGGAGGACCTCCTCTGGCTCCCCGATCTCGGGGGCGAAGCCGCCCTCGTCGCCCAGCCCCGTGGACAACTTGCGGCCGGTCAGCTCGCGGCGCAGCGCGGCGTAGACCTCGGCGCCGGCCCGGACGGCCTCGGCCATCGTGGGAGCGCCGAGCGGGGCGATCATGAACTCCTGGAAGTCCAGCTCGTTCGGGGCGTGCACGCCGCCGTTGAGCACGTTGAAGTGCGGCACGGGCAGCGATGGGGTGACGCCGTCCGGGGCGAACCACTGCCAGAGCGGGATTCTCGCAGACACTGCCAGCGCGCGGGATAGCGCCATCGAGACGCCGACGGTGGCATTGGCACCGAGCCGGCTCTTGTTCGGGGTGCCGTCCAGGTCGATCATCGCCTGATCGACGTCGGCGAGCGAGTTCCAGGACCGGCCGCGCAGCAGGGCGGCGATCTCCCCGTTGACGTTCGAGGCGGCCTTGAGCACCCCCCGGCCCTCGTACCGGGCCTGGTCCCCGTCGCGGAGTTCGACGGCCTCCCGGGACCCGGTGGACGCGCCCGACGGCACCCCGGCCTTGGCCGTGGTTCCGTCGGCGAGCGTCACCGCGACCACCAGCGTCGGCCGGGCGCGCGAGTCCAGGATCTCCAGCGCGGACAGCTCGGTCACATCGAATGACGCCATGATTTTCGTCTCCTGTCTTCCTGATGCTGCTCTTCGAGTCCGATCGTCGATGTCCCGGCTCGCCACCGGGAAGGGCCGAAGGACCTGCGTGGCGGTACGATGATGGCGGCGGCAGAAGGCCGCCCGGCGGTGGATCTCGCCGCGCCCGCGTGCCGGATACCCGCGCGGGCTTGCCGGAAGGCCGATGGGTCCTGCTCCCCAGTGGTGGAGAGGAGGATGCCGTGACCTCTGCCGCGTCGAAACCCCTTCAGTGCGCCGGGCGGGCCGGCCGCCTGTGGTGGCTGCCCGCCGGAGGGCGGGGCAACGGGCTGTACGACGATTCGTGGGCGCCGGTTCTCCAGGTCAGTGACGACGTCGTGCCCCGGGTCCTCAAAGTGCTGCGCGATGCCGGAGTTCCCGCGTACGCCGCGCCCGCCCGCCCGGCCGTCGCCCGGCTGCGGGATCGCTCGGGGCGGCCCGTCGGCTGTCAGCTGTGGGTGGGCGCCAGCGCGTATGCCAGGGCGGAAACGGCCCTGGTCACCGCGATGCCATCGCTGGTGCGGGAGGCAGCGGAACACGCAGGCGCCGTATGGCAGTGACGGCCCGGGGGCTGGCAGGCGCCGCGGCGGCCTTCGCGGGGGTCGCTGCCCTGGCGGCGGCCGCCGATCGCGGCTGGCTGGCCGATGCTGACCGCCACGCCTTCGAGGCGGTCCGCACCCGCCGCTGTCCCTCGGCCACCCGCGTCGCGCACGCGGTGAGCGCGCTGGCCGAGCCTGGTGTCGTCTACCCGGTCCTCGTACTCGCTGGAGTTTCTGCCGCCCGCCGGGACGGATGGCTGAGCGCGGGCGCGCCATGCCTTGCCGTGGCGTGCGGCGCGGTGGCCCGGCGGCGGCTGTCACGACTGATCGCCCGGGGGCGTCCGCCCGCAGCGGCGTGGCTGATCGAGCCGGAAGGATTCAGCTTGCCGTCCAAGCACACCACCCTGGCCGTGCTCGCCGCGGGCGCCGCGGCACGGGCGCTCGGCGTCCGCGGGAACCCATTGCGGGCCGTGACGCTGCTGGCCGGGGCCGGGATCGGCGCCAGCCGGGTCTACCTGGGGGTGCACTGGCCGACCGACGTGATCGCGGGCTGGCTGTTCGCTGAAGGCTGGCTGCGGATGACACGCTGCGATTGACCAGCCGTGGGCGCTGCGGGCGGGTTCCCCGGGCCGCCCGCAGCACCTTGAGGTTGTCAACGGAGCGGCGGATTCCCGAACGGAAGAACCTTGCGCCCGAAGGTGGACTCGATGATGTCACCGGCGGCGTGGTACCAGGCCAGCACCGCGAAGACCAGGACAATCCAGCCGCCGGCCTCGGTCACGTCCACGTTGTTCGCTCCCGCGCCGATGGACAGCACGACCAGGCCGGCGAAGATCAACCAGATGATCAGGCAGAGCACCAGGTCGTGCCGCAGCGAGGCGATCCCCAGGTAGAAGGTGATCACCGCGAACACCGCGAGGAGCAGGCTATTGGCGTCGTTCGCCGCCACGGTGGGGACGCCCGCGGCGTACAGGGTGTCGAACGCGCCCACTATCACCCAGAATGGGCCATAAGTACCGAACACCGCGCCGCCGAACAGGTTGCCGCGGGAGAACTCCATGACCGCGACGATGATCTGCACCAGGCCGCCGAAGAAGAACGCCGCAGGCAGCACGATGGGGATCCCGGCGTTGTTCAGCAGGTGGGTCTGGTACATGCCGAGCATGAACGAGGTGGTGGCAAACGCGGTCACAGCCCACGGGGCCGGGTTGGCCATCCCGGCTGGCACCGGCCCCGGTGCCTGGTGTCCCGCAGGTGACGGCCTGGTCGCGTCCGATGTCGTCATTGCGCATCTCCCTTTCCAGATAGTTCCGCGCGTTCCGCGCGCCTGGCATCGTGCACAGGTCTTGGTGGCCGCCGGGCGGCGAGACGGGCGCCGGTCTCCGCGGACCGCCAGCGCCGCATGAACGGCGTGCGCCCGCCGGGATGCCGGAGCGGGATGCCTGAGCGACGCATGAACCCGCGGATGCTGTCCGCCGCGTGCCCGGTTAGCAACTCGATGTGGGTCAGGCCCGTACCGCACCTCCAGTACAGGTCCTTGACCAGCGGGGTGCTCAGCGGCACCGGCTCGGGAAACCGCTCGCTCAGGGAACCGCCCGGCGGGACGTGCGGGACGCCATGGGCGGCCAGCACGGTAGCGATCAGCGGATCGGCGTAGAGCGCCCTGACCAGCTCGATCTCCTCCGGACCCGGCAACGGCACCGCGCCACCGGAGCGGACCGGCAGCCCGAGGGCGTGCGCAGTGCGCAGCACGGTCTTACCCGACGTGCCCAGTCGCTGCCCGGCCTCGGCCGCGGTCATGCCCAGTTCGACGTAGAGGACCCGCAGCACCTCGGCGGGGACGGTGGCGCGGTCCTCCCGGTTCCATTGGCCTCGGGTACGGGTCTTGACGCCGTACCGGCGCAGCCGGTCGCGGACCGTCCGTTCCGGCATGCCGAGGACGGCGGCGATCTGCCGCGAGTTCAGTCCCGCTTTCTCATACAGCTCGCGGATGACCCGCGGCAGGTCTGGCGGACCGCCGGACCTGCGCTCCTGCCGGGAACGGCCCGCGCCCCGCGGACGCAGCGGCACGCCCGCCTTGCGCAGCGCCCTCGTTACCCGCTGCCGGTCGACCCCCGTCTGCACGGCGATCTGGTAGGTGGACAGGCCATGGCAGAGGTACAGGTGGGCGAGCCAGTCCGGTTGCAGCGCATCGCCGGCCGGGACGCATGACGGGCACGCGTCACTGTCGGGTACGGTCACACGGCCTCCTGTCGTCATCGGACAGGGACCGTTGGCGATGACCGCGATTGACGGCGAGCCCCTCCGCCGTACCCGCTCTGAGAATAGATCCGTTACGGCAGGGGGTAAAGCGCATGCCTTAAACGTTCAGGGCAGCGTTTGCCTCTGTCCGTTCGCGGTGATCCAATAGGCGGTGGCGATGAGGCTCGCCCTGACCGCGGGACTGCCGCTGATGGCCTCTGTCGGACCAGCAGGACTGGTGGAGGCGCGGCATGGGCGGGCTGTGGCAGTGACCAGGGAGTATCTCATCGGCGAGTTGTCAGTCTTGCTGGAGAAGCTACTGGCGGCTACGCGGACCACTGCCACGGGCGATGTGGCGAAGCTGCGGTATCAGGTGGAGAACGAGACGGCCGCCTGGCTGGCAGTCGAGTTGTCCCAGGCACTAGCCCTCGCCGACCAGCTGTGCTGGGACTCGCTCTCCCGCGGTGACGCGCTTGTGTTTGACCGTCAGGCCGCCATCTGCGCCGAGCTGCGCCTATTCGGCGCCTGCGCCGGGCTGACCGGCGAAGAATGAGAACATAGCCCGCTCATCCGCTTTCCTGGACGACTTGACCCGCGTTCTTCATGCGGCTGCGGACAGCGAGGATCAGCGGGATCGCGGCGAGCTCGATGACGACGCAAAACGCGACGAGGCCGCCCAGCGAGGTGCCGATGAGGACGCCGATCACGATGCTGCCGACCACCCATGCCGTGCCGTAGGCGCTAGTGAACAGGCCATAGGCATACGCCCGCCGGTCGGGGGAGACCATCGGCGCCACGGCGGCCGGGATGATTGACTCCTGCACACCCATGCCGAGGCCCCACAGCGCCGAGCCCGCCAGGATGGCCCAGAAACCGCCGAGGAACACCAGAGGCGCGTAGGCCGCGGAGACGATCGTCAGCGGGATGAGCACGCCGATCCCCGCCCGGTCGAAGATGCGGCCGAGCGCGAGCGATCCGGTGCCGCTGACGGCCATGGCCACCGCGTAGAACACCGGCGTCAGATTCGCGGAGACGGTCCCGGCCGCCTGGAAGTGGTAGGCCATGAGCGGGAAGTCGGCGAAGCCCGCGCCGGCCAATGCCGCCGCGCCCAGGTAGATCCAGAACACGCGGGGCAGTCCCTGGGTGGTCGGCTGCGCAACGCCGGCCGACATGTCCTGCGGCCGCGGGTACAGGATCCGGGCGACCGCCAGCAGCGACAGCATGATGACGGCCGGGGCGGCCAGCGTCGCGAAGGCGATTTCGTAGTCGTGCTTTGTCACGGCGAGGACGAGGGCGACGAACAGCGGACCGAACAGCGCCCCGAACTGATCCAGCGCCTCGTGCACCCCGAACGCCCGGCCGTACCCGATCTCCTTCGCCGCGTGCGAGAGCATCGCGTCCCTGGGCGGGTTGCGGATCCCCTTTCCGATCCGCTCGGCGACGATCAGCAAGGCGGCCACCTGCCAGTTCCCGGCCAGCGCGAGCAGTGGGACCACGGACATCTGCAGGATGTAGCCGCCGATCGTGATCGGCCAGTACCGGCCGCTGCGGTCGGCGCCGCGGCCTGAGAACAGCCGGACGTTGTAACCGATGAACTCGCCGGCCCCGCTGACCACGCTGATCGTGAACGCGCTGGCGCCGAGAATTCCGAGGTAAGGGCCGGCGATGCTGCGGGATCCCTCGTAGGTGAAGTCGGCGAAGAAGCTCATCACGCCGACCATGACCACGAACTTCATGGCGGGCGGCACGTCGCGGGCGCGGGCAGGCCGAATGCCTGGAAGCATTGACAACCTCCTGGTCGATGACCAGGGACCGTTAGCGCGCCTGGCGGTCCAGACCCGCGGTTCTCCAGGGTGAGCCCCATCACCCGCGCCGCCTCCATTGTGCCAGACGCGGCCGGGCCGGCCGCTGTGTACAGTGGTCGGTGGCGGAGGGGCCCGCCGTCAATCGCGCCAGCGCCAACGGTCCCTGTCAGGCGACAGGAGACTTGAGACCACATGAAACAGGTTCTGGCGCTCAGCCATGTCAGCAAGTCCTACGACGGCGTGGCCGTCCTCGGCGACGTGACGCTGGCGTTCCTGCCCGGCGCGAAGATCGGCGTAGTCGGTCCGAACGGCGCCGGCAAGTCCACGCTGCTGAGGATGATGGCCGGCCGGGAGCATCCCTCCAGCGGCGAAGTCCTGCGCATGCGGGGCTACAGCATCGGGCTGCTGACCCAGGAACCGGCACTCGACGACGGCGCGACCGTCCTCGGCAACGTGGAAGAAGGCGTTGCCGAGACCAGGGCGCTGCTTGACCGCTACAACGAGGTCGCCGCGAAGCTGGCCGCACACTACTCCGACGACCTGCTCGACGAGATGGGCAGGCTGCAAGAGCTGCTGGACCACCGGGAGGCCTGGGACCTCGATGCCCGGCTGGAGCAGGCGATGGGCGCGCTGCGCTGCCCGCCCCCCGGCGCGGCGGTGAGCACACTGTCCGGCGGGGAGCGCCGCCGGGTGGCGTTGTGCCGGCTGCTGCTGTCCCAGCCGGACGTGCTGCTGCTCGACGAGCCGACCAACCATCTCGACGCGGAGAGCGCGCACTGGCTGGAGCACCACCTGGACGCGTATCCGCGAACGGTGGTGGCGGTCACCCACGACCGGTACTTCCTGGACAATGTGGCCCGCTGGATCCTCGAACTCGACCGCGGCCACGCCTACCCGTACGAGGGGAACTACACGACATACCTGGAAACCAAGGCGGCCCGGCTCACGGTCGAGGGGCAGCGGGACGTCAAGCTGCGCAGGCGGCTGTCGGAAGAGCTGGAATGGGTCCGGTCCAGCCCGCGGGCCCGCCAGGCGAAAAGCCGGGCCAGGCTCGACCGGTACGAGGAGCTGGCCGCCGTGGCAGCTGCCCGCACCAGGCTGGACTTCGAAGAGATCCAGATCCCGCCAGGCCCTCGGCTCGGCACCCTCGTGGTCGAGGCGGAACATCTCGCCAAAGCGTTCGACGACCAGCAGCTGATTGAGAACCTGAGTTTCTCGCTGCCGCCCAATGGCATCGTCGGCGTGATCGGGCCCAACGGAGTCGGCAAGACCACGCTGCTGAAGATGATCACCGGGGAGGAACGACCCGACGCCGGGGCGCTCCGGATCGGCGAGACGGTGCGGGTCTCCTACACCGATCAGATGCGCGCCGGGATCGAGCCGGGCAAGACCGTTTGGGACGTCATCTCCGGAGGCGAGGCCTGCATTCATGCCGGGCGTGCCGAGATCCCGAGCCGTGCTTACGTGGCGGCGTTCGGGTTCAAGGGAGCGGACCAGCAGAAACCCGCCGGGCTCATGTCCGGCGGCGAACGCGGCCGGATGAACCTCGCGCTCACTCTCAAACAGGGGGGAAACTTGCTGTTGCTCGATGAGCCAGCCAACGACCTGGACGTGGAGACCCTGGCCTCGCTGGAGCACGCGCTGCTCGAGTTCCCTGGCTGCGCGGTCATCACCAGTCACGACCGGTGGTTCCTGGACCGGGTCGCCACCCACATCCTGGCTTGGGAGGCCGATGCGGACTGGTTCTGGTTCGAGGGAAACTTCGCCGCGTACGAGCGGAACAAGGCTGCCCGAGTCGGCGACGAGGCGGCACACCCGCGCCGCACCTCCTACCGCAAGCTCACCAGGTGAGCGGCCGTGGCCCGGGTAACTGAGGACGAGGTCCTGCTGCTGTGGCGGGCGATGACGGCATTCCGGTCCGGTCCCCGGCCCGCCTGCAAGGCGCGGGGCAAGCCGCCCCGCAGCCCCTGCCCGCTGCACGACCAGTGCCCGCGATGGGACGGTCCTGACGACTACCTCGCGGTCATGGAAGAGACACCGGAGCAGACCGAGCGGCGCCGCTCCTCGTGGCCGTGCAGCAGGATCATGGAGCTCCTGTCGCCGGACCTGAAGCGCCTCGGCCCTGGGTGAGCGGTTCGTCATCGTCGTCCAGCCAGCCGCCGAGCTGGTAGTAGAGGTCTTCCCCGAAGCTAGTCGGGAGCGGTTCGCTGACCGCGAGCTTGTAAGTCCGGCGTCCATCGGGCTGGCGCTCGGCCCTGAGGAACAGGGCGGAGCGCGGGTGCTGGCGGTGGAACCGCTCGGCGAACTCGAACCGGTGGGTCACGAAGAACACCCTGACCTGCGCGTCCAGCAGGGCGCGGGTGACCTGGTAGCCGATCTCGGACCCTTCGCGCTCATTGGTTCCGGCGAAGGACTCGTTGAACAGCACGAGGCAGTGCGGTCCGATTTCGTCCGCGATGGTGCTCATCCGCCTGAGCTCATCGTCCAGCCGGCCGCTGGTCATGCCGGGATCCTCCGCCCGGATGAAGTGCGTGAAGATCCCGTGAGCCACGTCCGCCCGGTACGAGCTGGCGGTGACGAACAGCCCGCATTGCATCATGAGTTGCGCTACGCCGACGCTGCGCAGGAACGTCGATTTCCCGCCGGAGTTGGCGCCGGTGATGATGACGATGGGCTTCCCGTCCGCGACCACGTCGTTGCCCACGACCGGGTCTGGTGACTGGAGCTCCAGGCAGGCGTCGCGCAGGCCGTCACAGGAAAACGCGAGCGACGAGGGCTTCGCCGGCGCGGGGACAGCGGTCGGCACCCCCTTGGCTGCCAGCCGGTCGGCGAGGTTGAGGCAGCCGACGTAGAAGCCAAGCTCGGCCCGCAGCATGGTGAAGTAGCTGGCGATGTGGTCCGCGGACTTGGCGGCCGCGTCGGCGACGAGGTTGACGCCGCGGCTGGTGAGGTCGGACAGGATGTGGGCTCCGGCCTCGTCGCGGGGCGGCAGGGCGAAGGAGTAGGACGAGCGCGGCCCGATCCCCAGCCGCTCCGCCCACCGCCTCCGGCCTTCGCCGGGAGCGCGGAGCACGAAGCTGATCCCGCTGTTGTCCCGGTCCAGTTCGGCGCTGATCAGCACGCCAGCGCGGAACCGCAGCTGCTTCAGGTGGTAGCTGACCTCCTCGAAGTACTCGTCGTCCAGTTCCTTGTGCAGCGTGGCGAACAACGCCCGCAGTCCGTCGGAGCGGAACTTCCCGGCGTGCTCGTCGGCGATCGTCCGCAACTGCCTGAGGCGGACCATGTACGACTCGAGATGCAGGACCGCCCCGGAGATGTTGGACGCGGCGGTCTGGTAGCTCCCTCCGTAGGTCCCCCACAGGTGCCGCTTGTCCTGGAGAGCGCCGACCGCGGTGTCGTACATCTCCCGGATAACCTCGGGCTGGGCGAGGCAGTCGGCCAGCACCCGCTGACGGTAGCGGATGGCCTCCGGATCGCGGAGGCAGGCGAGCAGGACCTTCTGGGACACTTCGGTGAGGAACTTGTCGCCGCCCGCCATCGCGTGAAGCAGCGTGGCCAGCTCCAGGTCCTGGATCAGCTCCCCGTGGCCGGGCGGCAGACCGGCCGCGAAGTCGAAGTCCCGGTCCTCGTAGAGGAGATGGACTTTCATGGCGCGACCCTCTCCCGCAGCCGCTCATAGGTGAGGCCGTGTTTCTCGGCGATGGCCAGCGCGTAGGCCAGGCCATCCGCCGGCTTCCTGACGACCTTGTAGGTGCGCTCGGCGGGGTTCTCCGGGACGATCGTGCTCATCATCGAGACCACTTGCTCCCCGAGCGAGGCCAGTTCGTCGACGAACGTGACGTACACGCACAGCGCGTCCAGCCGCATGACCTTGGTCAGCAGCTTCGTGCCCAGGAAGCGCGCGTCGCGGGTGGTGGTGGAGGCGAATGTCTCATTGAGGATGACGACGCTGTCCGGCCCGGCCGCCCGCAGGATCTCCCCGATCCTGATCAGGTCGTCTTCCAGTTTTCCGGTGCCCCTGGCAAGGTCCTCCTCCCGCTCGAAATGAGTGAAGAGGCGGTCGAAGAGGAACAGGCGAGCGGCGCTGCCCGGAACCGGGCAGCCAACGCCGGCGAGGTGGTGGAGCTGGCCGAAGGTCCGCGCGAAGGTGGTCTTCCCGCCTTGGTTGGGCCCGGTCACCACGGCGATGCGCTCACGGCCCGCCAGCCGGAAATCGTTGGTGACCACCGGCGTGCCTTCCGCGACGAGCTTGCGGGCCAGGGCCAGGTCGAAGGTGCCGGCGGCGTGGACGTCCTTCGAGCTCGCGGACACTTCGGGGTAACAGAAGCGCAGCCCGGCGTCACGGAGCGGCCCGATGTGGTCCAGGTAGGCGAGGTAGAACTGAAGCTCCTGATGGGCGCGCCGGATGCCCTCATCGAGGAACACCGCGTGCCGGGCGCAGTACTCGTCAAGGGCGGCGAACTCCTCAGGGAACAGCCTGGCCACCAGGTCGAGGATCTGCGCCGTCACGTGGTTCATCCCCGGCCATATCCGGTAGCGGATCAGGTAATCCTTGACGGCGCCCTGCTTGAAGCGCTCGAACGTCTTGAGCACCACCGCGCTGTAGTCGGCTTCGCCGGCGTACCGGGTCACCTCGACCCGGTTGTCCCGGATGCGGGTACAGTAGCGGATCCGCCCGAGGGCTTCCTTCCGGTCCTCCGTGTCCCGTGCCAGGGTGGTGAACCCGGCCGAGGCCGCGTAGGAGGCGAGGTAGTCCCGGAAGGCCGCCAGGGCGCGGGAACTGACCCGCGCCGAGGCCAGCCGTTCGGTCAGCGACCGCACCGCCTCGCAGTAGATCGCCGCCGCGTCGAGCAGCCAGCCCTCGCGCTGGTAGGGGTATCGCATGCCCTCGACCTGAGTCAGGTGGGCGCGTACCTCGGCCATGCGGTCAGAGAAGCGCTGGACGTCTGCGCGGAGGGCCGGGTCGTCCAGGTCACGGAAGATCTCCTGGCGGTAGCGCACGGCGTCGGCGTCGCGCAGGTGGCCGAACAGGGCTTCCGTGATGAGCTCGCGCTCGTCGCGGTCTCCCGCGATCGCGGCCACCACCTGGTCGAGGTTCAGATCCCTCGCGAAGGAGCGATCCTGGTCCCGTTCCCCGGCTTCCCGCAGCCCTGGCGCCTTCGCGAACAGCAGGCTGGGGCTGGTCATTTCTCGGCTCTCCGGTTCGTCCGGCCGCTAGGCAGTCCACAGGAGCCATCAGCCACGGTGGGCGAATCTGGCGAGCTCCATCGCCAAGGACTCAGTTTACGACCTCGGACACCAAACCCTAGCTGGCCGACCGTCGGTACTGGACAGCTAGCTGGGCGATCCGCCTGTCGAGTTCAGCGTCTCGCATGGCCCTTTCGACGCGTGAATCGTCATCGATCTGATCGCGCTGCGCCTGGACGTCGCTCTCGATCCGGTGCAGAGCGATTTCATCACGGCTGGTTGCCTTCCGTTCGCTTACCTTCGTCGCCTCCGCCGCCATCTTCGTCCCCGCCCGGAGCCTGAGTTCCAGGATTTCGTCGTATCTGGTCATTCCGCTCATCATCTTCGATAGCACCGGGAGGCAGTCGACGACGATGATGAAGATGCCCAGTAGGACGGTGGCCGCGGCGATCACGAAGTGCTCGGAGGCCAACTCGCCGAGCGCGTCGATGCGGTTAAGCAACCCGATGTGTCCCTCGTCCGCCGTCTTCTTGGCGACCAGGTTCGTGATGGCGTCGGTGATGTTCGTCGCGTAGTCCTGGGTCTGCTGGCCAGCGGCGACTGTTTGTGCGGCGATCTCGCTGTCGAGGTTGGTCACCTTACCCTGGAGTTCCCCGACATCGCTGCTGCTGGTGAACTCGTCGGCCTTCTGCCGGTCCCGGTCGCAGTTCGGGCCCACCCCGACGATCCCCGACAGTCCTTCGCCGGAGACGCCGTTGCATTCGTCCCGGGCGACGGTATTGAGATAACCGATCTGCGCATTGTCCGCCGCGATTATCTTATTTAGCCCGTCCCGCTGTGTTATTTCCGAGGCGATGGCCTTGTCCGTCCCGATGGCGGGGTCGCTGACCTGCACGTTGAACTGAGCGCAGAACGCGGACTGGGCGGCGGCCTGAGCCGCCTGGTTAGCGTCGGGCAGGGGGTTGCACTGCTTCAGCTGGCTCTCATACATCAGCACCGCGTTGCTCTGGTCATCCTGTGCCTGCGAAACGACCTCCGAGCCGAACACGGTCAGAACCAGCGGCGTCGCGATGATCACGCCGAAGAACAGAGCCAGGATGATGCGAGGAACGAAGATCCGCCACCGCCCGCTGTGAGCACCGTGCGTGCTGGCGATCAGCCATCGGTCGATCCCGCAGATGAATACGCCCCAGAAGAGCGCGACAAGCACCAGTACCGGCCACACCGGGCCGAATATCTGGTCCATCGCGTCGAGCATGGACAGCGCCGCCATGGTCGCCGTCCCGAGCACGATCGCCCCGAGGCCGGTGTAACGGGCTCGCTCCTCCCACACCCGGTCGAGCAGGCCCTCGTCCACCCCGATCAGCCCTCGCAACCACTTACCAGGACCATGCGCGGGCGGAGCGGACTGTGGCAGATCGGGCTCGCGATCTGGCAGAAGGTCCACGGGAATTGTCGGATCATTCCCGGGAGAGGCATTGGAATCCGGGGCTTCGTCCTCCAGGTATTCGTACCCGTTGACGGGACCGTTCTCAACGTCCAAGGTCATCCTCCCGGAGTCCAGCGTCAGCGTCGGAGTCACTCGAATCCGGGTCGTCCGAAACCACCTGAGCTTCGATGACGTCGTCGTCTCCCGCCTCGGCGCGGCCTGGCTCATCGCCGGGATCGCCGGCAGGCCTTCCTGGCTGGGCGTTTCCGTCCGGCCGCGCTGCCTGCGGCGCCGGGGTGGCCGAGGCAGTCTCGAGGCTCTTGACCACGCCGTTGAGCACGCTCGTGACGTGCTCTATGTCCCGGTGGTCGGCCAGCCCGCGGTTGATGCCCGTGGCGACCACTTGCGCCTGGGCCTTGAGCCTCGCGACTTCCATGTCGTACTGCATCCGGGTGTTCTCGCGCTTGATCTCCCTCTCGTACCGGGCGTCCTCGGCTTCCTGCTCACGCCGGCGTTCCCGGTCCGCGTTGAGCGCATCGACAGTCTCGGCCACGCCGCGGTCACCCGTGGCTCCGGGGAAGATGGTCGTCATCTCGGTCTCATCGGCACCGAGCACCTCCTTCAGGCGCGTGACCTCGGTGGCTGCGTGCTGGAAAGTCGCCGTCCGCAGCCGTTGCTCGTGTTCCAACTGCTGCTGCGCGAGCTGCCGCTGGAACTGTTCCTGCATGTGCGTCATCTGCTGCTGCATCTGTTCGAGTTTCTGTGCGTGAAGGCGCCGTTCCAGCTCGAACGCCTCCTCGTTCCTGCGGCGGCTCTCCTCCAGCTCAGCGCGCTCCTTCGCGAGTTGGTGCTCCATCTGCTGCTGCTCCGACGAGAGCAGCGTCTCCATCTCCCGCTCCCGTTGCTGCTTGTGGAGTTCGTCCGGCGTCAGCACCTCGATGTTGCCTAGCTTCACGTCCACTCCGCGGAGCCGAGGCGGCCGGACGCTGAAGAAGGCCTTCACTTCAGCCGTGACGTTCCGCCAGACGACGGCGATCTGGTTGAGGTGATAGTCCTCGCCGAGATGGAAGAGCGGTTGATGCTGTATCAGGTAGTGGGTCAGCGACGCCCGTATATCCCGGAGGCCGGCGTCAACCACTTCCTCTGGCTTCTTGACCGTGCACAGGAACGTGACGTGCACGACGAACTCCACCTCGCCCGCCGAGCGAATGGAGGTCTCCACCTGGATGGGCGCGTCTTCGCGCATGTCGACGACTGTGATGTTCGTCGCGTTGACGATGTGGTCGTCCGTCGTGCGGCTGCGTCCGTCATCCACGATGTAGCTGCCGGCGCTCTTGTAGACCACGACCTCGTGAGCGTTCGGCAGCGGAAGCTCGCTAGCTTCCCGCCGGGTCGGCATGATGCCCATAAGGCTCCGGCGGCCGACCTTCGGAAGTGACCGCTGGCTGATGATCGGATAATCGGTCATGTCATTCTTCCAGTTCTCGCGGTGACGGATTCACGATTGCGTTGAGGAGGGTCTCGAGTAGGAAGTCCGAGTCAGCGGATGGTGTCGGGTCAACGGTGTCGTGCCGGGCCTGATGCTCTCGTGCCGTGCGGAGGCGCTCCTTCTCGACCCGGCGCATGACCTCGTAGTGGAGAGGCGCACGCTCAAGTTCTGGCAGCGCCCTGCCAATCGCTATGCCGAGCGAACGGACCACCTGCTCCGCGTCGGAGTCCGAGAGACGCTTCGCGTTCGCACCGATGGTTCTGTATGCGACCGCTTCGACCATCGCGAGCATCGCCGCGATGGCACGATCACGCCAAGGGCGCAGGTACAGCGCCCTAGCCCACAGTGGCCCCATGACGGCGGCGTGCTCCGGGTTACCGATCAGGAAGACTGCGATTGCGGAACGACCGGTGCGGAAGTCGCGGACCAGCAGCAATTCCGCGACCGTGGACACCACAAGATCGGCAGACGGGCGGTCCTTCTTGCTGACCATGCGGCGCCGGAGTTCACGGAGTACCACGACGGCGTCCCCGTCCTGCTCCGCCAGAGTAGCGAAGAGCTGCGCGAATGCCACGGTCACCAGGGGTTCGCGCTGATCCGCCAGCTGGCCTAGCCGTTTCGTCGCCTCGACGGGATAACGGGCGCCCAGTTCGCCGCTGAACGCGAGCGCCGCCAGTCTGCGCTGGATCTTCTGTCCCTGGCCGGCCCAGAGGATGGCGATCCGCAAGGCCAGCGGGGAGAGCCGGTCGAGCATGCTCATCCGCCACACCACGTAGACGGCCATCGTCTGTTCGCTCAGACTGGCGTCCTCGGCGGTCCACGGGTTGAGATAGGAGTCGATGATCTCGTCGGGCGCCACGAGGCCGAGCAGCGACAGGCCGATCGCCGCGCTGTTCATCAACTCGGCGTGCCAGGCTGCCGCGTAGCCACCGCCCTCGGCGATCCCGTGCAGCCAGCGGCGCATGCCGGACCAGAACTCACGATCTAGGCTGTTCCATAGTTCGGTGACGACAAGCCGCCGGTACTCAGGAGCGCGGAAGAACACGTGCCGGACCCCGATCGACCCCGAACTCTTGACGACTGGAACCTGTCGGACGGTGAGCAGTGGGTGGTCCGCGCGCAGCTTGCGCAGCTGGCGGAACCGCAGGTCGATCTCGGCTTTCCCCTCCCTCGACTCCGCCTCGAGACCGGGGGCAAACTCAGCAAGCCGCAGCTTGAGGCTGGCGACTTCGTCTTCGAAGACACGCTCGGGAACCCCGAGGACGAAGGCCAGCGCGGCGACTTCCAGCACGGCGGGAATCGCGGCGTCCACTTTGCGCAGCCAGTCCTCCACCGTCCGCCGGCCGCTGCCCTGAAGCTCGTCAAGGAGTGCGGCTACCTCATCACCAGCGGCGATGCGGCGCGCGATCCGGCCAATGCCTGCAAGTGAATAGTCCGTCCCGAGCGCTTCAGACACCATTGCGACGACGTCGTCCGCCACCAGTGCGGCCCCTAGGTGCGCGCGCAGCGCGTCCGCCGCGTCGGGCCGCTGCCACGGGAATTGCCTGACGACATCCGGCAGCGCGGTGATCGATCCGGCACCGGTGGTTACCACCAGGTGAGCCCTCGCCATCCGGACCCTGCGGCACACTTCTTCCCAGTGGTACTCCGCCAGTTCGGGCGCGATGTGCTCGGCGAATTTGTCGATGACCAGGTATGCCGTGCCCTCGCTGAAATCACGTGAGGCCAGCGCCTCAACGGTCGTAGACGGGTTGATGCGCACCAGTGGCTTGTCCGGAAGCCGGATGTCGTCCAGCATCACGATGGCGCCCGCGTACCGCCCGGTTCCGGTCTCCCCGGTGAGGATGACCACGCGATCAGCCACGAGAGCCCGCGCGGCCTCCTCATAGCAAGCCGGCTTGGCGTATGCCCGCACGATCCCCGCGATAACGGACTCTTCAATGCGGCCTTCCTTCCGGTCCCCGCCGGGCCGGCCGTCTTCGTCCGCCGCACCGGTCCTGGTCCCGAACGTCGCCTGATCCGCGTGGATGTCTCCGTGAAATTCCTGGAAGTTCTGATAGATGTGGACGCCCAGAGGCTCCTGGTTACCTGGATCTTTCCGAGGATCCTTGCTCGCGTCCTTGTGCGGCTCGCCATCCTTCGCCTGGCTCTCCCCCGAGCCGCCTTCCCGTGGACCGTCCCCGTTCGTCCCGTCGTCGTCCGCTTCAGGACGCCCGCTGTCAGCCATTGCCCCGTGGCCCGAAAGAGTTGCCGAACACCGCCCCTCCCGGGGCATGCACGTCACCGTAGAACTGCTGGTACACCCCCGTGCCCGCGGGCGGGGTGTCATGTTCAGGAGACTGGTCTGCCGGCCGGTTGTCCGCCGCACTCTTGTACGGCGCCCCGACCACCGTGACCCACGCCTCGTCCCGGTACTCCTTGACCTGAACGCCGACCCTGGTGAACTCGGTCTCGGGAATTGAGACGTGTCCCTGTCGCACTACGTCGTCGTAGATCTGGCGGGAGAGGATCACCGCGAGGCACGCCTCCGGCGCGTCGGCGAGCGCCTGCTTGACGGGCGGCGAGTCCACGAGGCGGCTGACCGCGACGATCCCCTGACCCGCATAGCCGTTGTCGGCCCGCATCGCGGCACCGAAGTGGACGGCCATCCGCAATCGGATCGGGGGACCTGACGCGGGCTCAGCGTTATGGGCCGCCAGGGCCTCGTCGAGGTAGCGGACGTACTGATCGACCACTACAGGCTCGGGCTCGTCGCGCGGCAGGATCGCGAGTTCACCGTCGCCCGCCTGCTGCGTCAGCCACAAGTCCCGCCGCAGTCCCGCCTTGGCCGCGGCGACTTCCAGGACCCTGGTCAGGCCTGCTTGTACGGCGAAATGATCCCGGTCGGTTCCCGAGCCGTATCCCGCGGCGTCCACGGCCACCAGCAGCCGCCGATCGAAGGAACTACCGAATTCCGTCATTTGACCCTCCCCTGAAACCCCGTCCCCATCCTCCACAATCCCCGAGTGTTACCCCTAATACCCGGCAAGATCGTGTAAAAGTACATGATCGCTTGATTCGCGAGAACCCCGTGATAACTCCCCAACCCCATATAAAGGCTACGAGCTACCCATGGGTACAAAAAGCATGGCGAGATACATAACGCGATCGCCGCTAAATCGTGACTTACCGCAACACATAGTTCCTGATTAGTTGCGCACTCAAGTAACACCGGCTTGCCGGTGTTACCGCCCGTTGAGGGGGTAGCGGCACTCAGGCCAGCGACCAGCCGCAATCTGGCTACATCCCGGATGATCACCCTCCGGTACCGCGTCTCAATGAGTCCCATCTCCCGCAACCGCCGCACCGCCTTGGCGGCCGATTCCTTGCTGACACCCACGAGGCTGCCCAATTCTGGCTGCGAAAGGCTCACTCCAAGCTCGCCGGTGTTGGACGAGGCATGCCCGTAGAGGTCCAGGATGGCGGCGATCACGCGGGCGATGTGCACGGTGACATCGTGCCCGGCGAAGTCGATACGGCGATGATTCGCCCAGTCGAGCCTGTCGGCGATCATGAGGCTGACGGCGTGCCACGCCCGCGGCCTACGGCCCAGGAACGCCAGGAAGACCTCTGCTGGAATGGGATGGCCGATGACCGGCGAGCACGCGGTAACGGTCGCGGTCCGGGGTCGCTTGCCGAGCACGGCGAGTTCGCCGACGATGTCTCCCGCTGCGCGGATTCCAAGCAGGATTTCGGTGCCGTTCTCGGCAGCAGCGGTTATCTTGACGCAGGCAGAGGTGCCGCGCGACGCCGACTCAAGCAGATAGACGTGCGTCCCGCGCCCGCCCTGGCGGATGAGAACTGAACCGGGTTCATAGCGCCTGCCGGCCGCAAGACACAGCAACTCGTCGGCCGCCTGCGGATCCAGGCGGGACATGAGAGTTCCGGCTGGCCACTTTCCGCGCGCGCCTTTCACGCCATCGCTCACCATAAGATCTTCTTCCACGGTAGTGCGAGCCAGTCAGATGATACGGCGCACCGTGCTACGCCGATGGTTCGGAGGAAGAAGTGCGCGGAACCAGCCTCGAATCGGTAATGGCATTGCCCGCGAAATACGTGATGTCCCTGGTAGGCGGGGTAGTCTCGATAGGTGGCTTCGTCGCGCTGGTGACGGCGAACTCCGTGAAGACGTGGGTCAGGAGTCACCCGTATCCCATTTACCTGGCGCTGATCCTGGCCATATTGATCGTCGCAGGCACCCTCGACTATGCCTATAACCTGCGAAAACGGCTCGTGCAGCCGACTGATCACGATACGAAGCTCTACACCGCGGCACAGGGCGTACTACCCGCCGACGGCGCTGTGATCGGCTGGCTAAAGCGCGCCGATATGACGGCTGCGGGCGTCACCGACTTCCCGGCCGATGTGCTCGCCGCGCTGGAGGAGGCAGCAGAATATGCCCGCACGCGGCCGGTCGGATTCGACAATCCACGGCTCGCGGCGTCCTTCGAGACCCTGGCCAGCGCGATCACGAGCTTCTGCACGGCAGTAGAGCACTGGACGATCGCCGTTCACGCCAACGTCGGTTCCGCTGACGGAACAGCCCTCAGAAAGAGCCACCAAGGACTTGTGCGGGCATATGACGAATTTGTCCGTACCGCGCATGCCAGCGGCATCGATACCGACGGATGATCCCGGAGCAAGCCTGGCCCCGGCCTACTGGCGCAACGCCGGGCGGCAGGCTAATCCGACGGCACCTTGCCGGCGAGCCGCCCGCCGCGGCCGCCGGCCCGCAGGGCTGGAACCGTTTCGCTGGTGACGAGGCCTTGCTCCCTGGTGAGCTCGTCGATGATGGGGAACGCGGTGGCGATGCGTTCCGGGGCGTCGACCACGACTGAGACGGCGGGCACGTGCCTGCCGAGCTGGAGCAGCCGGTCGCCGTGCGGCGCGTGGTCGCCGTGGAAGCCCCAGACACCCCGCTGGGTGGTCGCGCCGGCGATCCCGGCGGCGCGGAGCTCGCGCACGATCGCGCGGTGGATCGGCTGGCCGTGGTGCAGGGCGGCCTCGGACGTATACACCATGAGCTTGTGCCACAGCGGCATGCCAGTTTCGTCGGTGCCTGGCAGGGCCGACGGAGTGCAGAGCAGTTCGCCGTCACGCTTGCAGATACGAACGCGCTCGAGCGTCAGCAGCGGCCGGGGCAGGAGCCCGCCGAGCTCGGGCAGGACCCGGCCGATTCGCTCGCCGGAGCCGACCGCGATCACCATCATCGGCGTCCCCGCGTTGCGGCTGAAGAACGACGCCCGCTCCCGGCGGCCGTGCGCGGTGCCGTCGACGCCGAGCAGCGCGGTGGCGCCGGCCACGCCGCGCCGGTGCAGCAGGTCGCAGACGGCGACGAACGCCGGCACCCGGTACACCCGTTCCTGACGGCCCAGGTAGATCGTCAGCTTGGTCTCCTCGTTCACCTCGTCGCGCAGTGTGAGGGCCTCGATGTCGCCGCTCAGCAGCTGTGCCCGCTCCCGGGTGACCAGCCCGGCGCTGAGGAGCCGGGCGGTCGGTTCCAGGACCTCCTGGATCCGTGGCCGGCTGTCGACCGCGACCGCGATCAGCGGCAGGTCCTCGGACAAGGTCAGCGACCGGTCGGTGCGCAGCCGGTGCCTTGCCCCGAACCCTTCGATGCCGCGCAGCAGGATGCTGGTCGCGATCTCATGCCGCTCGTACAGGTCAAGCAGCGCGTCGGCGGCGAACCCGCCGTCGGTGCGCTGGCGCTCCCCGAAGTAGCTGGTGAGCTTGAAGCTGTCCTGGTTCATAGCTGCGCCCCGATCAGGCGGCCCAGCGCCGCGGCGGCGACTCCGAGCACGAGGCTGACGACCACGTTCAGTATCGCCTGGCGGTACTGACGCTCCTCGGCCAGCCGCTGCGTTTCCAGCATCCAGGTCGAGAAGGTCGTGTACGAGCCCACGGCGGCGGTGCCCGCCAGCAGGGCCTCGTCGTTGCCGAGGGCAAGCCCGGTCACCAGGCCAAGGACCACTGCCCCGGAGATGTTGACCGCCATGGTGCCGAACGGGAAGTCACGGCCGACCGCCGCGGAAACGGTGCCGTCGACCAGGAACCGCACCAGTGAGCCGGCCCCGCCGATCAGCGCGACCGCCACCCAGATCAGGATGTTCATCGCCGCACCCGTACCCGCCGGACCAGCGCGGTGGCCAGGTAAATCGCCGCGTAGCCCACCACGACGCTGGTCGCGGTGTACCCGGCGGCCAGCCCCCAGGCGTGGGCGCTGAGCATCTTCAGGATCTCCACCTGCATCGTGGAGAACGTAGACAGCCCCCCGCACAGCCCGGTGCCGACCAGCGGCCGCCGGTAGCTGGACAGCGGCAGCCGCTCCTGGAGCCGGGTCACGAAGTAGCCGAGCAGGAACGCCGCGACGATGTTGACCCCGAATGTGGGCCACGGCCACGCGGTCGCCGAGTGCGGGAACGCCTGGGCGAGCGCGGCACGCGCCACCGTGCCGACCGCGCCGCCCGCGAAGATCGCGGCGACCTCCCACCGGTCCGCCCGCGGCAGCACCAGCCGGGTCCGCCCCGGCGGCGGAGAAGCCCCGGCTGCCGGTCCGCTGCCGGCCGGGGCGGCCGCAGCGCCAGGACCGGACGGGAACGCCGCGCCGACGTCGGCTGCTGGCTCGGGCACGCTGGAAGGCTCCTCAGGCATACGGGATCAGGCTAGAGACCATGAACCGCGGTGCTGTCGCGGTCGGGAAGCAAGGCTTCACGCATCATCTAGACATCCCCGATTTTACCGGTGGCCAGGTACAATTGACGCAGGTGATGAAGCCCACCTGAACCGCCACCCCGGCTGATGGCTTCTACCGGGCTCAGTGAACCGGTGGAGGCCTGGGTGAATTTGCCGTGCGGCGACACCAGCATCTTGTTCGACGCTCCGCGGCGGGCTGGCGAGCCCCCGGAGCCGCCGTTCTTCTCCGACCTGAACCTTGACCAGGTATTCCGCGCCATAGTCACCGACCGGGACGAGTACGACCTGACGCCGTTCTTCCGGATCCCGCTGCACGACCCGAGGGCCGTCGGCTACCGGCACGAGGTATTCCGGGACCTCGAGCACACGGCTGTCGCGACTGCCGTGGCCGAGTTCGGGCGGCGGATGCGGACCGTGCGAGAGAACCTGGCGCAGGCGCGAAAGCTCCGCTACCGGTATCAGAAGGATTTCTGGTTCCTCGACGCGGCCCGTGAATACCGGGAGGCGGTCAGTGGACTCGCCGTCGCGCTGGGCGAGGCTGACCTCGCCGGGCGCGGGTTCATCGCGCTGCGCGAATACCTGTCCGGGTACGCGGGATCGGCGGGGTTCGCCACGCTCACGACGGAGATCGACCAGGTCTCCGGGGCGCTCGCCCGAGTGCGGTATTGCGTCAACATCAAGGCCAACCGGGTCACGGTCTCCCGGTACGACGACGAGGCCGACTTCAGCGCGGACGTCGTGGCGACGTTCGCGAAGTTCGCCCGCGGCGCGGTCAGGGACTATCACGGCAAGTTCCGGAGCTGGCCGGACATGGACTACGTGGAAGAACGGATCACCGACCAGGTGGCCCGGCTGTTCCCCGACGAGTTCGGCGCGCTCGACGGCTTCCGCCAGCGGCACGCCCGCTTCCTGGACGAGACGGTCCGCGCGTTCGACCGCGAAGTCCAGTTCTACGTCGCCTACCTTGACTTCATAGCGCCGCTGAAGGCGGCGGGCCTCGAGTTCTGCTACCCGCGGATATCGGCGGACGACAAGAAGACCGAGGCAGAGGAAGCGTTCGACCTCGCGCTCGCCCGCAAGCTCGTGCCCGACGGCGGGGCCGTGGTCGGCAACGACTTCCGCCTGGCGGGGCCGGAGCGGATCTTCGTGGTCACCGGGCCCAACCACGGCGGGAAGACGACGTTCGCCCGGATGGCCGGCCAGTTGCACTACCTGGCCAGCCTCGGATACCCGGTTCCGGCCCGCCGCGCCCGGCTGTTCCTGCCGGACAGGATCTTCACCCACTTCGAGCGGGAAGAGGACCTGGCGACGCTGCGCGGCAAACTAGAGGACGAACTGGTCCGCATCAAAGACGTCCTCGACCAGGCGACCAGCGCCAGCCTGCTGGTGATGAACGAGAGCTTCGCCTCGACCACGCTGCGCGACGCCCGGTTTATCGGAGAGCGGGTCCTGGACCGGATGACGGAACTGGGACTGCTCGGGGTGTACGTCACGTTCGTGGACGAGCTGGCGTCCCGCAACGAGGCGTGTGTCTCCATGGTGGGCACGGTCAACCCGGACGACCCCGCGGATCGCACCTTCAAGATCGTGCGCAGGCCTGCCGACGGGCTCGCCTACGCGGTCGCGATCGCGCGCAAGTACGGGCTGACCTATCCCCAGCTGAAGGAGCGGCTCGCCGCATGAAAGCGCTGCTGATGTATCCGGACAGGGACTTCGACGCCGGCCGTGAGCTGCCGCCGCAAGAGCCTGAGCTGGCCGCGGACCTAGAGCTGAACACCCTGCTGACGGCCATGGCGGGAGGCGACGAGTTCCTGTACGCCGTGGCGCGGCAGGGTCTGTACACGGGGCTGACCAGCCCGGCGGAGATCACCTACCGGCAGCACGTGCTCGCGGACTGCGTGGCGCACCCCGCCGTCACTCGCGACCTGTACGACCTCGCCGTCGCCGGGGTCAGTGCCGAACGGCAGGTGTTCGGCTTCTTTTTCCGGGACTCGCCGGACACGATCATGCACCGGTCCCTGCAGCTGATGCGGCTCTATGTGGAGCACCTGCACCGCCTGGCGGGCATCGCGCGCGAGCACGCGGCCGGCTTTCGCTCCGAGGGCTTGACCCGGTTCTTCGCCATGCTGACCAGCGAGCTCAGTGACGGCTACTTTACCGAGATGGAGGAACGCATCGCCGAGCTGGAGTTCCGGCGCGGGACACTGATCAGTGCCAGGCTCGGCCGCTGCGGCAAAGGTACCGGGTACGTGCTCCGCCGCCACCCGCCGGGGCGCGGCTGGCGCGACCGGCTGCCCAGCCGGAGCCGCGGCGCTTACACGTTCACCGTCGCCGAACGGGACGAGGCCGGGCTGCGCAAGCTCTCGGAACTGACCAGCCGGGGTGTCAATGAGACCGCCAACTCGCTTGCCCAGTCCTGTGACCACATCAAGAGCTTCTTCGAGATGCTCCGCGCCGAGCTCGGCTTCTACGTCGGCTGCCTGAACCTGCGAGAACAGCTGACCGCCCGGCGCCAGCCGGTGTGCTACCCGGTGCCGGGCGCCCTCGGCGGGGACCGCCTCAGCGCCCGCGGGCTGTACGACGCCAGTCTCGCGCTGACCCAGCCCGACGGCGGCGAGGTCACCGGCAACGACGTGGCCGCCGACGGCAAGCAGCTGATCATGATCACCGGCGCGAACCAGGGCGGCAAGTCCACCTTCCTGCGCGGCCTCGGTCAGGCGCAGCTGATGACGCAAGCCGGCATGTTCGTCGCGGCGGATTCATTCGCGGGCAGCGCCTGCTCCGGAGTCTTCACCCACTTCAAGCGGGAGGAAGACGCGACGATGGAAAAAGGCAAGCTCGACGAGGAACTCGACCGGATGAGCGTGATCGCGGGCCGGATCGCCGCGGGCGCGCTGCTGCTGTGCAACGAGTCGTTCGCGTCGACGAACGAGCGCGAGGGTTCGGAGATCGCACGCCAGATCATCCGCGCCCTCACGGAGGCCGGTATCCGCGTCGTTTACGTCACCCACCTGTACGACCTCGCCGAAAGCTGCTACGCGGGGAACGACGGCAAGGCCCTGTTCCTGCGCGCGCAGCGGCGTCCCGACGGGCAGCGGACGTTCCGGCTGCCCGAGGGCGAGCCGCTGCCGACCAGCTACGGCGAGGACTTGTACCGGCAAGTGTTCGGCCCCGAGTACCAGGCAGCGACCGCCTGAGCACGGCGCCTCTTGCGAGCCGGTTCCCCGCGGTCCACAATGGCGGCAACTGGCGATGAGGCTCGCCACGGTCCGGCAGTGATGGGGGTTCCCGGCACCGGAACCGCGGGACGTTCCCGCTGACGGCTTCTGCGTCCTGACTGGCTTCGGCAGGTGAGGAGACCGCCGATGACAACCGGGCCGTTTCGCCGGATCCTGGTGGGCTGGGACTGCTCGCCCGGCGCCGCCGCCGCACTGCGCGCCGCGATGGCGGTGGCCTCTGATGAGGCGGCGCGTGTCGTGGTGCTCGCGGTGCTCAAGCCCGCGCCGTTCACCGAGGAGGCGGAGGAGGGCGCCGCCGATTTCGACGGCCGCCAGCGCTTCGCCGAGGAGACCTTCGCCAAGGCCTGCGCGGCCGTGCCGGACGCCCAGCGGGCGCGGGTGACGCTGCGGTTCGCCCAGAGCGGCGACGCCGCGCGCGCCGTCTGCGATTACGCGCAACAGCACGGTTTCGACCTGCTGGTCCTGGGGCGGCACGGCACCGGCGGCGTGCTGCACCCGCGACTCGGCCACGTCGCCGCGACCGCAGCCCGTAAGGCCGCCCTGCCCGTGCTGCTGGCGCCGTAGAAAGCCACTGGCTCGCCCCAAAAGGGCCATGTATCGTTAGCAATGATCACGCGATGAGGCTCGCGTACCGCCGGGGCTGATCCCGGCTGATGGCCTCTACCTGCAAGGCGTTGCCCGACGTCGGATGCGCAGGGGAGGTCCGCGAAAAAGTGCCTGAGCTGATCCAGGTCCTGCAGAGCCTGGTCGTGATCGTGTTCGCCCCTCTGTACGCCGGCGCGATAGCACGCGCCGAGGCGATCGTCGGCTCGAAGCGCGGGCCGAGCGTGCTCCAGCCCTACCGGGATTTGCGCAAGCT
>Ga0335073_10002197_pt1 | contig 26640 bp, 26 predicted proteins | sample Lox_Sample_22_FD_207093 | JGI IMG/M metagenome (GOLD analysis project Ga0335073, IMG submission 207093) | Soil microbial communities from Loxahatchee National Wildlife Refuge, Florida, United States - Lox_Sample_2.2 | ecosystem: Environmental > Terrestrial > Soil > Wetlands | place: USA...
AGAGGCGAAGAGGGCGCAAGAAATTTTTTCTCTGCGTTTTTTCTGCTTTTTTGGCGGCTAATCCAAAATCCGCGTTCATCTGTGTTCACCCGCAGTTAAAATGTTCTTTCCCCTTCGCTCGTTTCCCATTTCAATTTGCGCCCATGTCGCGCGAGTACGTCATTGAACCATTTCATTCTGCCGTCCATTTGCAGATTGATTACGCGCGCGAGTTGAATCCGCAGCAACTGGCCGCCGTCACCGCGCCGCCCGGTCCGGCGCTCGTCATCGCCGGCGCCGGCTCGGGCAAGACGCGCACGCTCACGTATCGCGTTGCTTACCTCCTCGAACAGGGCATCCCCGCCGACCGCATCCTGCTGCTGACGTTCACCAACAAGGCCGCCGGCGAAATGATGCGGCGCGTCGCCGATTTGCTGGGGCAGGAATTGCCGTCGCTCTGGGGCGGCACGTTCCATTCCATCGGCGCGCGGATATTGCGCTCGCACGCCGATTTGCTCGGTTATCGCCGTGATTTCACGATTCTCGATCGCGATGACTCGAAGGATTTAATCAAGGCCTGCATCGCCGACGCCGGGATCGAAACGAAAGGGACGCATTTCCCCAAGCCGGAGGTATTGAACGAAATTTTCTCGCTCGCCGCCAACACGCACAAGACGACGGACGACATCCTGGAATCGCAGTACGATTATTTTTCGCAATTCGGCGCGCAGATTGCGGACCTGGGACAGCGTTACCTCAAGCGCAAGCGCGCGACGAACGCGATGGACTTCGACGACCTGCTCGCGCTCTGGCTCAAGCTGTTGCAGGAGCACACCGAGGTGCGCGAACATTATCAGCGCCGGTTCCAGTTCATTCTCGTGGACGAATACCAGGACACCAACAAGCTCCAGAGCGACCTCGTGGACCTGTTGGCGGAGCGGCATCACAACATCACGGTGGTAGGCGACGACGCGCAGAGCATCTACGCCTGGCGCGGCGCGAATTTTGCCAACATCCTGGAATTTCCCAAACGTTATCCCGGTGCGAAGGTGTTCAAAATTGAAACCAATTACCGCAGCACGCCGGAAATCCTCAAGGTCGCGAATGCCGCCATCGCCGCCAATCGCAACCAGTTCACCAAACAACTCGCGCCGTCGCGCAAGTCCGGCTTGAAACCGGCGCTGGTGGCGTGCATGGACGCCGCGCAGCAATCGGCGTTCATCGCACAACGGGTGCTGGAATTGCGCGACGAAGGCACGAGCCTGAACCAGATTGCCGTGCTGTACCGCTCGCATTTTCACGCGCTGGAGCTACAGCTCGAACTCACCAAACGGAACATCCCTTTCTCCATCACCAGCGGTATCCGGTTTTTCGAGCAGGCGCACATCAAGGACGCGACGGCTTATCTGAAGCTGGTCGTGAATCCGCAGGACGAAATCGCCTTCAAGCGGCTGGCGCAATTGTTGCCCGGCATCGCGGCGAAGGGCGCTGAAAAACTTTGGAAAAGTTTTTCCGCGAAAATGGGAGATGGAAGTTTGAAGATGGGGGAAAACAATCGCCTCACCCGTCCTCCGGACACCCTCTCTCCGCCGAGCGGGGAGAGGGACGGGGTGCGGGGCGCTCGTCAACCTTTGGCTGTTGCACTACAAGCCTGCGCCAAGGTTGTTCCGGCCAAAGCGGCGACGGCATGGGCACAATTTGTGGCCACCATTTCCCAGCTCGAAGACACGTCCATAGGCCAAAGCGCGGCGAAGATGCTCCGGCTGGTGATTGACGCGGGCTACGACGATTATCTCAAGGAGAACTTTGCCAATTATCGGAACCGCTTGGAAGATTTGGAACAACTTGCCATTTTTGCCTGCCAGTTCAACTCGCTGGACGATTTCCTGACGCAATTGGCACTGCTCACCAACGTCGAGGCCGAGGATGATCAAACTGCCACTCGCGACGCCGAACAACTCCGGCTTTCCACGATTCATCAGGCGAAGGGTTTGGAGTTCGACGCGGTGTTCGTCATCATGCTCTGCGACGGCTTGTTCCCTTCCGAACGCTCGCTCAAATTTGATGACAGCGAAGAGGAGGAACGCCGGTTATTTTACGTGGCCATCACCCGCGCCCGAAACGAGCTTTACCTGAGTTACCCGCTGATGCGCGCCAGCTTTGCCAATTCCGGCGGCGATACGATGCAACATCCGTCGCGGTTTTTGTCGGAAATTTCCGGTGACCTGCTGAATCAATGGAATTTGCGGTCGCGGTACGGTTGAGGTTGGAGTTCCGACTTCAGCTTGTTCCCAAAGGGCAGTAACACGCTGAAACGTGAACTCCAACGCAACGCGAAGCACGTCCGTCAAATTATTTCACTTCGCCTGCTGCGACCGTTCCGGTTTGGTTTCGCGCGCGTATTGTCCGGCCTGGATGGCGATTCCGAGCAGCAGCAAAACCACGAACAGCACGGTTCTGGCCTCCGGTTCGAGCGGGACGTTTTGCGACACCGCCGTCGCGCCGGCGAGCGAAGACATGATAATCAGTGCCGGGTCCAACAAGGTGAGGGACAAAACTGCGCCGAGTAATCCGCCCACGGCAAACGCAGTCCACAGGACGACCTGGTTTTGAATATGCAGTGCCGCCGGCGCCAGCGTGAACAGGCAATATCCCCCGGCGAAAAAACCGGCGACAACGACGAAAATCCGTTGCAGGAAGACGGAGGCAACGGCGCCGAGCAAACCCACCACCAGCGCGATAACCAGAATCACCCAAGCCGGTTGACCCAGCAGCCTGCCGCTGGCGAGTTGAAAACCGACGAGGAATCCGACGCACCCGACAAACAGCCAGAACAGCCGGCGTCCAAAAAACAGAACCGCCAGGCCGGCGAGAATATTGAGCCACTCCATGGGTTGATTCTAACTCAAAACCGCCAATCGGCAAATATTCAAATGCCGGCTTTATTTCCACGGGAGAACGATTTTCTCCCATTCGCGCGTTTCGCCGGGCGAAATCCTGAACAGCGGGTGGGACATGGGAATTTTTATCGCCAACAGAGCGCGAAGCCGTTTCGGGTCGCGTCTCTTCAACTTCCGTTTCAGATGTCGCCATTCATAAGGCAGTTGTCCCCGGGTTTCCCTCAACTTTCCGTGAAAACGCCGGCGGCCAATTTTAGCGGCGTCGAACCGGTAACCGCGTTGCACTGCCTCTTTATGAACGGCCCGCAAATAGGCGGCCAGCGCCGCGGGAGGATTTTTGGTTTCGGCAAAGCGGAGCAGTTGCGGATGATGCCGGTACCCCTGCGTCTCGCCGCGCAAAACCTTTTGCGCCAGCAAGGCTTCACGCCAGAGGGCGACCAGCCCTCTGGCGTCCAGATACTTCGGGTGCAGCATCCACAAACGCATAACTCCCATTATTTCGGCAGCCCGCGCCATTGCCGCCGGGCCACGTAAGGGTCAATCCGACCCAGCAGGAAATACGCCCAGCGTTGCTTCATTCTTTGCCACAAGGTGCGTGACCGGCGCCATTCTTCGCGCGTGATGCGACGACAACGTTGGAGGGTTTCAGCGAAGATCTCGCGCGCCTCCCCTCCAATGTCGCCGCCGGCAAAACGAAGCATCAGCTCGTAATTGATTTGCAGGCTGCGTGTGTCGAGGTTGCTCGAACCGGTGTAAACCGCGTCGTCCACGATGAACAACTTGGCGTGCAGAATCTGTGGTTGGTATTCGCAAATCTCCACGCCGGCCCGCAGCAGCCGCCGGTACAAACTCTGCGCGGCCAGCTTGGAAAGTTGCACGTCCGACGGACCAGCCAGAATTAATTGCACCCGGCCGCCGCGGCGCACCACACTCATCAAATCGCGCCGCAGACGCCATGACGGCAGAAAATAGGCGACCATGATCCGCACGTCTTTCGCGCCGGCCAGGTCCCGGCGCAAGGCACGCTTGAGGGGGCTTTGCCCGCGGCCCGGCCCGCTGAACAGAATCTGTTCCGATGGCAACGCCACGGTCTGTTTGGCACTGAATTTGCGCCAACGGGTGATGCGCCGATGGCGGAAGTCAGCTCGCGCAAACGTATCTTCGAAGGACGCCGCCAGCGGCGCCGCCAGCGGGCCTTCAATTTTAAGCCCGACGTCCCACCAGCCATCGTTCACGCCATCGCCTTCGTATTCCGGCGAGATATTGAAACCGCCGACGAGCGCCGTGCGTTCATCGCAGACGAGCAGTTTTCGATGATTCCGAATCGTCACGCGTTTCAGCGCGATGGGATTAAACCAGCGAACCTCGCCGCCCGCCTTTCGCAACGGTTCCCAAAAATAGTCGGGCAGCAGGAGCGAGCCGATTGAATCCACCAGCACGCGCACCCGCACCCCGTGCCCGCAAGCTCGAACCAGCGCCTCGCGAAAATCGCGACCCAGCGCACATTCCTCAAACATGTAAATCTCCAAGCAGACCGATCTGGACGCGGCGTTGATGGCCGAGAGCATCGCCGGAAACATTTCGTCACCGGCACGCAACCACTGGTAACTGGAACCGGGTTCAATCCGCATGACTCTGATGTCCAAGGCTATTCCAGTGGACGGAATTTTCAACCGGGATAAAGCACGAAAAAAGTTCTAATTTTTCAGCGTTTCGGGCATCTATACCACTGTGCGAACCTTCTGGAGACTACTGCTGGTCGTTCTGCTGGCTTTGGCGGGGCATTCCGTCCAAGCCGCGTACACCCATGTGCAATTGTTGTTGTCCGCCAGCTCGGTAAAACCCGGCGACACAGTCTGGGCCGGCCTGGACATGAAGATGGACCCCGGCTGGCACACGTACTGGAAAAATCCGGGCGCGGCGGGCATGGCCACCAAAATCCAATGGCAACTGCCGCCCGGCGTCACGGCCGGCGACGTTCAATGGCCGTTGCCGGAGAAACTGCCACCCGCCGAGGTCACCACCTACGGGTACAACAACGAAGTCATGTTGCTGGTGCCGCTTAAGCTGGCCGCGGATCTAAAGCCGGGCATGGCGTTCAATTTGAAGGCGAATGTGTCCTGGCTGGAATGCAAGGAGGAATGCATCCCCGGAAAAGCGATGGTGGAAGCGCAACTCCAGACCGGCTACACCAATAATGCTTCTCCCGATGCCCAGACGATTGATTCGTGGAAAGCCAGAGTACCCTTGGCGGATGCAATTTCCGGCCGGCTCGGCTACACCAATCAAGCGTGGTGGGAAAAACCGCCGGACGGCGAAATGCGTTCTTTGATCATCGAGCGGCGATTTTTGGGAAACACCGCCGCTTGGGTACCATTCGATACCGCCGACTTTTTCCCGTATGCCGGCGACCAGTTTGAAATCGAGCCCGCGACGGAAAAGCTTTCAGCCAGTTCCGGCGAAATCCAACTACGATTGGCGGTCAAAAAATTTTCCGGCAACTGGCCGAAGGCGGTTTCCGGTGTCATTGTCACGGACACCCGAGGCCATCCGCCGTCCGGAATCGAGTTCGAATCAGCGATCGCTGACCAGGCTCCGCCCGGCGAGGTAATTTCGGAGAGCAGGGCGGGCGTCGCGCCTGTCTCAAACTTATCCAACCAAAATAGGGAGACAGGCAGGGTCCCTGCCCTGCCGTTAATGCTCCTCTACGCCTTTATCGGCGGATTGATTCTCAACATTATGCCGTGCGTGCTGCCCGTGATTGCGCTGAAAATTCTTGGCTTCATCAACCACGCGCGACACGAACCCCGCCGTGTTCGGGTGCTCGGCTTGGTCTACGCCGCCGGGGTGTTGGCATCATTTCTGGCATTGGCTTCGCTTGTCATCGGCGTGAAGGCCGCGGGGCATCATGCCGGCTGGGGAATGCAATTCGGCAGCCCGGTCTTTATCGTCTGCCTCACCACGCTCATCACGCTCGTGGCACTGAACCTGTTTGGTGTGTTTGAAGTGACCCTGGGTGGACGCGCGATGAATGCCGCAAGCGATCTGGCCGCCAGGCAAGGCGCGCCCGGCGCTTTTTTCAACGGCGTTCTGGCCACGGCGCTGGCCACACCCTGCACCGCCCCCATTCTGGCATCGGCCCTCGGCTTCGCGTTCCTGCAGGACAATCCGGTGATTATCGTCCTGATTTTTTTGTTTGTCGGGTTTGGCCTCGCCGCACCGTATGTCGTGCTGAGTTGGAACCCGGCGGGGCTGAAATTTTTGCCCAAACCCGGCGCGTGGATGGAGAAGTTCAAAATCGTGATGGGTTTTCCGATGCTCGCCACCGCGGTCTGGCTGTTCAATCTGGCGTATGGCGACTACGGCAAAAACGTTCTGTGGCTGGGCATCTTTCTGGTGATGGTCGCTCTGGCGGCGTGGATTTTTGGCGAGTTCGTCCAACGCGGCCGCACCGGCAAAGGTACTGCCCTCGTCATCGTGTTGATTCTCTTGATTGGCGGCTACGCTTTTGCCCTGGAAAACCAGTTGCATTGGCGCACGCCCGTCTTCCTTGCCGGCGCCTCGGGCCCCGTCACCAATTCACCGGATGACATTGACTGGCAATCGTGGAGCCCGGAGACCGTGGCAAAGGCGCAGAGCGAAGGTCATCCGGTGCTGGTGGATTTCACCGCCGACTGGTGCCTGACATGTCAGGTGAACAAAAAACTCGCCATTGAAATCCCATCGGTCCGCAAAAAATTGAAGGATATCAACGCCGTCGCGCTGGTTGGTGATTACACGCATTTCCCCGACAATATCACGACGGAACTGAACCGGTACAACCGTGCGGGCGTGCCGCTGGTTCTGGTTTATCCCAAAGACTCCAATGCCCAACCCATTGTCCTGCCGCAAGTTCTGACACCAGGCATTGTGCTGGAGGCGCTTGACCAGGCAGCCAGATAACCAGCGTCGCGACAGACACAAGTCGGCTCTAACATTAAAGTTGCGGAAAAAGGGACCCACCCCGGTCCGCAGCGACAAAATTTGTTTGAACCAAATGCCAGCGAGTTGCGTCTTGTACTCTGACAATTTAACCTGAAACAGAATTCATGATTATGAAAAGTGCATTTGCTTTGGTTGCCGCCCTCACGATGGCCTCGGCGGCGCTGGCGGTGGAAGTTGGCAAACCCGCGCCGGATTTCACGGCCACGGACATCAATGGCAAAACGATTCACCTCAGCGATTACAAATGCAAAATCGTCGTGCTCGAATCATATAACTCCGACTGCCCGTACTGTCACAATCAATACAAGACGGGCGCGATGCAGGCGTTGCAGCGCAAGTTGGCCTCCCAAGGAGTGGTGTGGTTGCTGGTGAATTCGGTGAACCCGAAGAATTTCAGCCATCGCACGCCCGAACAGGCCCGGGCGGAAATGGCCGCGGAAAAAATGGACGTCACGGCATGGATTGACGACAGCTCCGGCGCCGTCGGCCATCTGTACGACATGAAAACCACGCCGGACATGTATGTCATCAACAAGGAGGGCATCCTCGTCTATCAAGGCGCCATTGACAATCAGCCGGATCCGTTTCACGACCCGACCAAGGCGCAGAACTACGTCAGCGAAGCCATTGCCGCCGTGCTCGCCGACAAACCGGTGGCCGTGACCGAAACCAAGCCTTACGGTTGTGGCGTGAAATACGCGGATTGAGACCTTGGCGGCGAGTCTGCCGACGCGCCGGCTCGCGAGGACGCTCGCCCCACCGATCAAAATCCAAATTCATTCAAAAACTTTTCAGCGGGTGCACGGATTTCCACCCGCGCCTTGGTGAACGGATCACAATACGCCAATTCCACCGCGCGCAGGCCCAACGGCAAATTGCCCATGCTCCTTCCATAAAGTTCATCCCCCACAATCGGCAGGCCGGTCTCCGCCAGATGCACGCGAATTTGATGCGTGCGACCCGTCACCGGCCGCGCCTCAACCAACGAATAATTCCCATGAGTCTTCAACTTCCGAAACTGCGTCTCCGCCGGTTTGCCGTGGCGCGGGTCCACTCTCATTTGCCCGACGCGCTTCGGGTCCGGAGCGAGTTTAAGCCGGCAAGTCCATTCAACATCAGGCGCCTTGCCCGACGTCACCGCCAGGTACGCTTTCTCCATCTGCCGGCCTTCGAACATTTTGGAATAGACTTCAATCACGCCCCGGCTTTTGGCAAATAGCAAAACGCCGCCGGTGTCGGCGTCGAGACGGTGAATGTAACGGAGAAACTTCAGCCCGCGTGACCGGGCCCAGAAATCGTGCGCGGCGATGGAGGACTCAATCGCTGCCTGCAAATTGCGTGACGTGCTCCGCCAAGACATCGGCGCGAGTATCCACCCGCGCGGTTTGTCCACGGCCAGCACCGAACGGTCCTCGTAAAGGATCGGAATCGGCTCGCAACCGGGCAGTTCGACGAAAAGGGCTTTGGCCATGCGACGGATAGAATCCACGGATTGCCCCGATGACACAAATTCTTATCTACGGAGCGAAGGGTGTCTCGCGGGAACGGCCGGGGGAAAGCGGAACTTTCTCAGAGGCGGACCCGGCTCACCAAACCGGCGGCCATTGAATTCTATTTTCGACCGGTTTGACGCCACCGTGGAATCCTGTTTCGTCTTGATATCCGGTCTGCACCATAAACCGGACGGCGTGGCGCAGCTTGGAAAAGAGGCGAGGGAACAGGGCCTTCCATGGAGTCGCCGCCGGCAACGGCCCGTGCCGGGCGAACGCAGGTTCGTGCAGAACGCGCTCGCTTAAACGGGAGCAATCCCAGCCAGCCTGGGGTTTGCGGGTCATAAGTTGGCTATGCTCCGACTGAAAATTATTTGCGCAAAGAAAAGTTATTCCTTTTTATCCACCGGATGTTCACAGGCGGCCTGGTGGTGTCAACGCCATCGGCAGAGACCGGCCGATCCATCGCGGCCCTGAAACCATGCGCCGGTTAAATCCAAACCCGGAACCTCCGATTTACCGGGGCGCGCCGGAATGGTGCCCGCGCGCGCTTTTTCGCCAATCCCGGCAGGTGATTGGCACGTTTCGAAAGATAAACGCCGATTGCCACGCCGAACGCCAGCACCGCAGCCCACAGGCACAACAGGACGTCCAGGCCCTTCGCCATGGTTGACGCTTTAATAACGCCGACCAGGCCGGCCAGCAGACAACCGAGCATGGCCAGCAGCACCATCCTTTCCCGACCGCCATGGTGGACGGACACTTCGGTTGCCAGGTTAAACGCAATCACCTCGTTGGCGGCGCCGGTGCCATCTGCGCCACAGACGGGGCAGGCGACTGAAAAGGGCATCCGACCGCAGAAAGGTTCGATATCGAAGACATATCGTTGGCCACAACCACATTGAATTTTTACTGGCATCATAAAGATCACGGGTTTCAACGACGCGAGATTGTTTGCATGGGTCGTGCCAAGGGAAATTTCCCGGAAAAACCGAATGTATCTTCTGGATACCCCCGGCGACGCGCGTGCTTTTCACGCCAATTGCGCGACTTTCACGCGCTGCAAAACCGGGTGGAATAAACTCTTCCCGAAAACCATGAACCAGATCCGAATTACAGGTTAATGCTTGCGCCACTCTGTCTTCGGCGGTTCGGGCAAACCTTGCGCACGCAAGGCCGTGCGGAAATGGACCTTGGCAATCTTCGGCAGAACGTCCGCACCGTGCTCCGCCACAAATCTCTTCGCCGCTTCATCCACGGCGCTGGAGGCGCCCTTGGGCAATTCCAGGTTGAACTGTTTCTCCAACTTCACCAGGCCCTTCACAAAACCGTCCCGCGCCAGAATGGAAGCCGCCGCCACCGCCAGGTCTTCTTCCGCCTTGTGACGTTGCACCAGGTCAATTTCCCGGCCCAGCGACATCAATGCCTTCGCCACGACTTCCTTGCTCGACGCAAACTGGTCGCTGATCGCCTTGACCGGCGCGGGATTCATCTGGTGCCGCTGACCCATCAGATTTTCGATCACGCGCGCATGGCCCCACGCCAGAATCGCATTCACGCTTTTCATTTTGGCATAGAGCCGGTTGTAAGCCTCGTTGCCCACCATCACCACGTTCGCGACGCAACCGGGCGTTTTGCGGATTTTTTCCGCCAGTTCAAAGATTCGTTTGTCGCTGGAAATGTTCTTGGAATCGCGGATGCCGGAATCTTTCCAGGCCTTGACAACACTTTCATTGACATAAACTCCAGCGATGCACAATGGCCCGAAGAAATCACCCTTGCCGCTTTCGTCCACGCCGATGCGCGGCAGGAGCAACTCGGGATTCAGGACGGTTTCGTAACCCAACCGCGCCTGTTTTAGAATTTCCGGTTCCAGCAGGAACTCGATGAATTCCAGCGTGCCCTTCCCCTGCACCACCAGCTTGCCGCTCTCGTAAAAAACGACGTTGGCCTTGTCGGATTCAAAGGCAAACCGCGCATAGGGCACCGTGCGCGGTTTCCAGTTCCGCGCGCGCAAGGCGGCGTCCAGCGCCGACGCCTGGTCGTCGGTCAGTTTGCAGGTGTAGGAGGCCAGCGGCTGCACGGAAGAACAAATAGCCGCAAAAAGGCGCAAAAGACACAAAAAGTTTTGACCGCAGATTTTGCGGATTTTTGCAGATGCCGGAATTGAATCCGTGCCATCCGCGTGACCTGCGGTTTAATATGAATAATATTTTGCGGCTTTTGCGCCTCCTTGCGGCAATAATTCCGGTGGATGGCGAGAAGCAATCCGAAATCCGAAATCCGAAATCCGAAATTGAATCGGCTTGCCGGGCTTTTGCTGAGTTGGTTTTCTGACAACGCCCGCGACCTGCCGTGGCGCCGTACGCGGGATCCCTACGCCATCTGGGTTTCGGAGATCATGCTCCAGCAGACGCAGGTGAAAACCGTGATTCCCTACTGGGAACGCTGGATGCGCGAATTACCGACGATTGAGGCCGTGGCCAAAGCCAGCCCGGACAAGATTCACAAACTCTGGGAAGGACTCGGCTATTACACGCGCGCCCGGAATCTGCAAAAAGCGGCACGGCAAATGACCGGAAAGCACGGAGGGAAATTTCCGGAAAACTTTGACGATGTCCTCGCCTTGCCCGGCATCGGACGCTATACCGCCGGCGCGATTTGCAGCATCGCGTTCAACCAGGCCGTGCCGATTCTGGATGGCAACGTCATCCGCGTGCTGACGCGCATTTTCGGTATTTTTCAAAATCCGAAGGAGAAGGAGACGAATGCGCGGCTTTGGAAGCTGACGGAAGAATTGGTAGGGCGGGCTGCCAGCTCGCGATTAATTGGAGATCCGGGCCCGCCGTGGCGCGGTCGAAACACCGTGCCCTGCCCCAAAACTACCGGCAAGCCGGCTCGCGGGTACGCTCGCCCTGCCAATTGCTCCTTTCTGAATCAATCGCTCATGGAACTGGGCGCGCTGGTTTGCACGCCGCGAAATCCGCAGTGCGGGATTTGTCCGGCCCGGAAATTTTGCGTCGCCTCCCGGGAAAACCGCGTGAACGAGCTGCCGAACCTCGGCCAGCGCCCGGCCGCCACGGCTCGTCGCTTTGCGGCCTTTGTCGTCGCGCGCCACGGGCGCTTTCTGGTCCGTCAACGGCCCGCCGGAGTTGTAAACGCGCATCTCTGGGAATTTCCGAACGTGGAAATTGGGCGGCGACTCTCCGAGCCTAAGCCTGACCGTCCGCAGAAAGTCAAAGGCGAATCCCCAACTGCGGTCGCCGTCCGAGAGCGCTGCGGGTCAGAAGACCCGCGCTCCGAACCGCTCGCGGATGCTGCACGGCATACGCTGGGTTTTGCGCCGAAAGAACTTCAACCCCTGTGCACCGTAAAACACTCCATCACGCGGTATCGCATCACCCTGGAAGCGTACCGCGCCGATTTCGGAAGGACGAGTTATACGGGTCCCCATTCAAAGCAAGCGATGTCGGGGACTGGTGTCACTCGCTCTTCTGAAGTTGGAGTCTGGAAAACTCCAGCGCAAATGCACGAACTGGCTTTCACTGCCGCTCACAAAAAACTGGCCAGCGCAGCCACCCATTGTATCTTATCCGGCCGATGATTTATTTTGACCATAACGCCACCGCGCCGGTCATGCGCGAGGCGCGGGAGGCCTGGCTGAATGCCACGGAACATATCGCCGGCAATCCGTCCAGCCCGCACCAGTTCGGCGCGGCGGCCAACCAGGCCATGACGGAGGCCCGCGAAAAGCTGGCTGCCTTCCTCGGATGTCGCCCGGCCGAAATCATCTGGACCAGCGGCGCGACCGAGGCCAATAACATGGCCTTGCACCATTTTGCGCAGACGCTCGACCCGAAGGCCGGGGTGTGGGTTTCCCCCATCGAACATCCTTGCGTGATGGAATCGTCGAAACGTTATTTCGGCAAGCGCGCGAAATTCATTCCCGTCACGCACACCGGAGTCATTGACCTGGACTGGTTGACAGTCGAAATGGCCGACGTCCGGCCGGGACTTGTGGCCGTGATGGCAGCGAACAACGAGACCGGCGTGATTCAGCCCTGGCGCGAAATCCTGGCCATCTGCCAGCAGTACGAGGTGCCGTTTTTCTGCGACGCTGTTCAGTGGATCGGCAAAATGCCGGCGAAAGGTCTCGGCGAATGTGATTTTCTGAGCGGCGCGGCACACAAATTCGGAGGGCCGCGCGGCATTGGTTTCTTAAAAGTTTCCGGGCGCGGCCACATCACCCCGTTGATTGTCGGCGGCAAACAGGAACGCGGCCAGCGCGCGGGAACCGAAAACGTGCCGATCATCGTATCCATGCTGGCAGCTCTTGAGGCACGCGAAAAGCAACTCGCCCGCAATGAGCACCTTTTGCGCGGTGTATGGCGCGAGAATTTTGAGCGCCAGTTCCTGCACAAATTGCCGGGCGCGGTGATTGTCGGCGCCGCTTCACCGCGATTGTGGAATACGGTGTCCGCCCTGGCACCGGAAGGCAACCAGTTGCGCTGGGTTTCCAGGCTCGACCAGGCGGGTTTTGCCGTTTCCACCGGTTCGGCCTGCACGACCGGCAAGGAGGAACCATCGCACGTCCTCGCCGCCATGCATTTCAAGGCGGCCGACGCACATCGCGTCCTGCGTTTCAGCAGCGGCTGGGAAACCACGGAAGCGGACTGGGCCGCGCTGGCCGATGCCCTGGGGAAAATCCACGAGGAAATGCGCCACACCAAAGCGCACGCCGTAGTGTGATTGAACATTGACGCCGGCCGGCTTTTTGTCAGGCTGTGACGGCATGACCGTCCGCACCCGCAACCGGCTGATTACCTTTTCGATTCTGGCGGGTCCGTTTATTTTCCTGTTTTGCCTGCTGTTTTTCTGGGAGGCCGAACCGCTGCCACCAGTTCCACCGTTGCCCAATCCCAATGGTTATGATGATTTGGTAAAGGCAGGGGAAATGATCAAGGGCGACGTCGGAAATTATGATGAAATGGGACAGGCCGAACTTCTGGCAATGACTCAAACAAATTCCGGTGCCCTTCAATTGGCTCGCACCGGACTGCAAAAGGCCAGCCGCGTACCGAGCCGATTCTCGCAAGATTATATGGAAAGCCACATCTCTGATGTAACCGCCCTGAAACGGCTGGCCCAGGCCTGGGGAATTGAAGGTAGGTTGGCTGCACTGGAGAATCATCCCGAGGATGCCGCAAAGTCGTATCTGGAGATAATCCACCTGGGCAACGAGTCTGCGTACGGTGGCGTTCTGGTTGATGCCATGATCGGTATAGCGATGGAATCCCTTGGCGCTGAGCATTTACAAGAGCTCGTGGATCAACTGGACGCCAGGTCGTGCCGCGAAACCGCTGCCAGGCTGGACGTCTTGGATTCTCAAAGGCAAACCTGGGACCAGGTCAGGCAACAGGAACGCGACTGGTCACGGCGAACATTCCGCGGAACGCGTTACGAACTGGTCAGATTAATGGAGCGCAGCGTCACAGAGAAAATATTTCAAAGCGCCGGGCAGAGTTACCAAAAGCAGGTTGGTATAACACGCCAATTGATCATTGAATTTGCCGCGCGGGCCTATGAGCTGGAAAAGGGCCATCGTCCCGCGAACCTCAACGATCTGGTGCCGAATTATCTCAAAGCCATTCCGAAAGACCCCGTCACCGGGCGGGAGTTGAATTGGAATTAAGTTTAGCACAACGATTGCCGCTCTAATTTCCAAACCACTGAAGAAGCCAAATGATTGTCAGCATGTGGATGACGCGGGATGTGGTAACGGTCCAGCCAAAGACACCGGTGATCGAGGCGGCGGAATTAATGGCCGATCGGCGCATCCGGCGGTTGCCGGTGGTCGAGATGCACGAGAACGGCCCGCATATCCTTGGTATCGTCTCGGCCAGGGACATCCTCCACGCCTTTCCCCCGGGTGTAAACCCATTTGCGGTTATTGCCCCCAAGGCGGGCACCGCGCCGACCACGGTGGAACACATCATGAGTTCCCAGCTCCAGACCATCGCCCCCGAGGCTCCGTTGGAAGCCGCCGCCGAGCTGATGGCGGAATATAAAGTCGGGGCGTTGCCGGTAACGCGGGACGGGCGGTTGGTTGGACTGATTACCGAATCGGACATTTTTCGCGCGTTTGCCAGTCTCTTCGCTTCGCCGGAATGCAGCGTGCGGATCACTTTCGACATTTCCAGCGGCGAAGATGTGTTTGGCTGGAGCAGCCGCGAGACCCGGCGGCGGAAATTGCGCATCATCAGCCTGATTACGTTGGAACAGGACCAGGTGCCAGTCTGCGTCGTCCGCGTCGCCGGCATCAACGTGGAGGAATTTCTTGAGGACCTTTGGAACTCCGGTCATCGGGTGCTCAATGTTGTCCGTTATCCCCAGTCATCCTCGCCGCGATAGACGCAGCGGGCCGTGCACGTTTCCGCCACCACGATCTCCGTGAGCAACGGCAGTTTCGGTTTCAGTCTTTTCCAGATCCAGACCGCAATCTGTTCACTGGTGGGATTTTCCAATCCCTGAATTTCGTTCAAGTAACGATGGTCCAGCCTTTCCCAAACCGGCTTGAAGGCGGCCGTAATGTCGGCGTAATCCATCAACCAGCCGGGTTTCGGGTCGCACTCGCCGGCAACGGCGATGTCCACCTTGAAACTGTGTCCGTGCAATCGCCGGCACTTGTGCGATTTCGGCAGCCGCGGCAGCAGATGCGCGGCTTCAAACTGAAACGTCTTTCTCAATTCCATTTTCATTTTTTCAAAATCGTCTTCCTCCTCGTTCTCGTCCTCGATTTTCTGTTTCGATCACGAGGACGAGGACGAGGAGGATTAATATTCCCATTCCGCCCACGTCACCAGATCACCCAGCGTCGGCCGGCCGTCGTGCCGCCACGTCAACGGCGGGTTTTGCATCCGGCCGAGTGGACACACCCGCGTCACGCCCCAGCGCGCCAGTTGTACGGCCAGTTCCTCCGTCTGATGTTCCGCCGCGGCGATGCCGACTGTCGAAACCATGCCGCGTACAACTTCGACGTGTTGCAGCAGTTCGGTCAAATCCTTCACCGGCTTTACATAGATGAATCGGTTCAGGCAGGAGACTTGAAAGCGCGGGTCGGCTTCGAACACCACCGTCCAGGCGGTGGTTTCCCGGCTGTGCCACATCTGCGTCTCGGGTGAATGCGCCGCGCGCACCTCGTAAATGGCCCGGCGCGACGCGATGGCCGCCGCGTGCAGCGTCGGCAATTCGCCGCGCGGCTCAGTCTGTTCGCGCCGCTCCAATTCTTCGGCCAGCAATTCCGCAAATTGGTCCGGCGGTACTTCACCGCCCGGTTGCGCATAAATTACATGCGGCGAAAGGCAGCCGAGCTGGTTCCACGCGACCACGTCGTCGGCCGCGCGCGCCACGATTCGGGACGCGCCGGATCGAGTCAAAACCTCTCTCGTCACAAAGCCAAAGCTCACCCGATGACCATAACCGAGAAAACGGGTTTTGACCGGCAACCGCGAGCGAACGGCCGCCAACGCTTCGTCGCTGCCGGTGGCTGTGACACAGTCGGCTTCGCCAAACAGGACTTCTTCCAAGGCCACGCTTCCTCCGCGCCATTCGGCGATCTCCAGACAGGCGCCCAGCTTCGGATCGGCCTCATACAGCGAATGCGCAAACAATCGTGGCAGGAAAGCCGAGCCGCTGGCGCATTTTACCAACTGCGCCGAGCGCGCCAGCAGGCCGAGGGCGACGCCCGCCCACGTTGGATTCGGAATATTGCCTGCCGCGATGTGGACGAGGAATTCCGGCCCGCTCCAGAAGTGACGGGTGACGGGTGACGGGTCACGGGAAAAGGTCGGCTCCCGCCGCCCATCACCCGCCACATAATCCGCGTCGCCGAGTTCCTGAACCAGCAACGCCTGCAGATTCTCCCGCGTCATTTGCCCGAAGAACCCTTCCAGGCCGCGTTTTAATGTCTCAACCGAAAAGCCGGTTTCCGCGGGGCCGATTTCCAGCGCCAGTTTCCGAAAAGTGTTGTCCGGCTTCAACCATCCTTCCGCTACGGCACTCAGTACCCGTATCATGCTGTCTGTGGAACGGTGCGCCAGGTATTGGGCGCGATTTCGCTTTAAGGTCTGGCAAGCCTCCGCCAGCATCCCCGGCGACAAGGTCGCTTCCGGCGGCAGATCGGCGAGGAAATAATTTGGCAGATTCGGCGGATTCACGATTTGCGATATACAGTTTACGCGCTCGCAAGCGAACAGCCGCGGGGTTCGGCGAGTTGAGCGCGGCCAATCAATTCAAATCCATCTCCCCGGCGAACACCCAAATCCTCCGTCTGCACAGCCATCACGGAAAAAACGTTCGCCAGATCAAAAACGCGGATCAGCCCGGTTTCGCCTTCCGCCACCTCGCGTCCGGTTTCCGGCGAGATGATTTGCGCGCGTGCCCACGGCGGAAAGCGGAAGCGACGGGTGACGGGTGACGGGTGGCGCGAAACGGCGTTCCCCGTCACTTGCCACTCGTCACCCGCCACGTGGTCATAAGCCTGCGAACTCAATTCGCTCATGCCGTATTCGCAGAGGATGTTTTCCGTGGGAATGCCGAGCCATTCGGCAACGAGCGTGTGCAATTCTTCCTTCGGCAACGCGCGGGAACGGTTCTTGTAACCGCCGGTTTCCATCACGCGCGAACCGGTTGGAAGTTGAAGCCGGAGATCCCGTTGGCCCAGAAAATCCAGCAGATGTACGAAAGAAAAGGCTGTACCGAGCAGGAGGCAGGGCCTGGGGTCTGGCGTCTTTAAGCCGGGAGACAGAGCAGTAAGGACGGCATCGGAGTCCAATACCCACGATCCGTCGGCGGCCACGGCTCCAAAAAACGGATGATCCGCGTTTTCGCAGGCGCGGCTGCGCGCCGTTTCAAACATGTGGACCAGCGATGAATGCGGCGCCTGTTCCGGCGGCGGCGTGAGGCAGATCCATCGTGAATCGCAAATCGTAAATCGCAAATCTGACTGGACGTTTCGTTGAAACCACTGCCACAGCGCCGTCTCGTAAATGTGCAGCGACTCCGCGCTGTGAAAATGGCGGCTGGGCTTTCGTTCCGTCGTGCCGCTGGAATGGAAAACGGCGGTGCGCGCTTTCGACGGTATGCAGGAAAGCTCCAGCTCCTTGAACGCCGTGGTGGGCACGGCGGGAATCCGGGTCCAGTGCTCGACGACATCAGGAGTCAAACCGCGTGCCTGGCAGATTGTTCGGTAGGCGCCGTTGTATTTGAACTGGAGCGCGAACAGTTCGAGGGCGAAGGAATCGAACTCTTGGCGGGGCGGGTTATACGAGCCTCCATTTTCACCTTTCGAGTCAGGGCCTCGTGGAACTCGGCCCTGCGAAAGCATGCTCTGGCGCAAGCGCGCGGCTAAATCTGAAAGTTCCTGACTCATGCGGTTTTATTAGCCGGCTGGTTTTCCGCCACAGCCGACAGGCAGTATATCGCAACAGCCTCTTGCGGCAAGTGGATTGCCACAAGTCAAATCCTCCTCGCTTTCCCGCTCGCCCCCGAGTTTCCCGATTACGAGAACGAGGGCGACGACGAGGATGAATGGGAAGATTGCCAATGATACTTTTGTTCGTCACACTGGTTTTTTAATGAACAAACGGTTTTACATCACTACCGCGATTGACTACGTGAATGGCCAGCCGCACCTCGGCCATGCTTACGAGAAGATCGTCGCTGACGTGATCGCGCGGTCGCGGCGCAGTCTCGGTCAGGACGTTTTCTTCCTGACCGGTCTGGATGAGCACGGTCAGAAGGTCCAACAGGCAGCCATCGTGGGAAAAAAATCGCCACAAGCATATTGCGATGAACTGGCGGCGGACTGGAAATCATTTGCAAAAAAATTGGAATTAACCAACAACGACTTCGTCCGCACCACCGAACCCCGCCATAAGGAATTTGTCCAAGCCATCCTGGCCCGACTTTATGCCGCCGGCCAGTTTTACCGGGCTACTTACGAGGGATTCTATTCGACGAAGGAGGAGACATTCCTGACTGACAAAGACCGGTTGCCCGATGGTTCCTTCGATCCGGCCTACGGCGAAGTCATTAAATTGAAGGAGGACAACTACTGGTTCAAGCTGCGTGATCACCAGCCCTGGCTGATTGACCACCTCGAGGCCCATCCATCATTTGTTCAACCTGATTATCGCCGCAATGAGGTGCTCGGTTTCCTCAAGAACCACACCCTCGAAGACCTTTGTATCTCGCGTCCGGCCGCGCGTTTGAACTGGGGAATTCCCCTGCCCTTCGACAAGGATTTTGTCACCTACGTCTGGTTCGACGCACTGGTCAATTACATCAGCATCCCCGCCGCCCACGGCGACCCGGCCATTTTGTCTGCTTTGCCCTCGTCACTCGCCACTCGTCACTCGCCACTCGAGTTGTGGCCCGCCGACATCCATGTCATCGGCAAGGACATCCTGAAATTTCACGCCGTGTTCTGGCCGATTATGCTCAAGGCGATGGGGCTGCCCTTGCCGAACCAGCTTCTGGTTCACGGCTGGTGGCAGAAGGACGGTGCGAAAATCAGCAAAAGCAGCGGCAACATCGTTGATCCCCTTGCAGTGATTGACGAATGGGGCCTGGATGCTTTTCGCTTCTACGTCCTGCGCGAACTGGATATCGGCCCGGACGGCAACTGGACCGATGCCGGATTCAAGGCGCGTTACCAGGCCGAGCTCGCCAATGGCCTCGGCAATCTGGTGAACCGCTCACTCTCGATGCTGAAGCGGTATCGTAACGGCGTCGTGCCGGCCAGCCACGATGAATTGGCCGCCGCGGCCGGGAACGCGGCCGCCGAAACCTGTGCCTTGCTGAAACAGAACCGGCTGCAGGAGGCTTTGCACAGTATCTGGTCGCTCGTGACACGCGCCAATCAATACGTGGACCAGACCGCGCCCTTCAAGCTGGCCAAGGAACCGGCCCAGGCCAAACGGCTCGACCAAGTGCTTTACAATCTCGCCGAGACCTGCCGCGTGCTCGCCGTTTTGCTCTGGCCGTTCCTGCCAGGCACGGCGACGAAGATTTACGCGCAACTCGGTTTGTCCGGCGCGCCGGACAAGTTGTCCGAGACGGCCTGGGGCGGATTGCAGCCCGGCCGCAAAACCGGCGAACCGGCCCCGCTTTTCCCGCGCAAAGACAACCTCTAAGCCATGAGCCCACCAGAGAAGCATTCCTCCTGGAAAATTACCGTGGCCATCGGCGTCAGTCTCGTGTCGGTCGGTTATCTTGATTATGTCACTGGTTATGAAATCAACGTTTCTCTATTCTATCTGATTCCGATTTTTTTATGTGGATGGCATTGTTCGCGATCAGTTGTGGTCGGCATCGCTCTCTTGATCGGAGCCGGCCATTGGCTTGAAGACAAGCTTTCCGGCCACACTTACACCCATGAATCTTTTCGAATTTGGAACAGTTTTAACCGTTGTGTCATTTTGGTGATTGTCGGATTGATTATCCACCACTTGAGGCGTGTATTGAAGGAAAAGGAGCGAATAAATCGGGAATTGAAAAGATCATTGGAGGAATTATCGGTGTCAACGGAAGAGATTCGAAAGCTGCAAAGCGGGTTGCAGACCGTTTGCGCGTGGTCAAAGCGGATCAAGGTCGGGGAACAGTGGCTCACGCCGGAGGAATTCCTGAGAGATCAACTTCATTTGAAACTCACGCATACCATTTCGCCTGAAGCCAGCCGTGCGTTTATCAACGAACTCAAAGAGAAGCAAACCCCGCCGGATCCATCTTGAGGAATGATGCATGTCGGGAACATCTTGCGGATTCAAATTGCCTCTTGCAGCGGAGCGACAATACAGGTGAATGGTGCGCGATGCATATAAAAGAAATTTGCGCCCTGGCGGTTTTTGCCCTGACTTATCTGCTGCTCAGCGGGCGGCAACTGCACATTTTGCCGTTGAATCGTCCGGCCGCCGCGCTGCTCGGCACGGTGCTGATGGTCGCGTGCGGCATTCTCACGCCTGAACAGGCCTACCGCGCCGTGGACTACGACACGCTGGTGCTGCTGCTCGGCATGAGCCTCATCTCGGCCTACCTTTATCTCGCCGGTTTTTTTGAGTGGACCGCAGACTGGGTGTTGCGCATCGCCAAAACGCCGCAACGCCTGCTGTTGTACCTTACACTTACGGCGAGCACCCTGTCCGCGCTGCTGGTGAATGACACGATTTGCCTGATGCTGACACCGCTGGTCGTGGCTATCGTGGTGCGCGGGAGGCTGCCGCTGCTGCCTTATCTGCTCGCCCTGGCGATGAGCGCCAATATCGGCAGCATCGGCACGCTCGTCGGCAACCCGCAAAACATGATCATCGGTCACCTGTCCAAAATCCCATTCACCAATTTTTCCCTGTCACTCGCGCCGGTTTCCATCGCCGGACTGGTGGTTGAATTCGCCATTTTGAGTTTTGCCTTCCGCAAAACCCTCCGCGCCGTTTCAATTCAACCGGGCGAAGTTCCTCAACGTCCGCTGGACCGGCGGTTGATCGGGCTGACCCTCGGTGTGCTTGCGCTCGTGTTTGCCGGATTCGTGGCCGGATTCAACCTCTCCTGGACGGCCCTTGCCGGGGCGGCCCTGGTCATGGTGATTGCCCGCCGTGACACCCACGCCGTGTTCAAGCTGGTGGATTGGAACCTGCTTTTTTTCTTCGCCGGCCTTTTCGTCGTCGTGGAAGGGCTCAACAACACCGGCCTGCCCGACCAGATTTATGGCCATCTGCGCGGAATGTTCGGTTCGAGCGCCGGAACCCAGGCGTGGAACCTGGCCTGGTTTTCGGTCGCCGGCTCCAACGTCTTTTCCAACGTGCCGTTCGTGCTGGTCGCGGGAAAATGGATTCCTGGTTTTGCCAACCCCGAACTCATGTGGAAGGTGATGGCGCTGGCCACCACCTTCGCCGGCAACCTCACCATCCTCGGCTCCGTCGCCAACATCATTGTCGTTGAATCCGCCCGGCACCACATCAAAATCGGTTTTTGGGATTACGCAAGAATCGGCATCCCGGTCACGATTCTGACCACCCTCATCGGCGTGGCGATCCTTCTGTGGGTCGGATAAACATCCAGGCAGCGATGCTCCGGACTCCGCCAGCCGCAATGTGACGCACCAGCAAACGCCGTTGCGCTTCAACCGGGTGGAGTTAAATTGAGCTCATGAAAACAGCCTCTGCCATTATCTTGTCATCGCTGGTGACTCTGGCGCTGGCCGCCTGGGTCGTCACCGGTTGTACGACCACGAAACCGATTGATTGGAACAACCGCGTCGGCAGCTACACTTTTGACCAGGCGGTGACCGAGCTGGGCCCGCCCGACAAGCAGGCCAAACTCAGCGACGGCAGAACCGTGGCCCAATGGATTACGCACCGCGAAGGTGGCGCCAGCTTCAGCCTCGGCACGGGTTTCGCGGGCGGCAACACCGGCTTTGGCGTCGGCCAGACCGTCGGGACGGGTTATAGCGACCGGGTGCTGACCCTGACCTTCGGCGCCAATAACGTGCTCGCCGCGTGGTCCAAAAATTATTAAGCATGAAAAACAAAAGCGCCCTTGCGGGTCTGCTCTTTGTCCTCTCAGGATTTTTCCTCCTGAATTCCGGCTGTGCCTCCACGCGTCCTCTGACGGTTCAGCAGGCAAATTATCCGCCGGATAAAATTGATGCCCGCGGCTTGTTCGCCGAAAATTGTGTCACCTGCCACGGCAAGAATGGGCGCGCCCGGACCTTTCACGGCTGGCTCGTCGGGGCACAGAACCTCACCGACCCGAGGTGGCAGGCGGACGCCACCGACGGACAGATACGCGACGCCATCAAAACCGGGCCGAGTGTGATGCCGGCTTTTGAAAAGAAATTGTCGCCATCGGAGATTGAAGCACTGGCGGCATACGTTCGAACGTTCAAACCAGCGCCTTGACGGGAGACAAGAACGCCACACGAAAATTGCCCGTTCAATCATCCCGTCCGAAAGCGGAGCGCCGCTCTCCAACCCGGCGGGTTCGGAAAACGACATCTTTGCCGGAGGGGAGACGGACGCTCCGGTCCGGCAAGGATTTCCATACCATGTTGGCAGGCGGCGTGGATTCGATTAAACTATCGTCATGAAGATGAATTTTGCCGGGAAAGCTTCGCTGCTTGGCGTCTTGTTACTCGTTGTTGCTTTTCTTTCCGGTTGCGCTTCGGCCCCGCCGGTGGATTGGAACAGTCGCATCGGGCATTACACCTACGCGCAGGCGGTCGGCGAACTCGGCCCGCCGAATCGGCAATCCCGTCTCAGTAACGGCGCGACGGAGCTCAAATGGTTTCGCCCGCCCGGCGGCCCGGCGGCCCTGCCCAACAACGGCATGAACAACGGCTTCGGCGGAGGTCCAAGCGTCAACGTTGGCTTGAACGACCAATATTTGCAATTGACGTTCGATACCAACGGCGTGCTGACCGCCTGGTCGAAGAATTATTGAGTTCAATTTCGCGCGCTTTCCGGAAAGCGGCGTCAGGCGACTGCTTCAGGGACCCATCAATTCCATGGTGACCCGCACGGCCGAGACCTTGCCATCAGCCAAAATCAGCGCAACCTGCCAGTGTCGTGTCACCATTGGAGTAACCTGACGGTCGGTATCTCTACGCTCACAATAAAGAAAACCCGCCGCTTTCCAATCTCCAAAGCTGCTGTTGGTCTTCGCGGAACAGGCAAAGTGATGCCGCTCCATGATGCGCTGTGCCTGGGCCAGCGGTGTGCCAACCGGGACCCAATGTTGAATCTGCGCCACCGCCTGCGCGGGCTGCCCGGCAAGCCGGTCGCTGCGCGCGCATCCGACAAGCACGAGCACGACCGTGACAGTAAGTGACGTAATTTTCATGGCGTCCATGACACCAAACAGTTCAAAGCTGCCCGCCGCATCGGAGCTCTACAAGAACAAAACGGAGATGCATTTCAGCGCTTCCCCACGTCGTCTCCCACTCCTTTAATGGGCAGCCAATCCGCAGTTCAATTCAACGCCACGCCGCGCCGGATATAGGTCGGGATGTCGAGGTCTTCGCCTTTGTGGATGGTCGGCTCGCTTTTGTCGAACCGGCCTTTGGAAATAATCGCCAGCGGCAACTGGGCCTGGCGCATTTTGGCCACCGCTTTCCGGGCGCGCCCGCTGCCATGCCGGGCCAGCGCATGTTCGCGTTGTTCCATGGTAAACGCCGGTGGCGGCGCATTGTCACCCGGAACCGCGGCAACAGGTTGCCGCTTTGAAAACGTGGACGTGTCCGCGGACTCCCCGGAGGCCGGTGCCGCGCCCGGCGCCGCGATTTTCGCGTCCGGATTTTGCCGCGCGGCAATGACGGTCACGGAGAGAAGCGCTTTCATGCCTTCGTCCACGGCCGCGCCCATAATGACTTTTGCGTGTTCGCAGTGGCGGTTGATTTGTTCCATCACGCGCCCCACCTCGGCCATGGTCAAGTCCTTGCCGCCCATCATGCTCACCAACACGGCGTCGGATTCCGCCAGCACGCGGCCTTCTTCCAGCAACGGATGGTTGAGCAGTTTTTCCACCACTTCGCGCGAACGGGCCGGGCCGGAGGCTTCCACCGAGGCAAACGCGCTTTCGGAGTGGCGGTTGCGCACCAGCGCGCAGAAATCGTCAAAGTGAATCTGAATCAAGCCGGGCCGCGTGAGCAACCGCCACACGCCACGCACGCCTTCGACCAGCAATTCGCCGGTAATCCGGAACGTGTCGAGCACGCTGGTGTTTTCGTCAATCAACTTGAACGTTTTCTGGCACGGCAGGCAAATCACGCCATCGGCGACCACCCGGAGCTGGTCCAGGCTTTGCTGGGCCTGCTCCTGTCGGCGGTTGCCTTCGCACCCGAACGGCAGCGTCACAAACGCCAGCACCAGCGCGCCGGTTTCCTTGGCCGCCCGCGCCAGCACGGGCGCAATGCCGCTGCCCGCGCCGCCCCCCAGACCCGCCACGATAAAAATCACGTCCGCGCCTTCACACGCAGTTTTGAGCGTGGCGAACTGTTCCTCGGCAATCGCGCGGCCGCGTTCGGGATCGCCGCCGGTGCCCAGACCGCGCAGCAGCCTCGTTTCCAGATGAATTTTCAGGGCGACCGTCGAACCGGCCAGCGACGTCGCATCCGTATTGACCGCCACGAAACCCGCGCCGGCGAATTCCTCCCGTCGCATCACCTCGAGCAGGCCGACGCCGGCGCTGCCGACGCCGATGATTCGGGCGGCGCGCATCCGGGCGGGTTCGAGCGTGACCGCGGGAGTCGGGGGTTTGGTTTTCATGGCGGGAGGATTCACGGTCGTTGCAGGAAACGGCGCAGGGTGACTTTGATGTCCCGCGCCAGCGATTTGCCTTCGCGTTTGCGCGTCTTGAACGAGCCGAATTTTACCAGGCCGATGGCGGTGAAAAATTCCGGCTGGTTGAGCGCGGATTTAAGGCCGCTGATGGAATTGGTCTGGCCGATGGACACCGGCATTTGCAGGACCTGCTCGGCGAGTCTGGCAATGTGTGGAATCCGCGCGCCGCCGCCGCCCAGAAACACGCCCGCGCGCAAATAATCGAACAGCCCGGCCTGCTCCAAATCCTGCGCAACCAACTGGAAGATTTCCTCGAGCCGCAGCGACATGATGCGCTGAAGATGCTCGACGTTGACGGTCTTGAGCGGCAGGCCCAGTTCGTTGGTGATGGTGACGGACTGGCCCTTGTTTTTCTCATCCAGCAGCGCGGAACCGTGTTCGAGCTTCAGTTTTTCCGCGCGACTCAACGGCACTTTCAAGCCGTAAGCCAGATCATTGGAAACGTGGTCGCCGCCCACCGCAAGCACGCCGGTATGGCGAATCACGCCGCCCGCGTACACCACGTAATCTGTCGTGCCGCCGCCGATGTCAATGACCAGCGCACCCAGTTCCTTTTGCTCACCGGTCAGCAGCGCGAGCGACGAGGCGAGACCGTTGAAGACGATTTCGTCCACCTCCAGTTGCAGGCCTCTTACAAGCCGGATGGCGTTTTGCAGGCGATTGGTGTTGCCGTGGACCACGTGAACGTCCACTTCCAGGCGCGACCCGAGCATGCCGACCGGATTGGTCACGCCGTCCTGACCGTCCACGAAAAAATGCTGGCGGATGGCATGGACCACGTTGTTTTCCGTGGGCAGATTGATCGCCTTCGCGTTCTTGATGACGTCCTGCACATCGTCTTCGGAAATTTCGCGGTCGGCGGAGACGACGGGATGCACGCCGCGATTGTTGAAGCCGCGAATGTGGCCGCCGGTGACGCCGAGATAAACGTTGCGGATCTCGACATCGGCCATCTGTTCGGCCTCGACGATGGCGTTGCGCACGTCTTCCTCGGCCTGGGCCGTGTCAGCAATCTCGCCCTTGCGCACGCCGCGTGAGCGCGCCTGGCCCAGACCGATGATATTCAGCGCGCCGTCGGCGCCCTGCTCGCCGACCACGGCGCAGACTTTCGACGTGCCAATTTCCAAGCCGACTATGATGGATGAATCATCAAACATTTTTCCTCCGGACGGGCGATGGGTTGTTGTACCCCGGTAGACTGGCCGGCACGGCCACGGCTTCCATCCAGCGCACCGGCACGTTGTTGGAAACCGCCAGATTGACCGACGCAATCGCCTTGTTCATGCGCTGCCCCAAATCGTAAATCTCGCGCCAGCGTCGCAGCTGCTGATCCAGATTGTCGAGACCAAAAGTAATTTCGCCGCCCTGCTCCGTCGTCGCCACCACCACGCCCGGCAACGACACGTCAATGCGCCGCAGGTTCACCAGCCCCGTCATCACCGAACGGTTGAAGGCGCCGACCAACCGCAACGCCGCCAGCACTTGCGGGGATTCCACCCGCTGGCCCGGATGCAACTGATAGGCGTTCAAACCGACGATCACCGGCAACTGGTCCCGGATTTGTGCCAGCGGGATCACGCACAGCCGGGGATCGAGCGGTTGCATGACATAACCCTCCGCGTCGAGTTGATACACCGTCACCTCGATGCCGCTGGCGGCGCCGGCCCGCGGCACGTCCACTTGCGCAACCGGCTGGCGCTCGGTCACCCGGATGCGCAACAGGCCCGGCAGCACGCGCTCCACCGAGACGGAACCAATGGTCGAGACCAGTTCCAGGTTCCGTTTCACCGACGCCAGGTCAAGCGCCATCAGATTTTCGCCCGGCTTCACCCCGGACCAGCGGCGCAATTCGTCCGGCGAAATGACGCCATCCGTTTGCACGTCAACGCGCCG
>Ga0335073_10002198_pt1 | contig 26639 bp, 23 predicted proteins | sample Lox_Sample_22_FD_207093 | JGI IMG/M metagenome (GOLD analysis project Ga0335073, IMG submission 207093) | Soil microbial communities from Loxahatchee National Wildlife Refuge, Florida, United States - Lox_Sample_2.2 | ecosystem: Environmental > Terrestrial > Soil > Wetlands | place: USA...
GTCCGTTACAGTGTAGCGAAATCTGCATGAAAACTCAAGCCAACCTGGAATCCTCCCCATAAAATTTCCTCGTCAGCCGCGCGGAAAAAGCCTTGAATCCAAAGCGCATCATGCGCTCCGACGAGGCCAGTCCCATTCGCGGCAAGACGCGGCGGCATTTCATCAAACAAACCGGCATTGCCGCTGCCGCCGTGGCGGGTTCCGGCCTTTTTCAATTTTCGCCGTACGCCGATGAAAAAAATCCGGGCATTTCCATCGTCCGGGATGACTCCGACCCAATGGTGCGACAACCACCGGTGTCATGGGCCGTGCAACATTTGCAGGATGCCTTGGCGGCCCGCGGCGTGGCCGCGCAGTTGCGTGAGAAGACAGAACAGGCCCCGCCTTTGCAGGAATGCATTTTGGTTGCGGGTCCGGCTTCGCCGTTCGCCCCGGAGATGTTGAAAGCCACCGGCGTGTCGCTGTCCGAAGGACCCGAATGTCTCGCCATCGCCTGGGGAAAGATCGGAAAACGCCCGGTCCTGGCGGTGACCGGTTCGGACGGGCGCGGGCTGGCATACGCGCTGCTCGAATTGGCGGACCGAGTGCGCTTCGCCGATGATCCGTTGGCCGGATTGAAGGCGGTGAAACCGGTCAGCGAACATCCGGCGAACACGATTCGCGGCGTGATGCGCGCCTTTGTCAGCGACGTTGAAGACAAGCCCTGGTTCAATGACCGGGATTTCTGGCAGTCCTACCTGACGATGTTGGCCACTCATCGCTTCAACCGCTTCAATCTCGCGCTCGGACTCGGTTACGATTTTACAACCGACATCAGCGATTGTTACTTTCATTTTGCGTATCCGTTCCTGGTTTCTGTCCCAAGCTACGATGTTCGCGCCGTACCGCTGCCGGATGCCGAGCGCGATCGCAACCTGGAGACGCTCCGGTTCATCAGTGAAGAAACCGAGCGGCGCGGCTTGCATTTTCAACTTGGTTTATGGACGCATGCCTGCCAATGGACCAACAGCCCGCACGCGAATTACACCATCACCGGCCTCACACCGGAAACGCAGGCGTCCTATTGCCGGGACGCGCTGCGGACGGTTTTGCAGGCGTGTCCGGCCATCCGTGGAGTAACCATCCGCACCCACGGCGAAAGCGGCGTGCCGGAGGGCGAATATGGTCTATGGCGAAAAATTTTCGACGGCGCGGCGCAGTGCGGACGGCGCGTGGAGATTGACCTGCATGCCAAGGGCGTAAACGAACCAATGATTAACGCGGCCCTGGACACCGGTCTGCCGGTGAATGTCTCACCAAAATTCTGGGCCGAACACATGGGCTTGCCTTATATGCAGGGCGCCATCCGTGCGCTGGAAATGCCGCCGAAGGAGGCACCGAAATCGGGATTATTTACCCTCAGCGCCGGTTCGCGCTCCTTCATGCGGTACGGTTACGGCGATTTGCTGTCTGAAGACCGCCGCTACGGCGTGTTGCATCGCATCTGGCCGGGCACGCAACGGATGTTGTTGTGGGGTGATCCCCAAATGGCTGCGGATTACGGCCGGGTTTCCGGCTTTTGCGGCAGTAACGGCGTGGAATTGTTCGAACCGCTGGCGTTCAAGGGTCGCAAAGGCTCGGGCCTGCCCGGCGGGCGCAATGCTTATGCCGACACGTCACTGCGAGCCGCACTCGATTTCGAAAAGTTTTCTGGCACGTACCGGGTCTGGGGCCGGAACCTCTATAATCCCGACGGCGAACCGGATGGCTGGCAGCGCGAAGCCCGCCGGCAGTTTGGGAGAGGCGCGGACAAAGTGGAGGCTGCGCTGGCATCGGCCAGCCGCATTCTGCCGCTGGTGACCGTGGCGCATTGTCCGTCCGCCGCCAATAATAATTACTGGCCGGAGATGTACACCAACATCGCCATCGTGGCCGAAGCAAAGCCTCAGCCCTACAGTGACACACCCGATCCGCGCCGTTTGGGCACGGTCAGCCCGCTCGATCCGGAATTCTTTTCGGGCATTGACGAATTTGCCGACGAATTGATCGCCGGCCAATCCAGCGGAAAATATTCGCCCGCCTGGGTGGCAAAGCGCCTGGAGGAAGTGGCGGACCGGGCATTGTTACAATTGCAAGAGTCAAAATCGAAGGTGCGCGATGCCAAGAGTGCCGAATTCCGCCGGCTGGCCATTGACATCCCGATTCAGGCCGGGCTGGGCCGGTTCTTCGCCGCGCGATTCCGCGCCGGAGTGCTTTATGCGCTTTACCACCGCAGCGGTCATCGCCCGGCTTTGGAAGCGGCCATCCAACTGAATCGTACCGCGCGAACCGCGTGGGGGAAATTCGCGCGGCGGGCGAAGACACCTTATCTGCTTGACATCACCTATGGACCGGAGTTTTTCCAGCGCGGCCAATGGTTGGATCGGCTCCCGGCCATTGACCGCGATACCGCCGATCTGGAAAAGCTGCTCACCAAATCTTCCGCCGAGGCCGCGCAAAAAGTGAATTCGAAGGCAATCGAGCAAGCCATGCGGGCAGTTTTCAGTAAATCACAGGAATATCCGCGCTTTGGGGAACTGCACACTCCGCCATCGTCATTCCCGCGCGGTAAACCGTTCCCCGTTGTCGCGCCTGTCCGGAATGTCAGTGGTGCGGAAATGATCGCCGGCTTGCGCCTGCGTTATCGGCATGTCAATCAAGCCGAAGTCTGGCAGTCGGCGGATATGGAGCAGGCCGGCGACAATTATCGCGCGGTCATCGCCGGGGATTACACGGATTCGCCCTTTCCGCTGCAGTATTACTTTCAGGTTCGCACGCGTTCCGGCAACGTGTGGTTGCATCCGGGATTGGAACAGCGCTGGCACGGTCAACCTTATTTTTTCATCCGGCAGGCGTAATGAAAAAAAACCGGAAGTTGAAAATCATTTCCGGCGGGCAGACCGGCGTGGACCGGGCCGCTCTCGATTTTGCCATCCAACACGGATTCGAACATGGCGGCTGGTGCCCGCGTGGCCGCCTCGCTGAGGACGGCGTCTTTTCGGCCGTTTACCAGTTGCGCGAAACTGAGTCGGCGGAATATAACGAACGGACGGAGAAGAATGTGTTGGAATCAGACGCCACCCTGATTGTGACGCGGGAGAAGGAATTGTCCGGCGGCACGGCCTTCACCAAAGTCCGTGCGGAACAACATGGCCGGCCGGTACTGATTGTCTCTGAACGGGACGCATTGTCGCGAGGTTCCGCCGCCCTTGCAATATTCCTCCAGCAAAACAAAGTGCACACGCTGAATGTCGCCGGCCCGCGCGAGTCTCAGGCGCCCGGTCTCGGAAAATTTGTCAGGGAATTGCTTGAAGCTGTTCTCGGCGCTAAGCTGACGCCGTGAGCACGTTCCCTGTCAGCCCGGAAAAGGAAGCTCAACTCCTGCGCCGTATGACCGCGCTGGGCGTGCGCGAGACCGATCTTGAAGAAAGTTTCGTCCGTTCCGGCGGGCATGGCGGCCAGAACGTCAACAAAACTTCAACCTGTGTCATGCTGCTTCACCACCCCACCGGCTTGCAGGTCAAATGCCAGGCCACGCGCCAACAGGGACTCAACCGTTTCCTCGCCCGACGGCTGTTGCTCGACAAAATTGAAGCGATGAGAACCGGCTTCGTCGCCGCGCAACGCGCCGAGATGGAAAAGATCCGCCGGCAGAAACGGAAACGTTCACGCCGCGCGAAAGCCCGGATGCTCGCGGACAAGGCTCATCACGCCGAAAAGAAAACCGGGCGCCGCGCGATTTCATTGGATTAGGAACAGTGCACTCCGATTATGCCGCTGCTTTCGCAGCTTCCAAATCGCTTCGACGTTGAGCCATGGATTTGAAGAACTCGTAGCCTTCACGCAGGCGGCGGACGCAAACACCCTTGTCCTCCAGCATCGTTTTGATGATGCGCAAGATCGGCTTCGGACGGAGATAATAGCGGTGATAGAACCGCTCGACGCTTTCGAAAATTTCCTCCTTGCTCAAGCCGGGAAACTCGAGCGTGCTTTGCTGGAAGCCGTCGCCTTCCACCAGGTCGGTCTTGTCCTTCTTCACAAACCAGCCGTTGAGTCTGGCCTGTTCGTAAAGCTCCGTGCCCGGATATGGCGCGGCCAGTGAAACTTGCAGGCTGAAAACATCCAGTTCCTTCGCAAAGTTGATGGTGTTCTCGATGGATTGCCGGGTCTCCACCGGCAGGCCGAGGATAAACGTGCCGTGAATCACCACACCGGCCTGATGACAGGCCTTGGTGAACCGGCGCATTTCATCCATCGTCACGCCTTTTTTGATGCGGGTGAGAATGTCGTCGTTGCCGCTTTCGTAGCCGACCAGAAACAATCGCAGGCCGTTGTCCTTGAAACTCTTGATGGTGTCGTAATCGAGGTTGGCGCGGCTGTTGCAGGACCAGTGGACGCCGAGCGGGCCGAGTTTTTTGGCAATCTCGCGGGCGCGCGGAAGGTTCGCGGTGAAGGTGTCGTCGTCGAAGAAAAATTCCTTTACCTGCGGAAACAACTTCTTCATGTACGCCATTTCGTCGGCGACATTCTGGGGCGAGCGGACGCGGTATTTGTGACCGCCGATGGTCTGCGGCCAGAGACAGAAGGTGCATTGCGCCGGGCAACCGCGACCCGTGTAAAGACTCACGTACGGATGCAGCAGGTAACCGATGAAATAATTCTCGATCTTCAGGTCGCGCCGGTACACGTCCGCCACCCAAGGGAGGTCGTCCATGTTCTGGATCATCTCGCGTTCGGGGTTGTGTTTGATCCTGCCGTCCTTGTCTTTGTAAGAAAGCCCGGCAATGGTCGAATAGTCGCGGCCTTCGGCAACTTCCTTGCAGGTGTAATCAAATTCCTTCCGGCCCACCCAGTCAATCGCCGGCGACGCCTTGAGCGTTTCGGTCGGCAGCACCATCGTGTGCGCGCCGACAAAGCCGATTTTGGAGTCCGGTTTCTGCGCCTTGATGGCTTCAGCCACCTTGCAATCGTTCTTCAACGACGGCGTCGAGGTGTTGATGATAACGTGATCGAAATCTTTGGCGATGCGCAGGCATTCCTCCAAGCCGATGTTGTGCGGCGGGCAATCAAGCAACCGGGAATGGGGCGTCAGCGCGGCCGGCTGGGCGAGCCAGGTCGGATACCAGAAGCTGGTGACCTCGCGCCGCGCCTGGTAGCGCGAACCGGCGCCGCCATCGAAACCGTCAAAACTGGGCGGTGAAAGGTAAAGCGTTCGGCTCATTCAAATTCTGAGAAAAGCCTATTCGGGCCGCACTTCAATTTTCCCGGCGTCCTTGATTTTGGCCAGCAACCCGTCGTGCTCCGTCGTGTCACCCGTACCGCACCGGCTGCCCACATGCACCGGTCCTTCTTCTTTGTGTAAAAACGCACCTTTCGCGCCGGCGGCCGGATTGACAATGGCCCTGGCCTCAGCCAGATGGCCTTTGCCAATGGAAACGCCATTGTAAACCCGCTTTTCCAGTTCCGGCGAATAGCGGACCGGCTTCGGCCGCACGCCGAAGTTGTATTTGAAATTCTTCCAGTTGTCGCCGGACTGGTAGTTGGTGCCGAGCGCGCCGCTGGGATCGTAGCCGCAATGCACCATGCAATGCTCGCAACGCGAGTCGCGCGCCTTGCCGTTCACCACGCCGTATTTTTCCCAGGCCACCTTTTCGAGCAATTCCCGATAGCTCGCGTAATGGCCGTCGGTCATCAGATAGCAAGGCCCTTTCCAGCCTTTGATGTTGTAAGTCGGAATCGCCCACGCCGTGCAGGTCAACTCCCGGTGGCCGGCCAGAAACTCCTGGTACACGGGCGTGCCGAAAATCGTGAAGGCCCGGCCCCAGTCCAGAATCTTCGCGAACTTCTTCCGCGTCATATCGCGCGTCAGAAAGAAATCCTTCGGGTCCTTGCCCAGGCGCTTGACCATGTCCTTCTTGGCGGCGTCGTAATCGTATCCGGGCGAAATCGTGTGGCCGTCCACGCCCAGCGAACTGAGGAACTTGAACATGTCCTCGATTTCCGACATGTCGGCCTCCTTGTAAACCGTGGTGTTGGTAGCGACCTGGTAGCCGAGGACTTTCGCCATCTTGATGGCTTCAATGCATTCCTTGAACACGCCTTCGCGCTCGACGATCAGGTCGTGCGTGAATTCCAAACCGTCCAGGTGGACGTTCCAATACATCCATTTGGTCGGGCGGATGACGACCTTTTTTTTCGCCGCGCCATCGGCATGGCGAATGGTTTCAGCGTCGTTCTCGGAAATCAACTTTTGATGAAGCAGCGCTTTAATTTTTGGCTCCCATGCCGGCGAATAAATGGCGGCCAGATATTCCTTCATTTTTTTCCGCATGAACACGCCGTTGGTGCAAACGTAGAGGACGCGGCCCTGGCCCAGCAAACCGGCGATGAGTTCCTCAATCTTCGGATAAATCAACGGTTCGCCGCCGCAGATGCTGACCATGGGCGCGTCGCATTCCGTGGCCGCCCCGAGGCATTTCTCCAGCGGCACCATGTCCTTGAGGCTGGTGGAATATTCGCGGATGCGCCCGCAGCCGGTACAGGTGAGGTTGCAGGTGTGCAGCGGTTCCAACTGCAGGACCATGGCAAATTTCGGCGTCTGACGCAGTTTATGTTTAATGATGTGGCCGGCGATTTTTGCCGACAGGGCGAAGGGGAATCGCATAGAATTAGCGGGCTAGAGCGACTTGTTTGATTTGTTTGGACGGTCCGGCAGCGACCTTGGATGAAGGCTCGCCGGTGGCCGGTGCGGGCACGGTGTTCATCATCACGCCCGGCAGCAGAAAGGTTGCGGGCGAAACGGAACCGCCGGCGTTGATGCCACCGCACCCGGTCAACCATATCGAAAGCGCCGTCAGCATTGCCAACCATACGAAATTCCAATTAAATCTCACTTGCCCATTATAAATCAGCCCCATGCGATGGCAACTTTTAATTCCGAACATGGTTATCCTTAATTGCCTGGCCCGCCGGGTCGTTCCGTGGCGTTGGGCGGCGGTGTTTGTGCTTTTGGCCGGCGCGGGAATGGCCCTGGCCGAAGAACCGCCTAATCCCGTCTTTGTCGCCCGCGCGGCGGCGGAATTTGACCGCACCCGGGCACAATACCAGTCGCACACCAACGATTCGGCCGCCGCACTGCAGTTTGCCCGGGCGTGCTTTAATTTTGCCGACCTCGTTACCAACGAAATCCAGCGCGCCACGCTGGCCAATCAAGGCATTGCCGCCTGCCACCAGTGGCTCGACCGCGAACCCGATTCCGCCCCGGCGCATTATTATCTGGCCATGAACTTCGGCCAACTGGCCCGGGCGGAGGCTCCTTCCCTGGCTGCCTACCGGCTGGTCCGGGAAATCGAACGCGAATTCAGGAAGGCGGCGGACCTGGACGGCCGTTTTGATTATGCCGGGCCGGACCGGGGTCTGGGTTTGTTGTATCGCGACGCGCCCGGCTGGCCGTTGAGCATCGGCAGCCGTCACAAAGCCCGCGAATGGCTGGACCAAGCCGAGCAACTGGCGCCGGATTATCCGGAGAACCATTTGAATCTGGCCGAAGCTTTTCTGCGGTGGCATGACCGCGCCGGGGCCGAGCGCGAGTTGAAAGCGCTCGACGCCCTCTGGCCGGTCGCGCGCACCCATCTGACGGGCCCGGCCTGGGAACCCAGCTGGGCGGATTGGTCGGCGCGACGTGAAGCCGTGCGCAAACGTCTCGACGAAACTTCCCCGCCGGCCGGCTCCCCAAAAAATTGAGTTTCATAAAAAACGCACATAACCGGAATTTTTTGTTGGCAGCCATGACCGGGGTGAACTAGTTTGTTTCCGGAACCCGGAGTTGGAGAGCCAGTTGGACCCGTTGGAGACATGGCCAAACGATTATTGGCAACATTGACTGACACGACCTTGTTCTTGCAGGAATGGCTTGCCAATCCGCAGCGGACGGGTGCCGTGGTCCCCAGCTCCCGTCAACTCGCCGCCGCCATGGCGCACTGGCTGCCCAACGATTCCGACAGCTACGTGCTCGAACTCGGCCCCGGCACCGGCGCCGTCACCCAGGCCCTGCTCAAACACGGATTGCGCGAGGAGCGGCTGGTGGCCATCGAGCGAAATCCCAAACTGGCGCGCCTGCTGCACGAACGATTTCCCCGCGCCCACATCATCAATGGCGATGCGTGGCATTTGGACCAGTTGCTGCACAACCGCCACAAGCCGATTGCCAGCGTCGGGGCGGTCATTTCCAGCCTGCCGTTGCTCAACTTTTCGCCCGAGGAAGCCGAAGCCCTGGCGGAAAAAATCCGCGCCGTCCTGGAACCCCGGGGAACCTGGGTGCAATACAGCTACCGCATCCACAAACGGCGCACGCGCGGCACCTCGCGTTTCCAATTGCTCGCCTCCAAAATCGTCTGGCTCAACCTGCCCCCCGCCCGCGTCAGTGTTTTTCAGAAATAACGGAGACTATTCTGCCGGCTTCTGCTTCTGCATTTGCTCCAGGTCCTTAGGCAAATCACACACCTGACGGGCCTCATACGAAAGGCACCCGGGGCGCCAGATTTGGATGAGAATTTCACCGGTCGTTTTCAGCGGGGGCGTTAATTTAGAATTATTCTAAATCTTGACAAGCACCGGTCTTATGCCTAGGGTGCGGTCAACATGAATGCGGTCGAGAAAAAAGCGGACGGCGGCTTCAGTGAACGCCTGAGTACCGGCGGGTTCCGGTTCACGCCGCACCGTCAGCAGGTCTATGACGTGCTGTTGCAAAAGCGCGACCACCCGACCGCCGAGGAAGTCTTTATCCGCGCCAAAAGGCAGATGCCGGAGATTTCCCACGCAACAGTTTACAACTGTCTGGACGCGCTGGTGGAATGCGGGCTGGTTCGCCAGGTGCAGCTGGATCGCGGCGCGACCCGGTTCTGCCCGAACATGCACGAGCACTGCCATTTTTATTGCGACGTGTGTGACACGGTTTATGATGTGGATTTGCCGGCCAAAACGCAGCCGGGCGTCCCGCTGCCGAAAGGTTTCAAGGCGGAACGTTACGAAATCGCGATTCACGGTGTCTGCCCGGATTGCGCGAGAAGCAAAACCAAACCAGTTTGACAATTTAACGAGACCATGCCAACCGCCACCGAGACCATCGAAGGCCTGGTAAAACAGGAATACAAATACGGCTTCGTCACGGACGTCGAAGCCGACTCCGCGCCGCCGGGCTTGAATGAAGACATCATTCGTTTGATTTCCGCGAAAAAGAACGAACCGGAGTTCATGCTCGAATGGCGCCTCAAGGCCTACCGCCATTGGCTGACGATGAAGGAGCCGACCTGGCCGCACGTTCATTACCCGGCCATTGATTACCAGAACGCCGTTTATTATTCCGCTCCGAAGAAGAAAGGGGACGGGCCCAAGAGCCTGGAGGAAGTCGATCCCAAGCTGCTGGAGACCTATGAAAAACTCGGCATTCCGCTCAAGGAACGCGAGCGCCTGGCCGGCGTGGCGGTGGACGCGGTGTTTGACAGCGTCTCCGTCGGCACAACCTTCAAGAAGCAACTGGCCGAAAAGGGAATCATTTTTTGCTCGTTCAGCGAAGCCGTGCTCGAACATCCGGAGCTGGTGAAGAAATACCTGGGCATGGTGGTGCCGTACACGGACAACTTTTTCGCCGCCCTGAACTCGGCGGTGTTCAGTGACGGCTCGTTCTGCTTCATCCCCAAAGGGGTGCGCTGTCCGATGGAACTGTCCACGTATTTCCGTATCAACGCCGCCAACACCGGGCAGTTCGAACGCACGCTCATTGTGGCCGAAGAAGGCGCTTCAGTGAGCTACCTCGAAGGCTGCACCGCGCCCATGCGCGACGAACACCAATTGCACGCCGCGGTGGTCGAGTTGATCGCGCTGGACGACGCCCAGATCAAATACTCGACGGTCCAAAACTGGTATCCGGGCGACGAAAACGGCAAAGGCGGCATTTACAATTTCGTGACCAAGCGCGGTTTATGCAAAGGCCGCCACTCGAAGATTTCCTGGACCCAGGTCGAGACCGGCTCGGCCATCACCTGGAAATATCCAAGCTGCATTTTGCTCGGCGACAATTCCGTCGGCGAATTTTATTCCGTCGCCGTGGTAAACAATTACCAGCAGGCGGACACCGGCACGAAAATGACGCACATCGGCAAAAACACGCGCAGCACCATCGTGTCCAAGGGCATTTCCGCCGGGCGCGGCCAGAACAGCTATCGTGGCCTGGTAAAAGTCCAGAAAAGCGCCGCCCACGCGCGCAATTTCTCGCAGTGCGACTCCATGCTCATTGGCGACAAATGCGGCGCGCACACGTTCCCGTACATCGAGGTGAAGAACACGACGGCATCGGTCGAGCATGAAGCGACCACGTCGAAGATCGGCGAGGACCAGATTTTTTATTGCAACCAGCGCGGGCTTTCCACCCAGGACGCCGTGAACATGATTGTGAACGGCTTCTGCAAGGAGGTCTTCAAGGAACTGCCGATGGAATTCGCCGTGGAAGCGCAGAAACTTCTGGGCGTGAGCCTGGAAGGCAGCGTGGGATAAATCAATCCTGCTCGTCTTCGTTCTCGATCTCGTCCTCGATTTTTCGATTACGAGAACGAGGAGGAGGACAAGGACGAAAAATATACATGAGCAAGCAAACGATTCTTGAAATCAAAAATCTCTCGGCGGGTGTCGAGGGCAAACAAATCCTGAAAGGCGTCAACCTGACGGTTTCCGCCGGCGAAGTCCACGCCGTCATGGGCCCGAACGGCAGCGGCAAGAGCACGCTGGCCGCCGTCCTGGCCGGGCGCGACGGTTACGACGTGACCGGCGGCGAGGCGATTTACAACGGCCACGACCTGCTCGAGCTCGATCCGGAGGAACGGGCGCGGGAAGGATTGTTCCTGGCGTTCCAGTATCCGGTCGAGATTCCGGGCGTGAACAGCACCTATTTTCTCAAGGCCGCGCTCAACGAAATCCGCAAGGCCAAGGGCGAAACCGAACTGGACGCCATGGAATTCCTCACCCTGGTGAAGGACAAGATGAAACTGCTCGAACTGCCGGAGGAATTGCTGAAACGCTCGGTCAACGAAGGTTTTTCCGGCGGCGAAAAGAAACGCGCGGAAATTTTCCAGATGGCCGTGCTCGAACCCAAACTTGCCATTCTGGACGAAACGGATTCGGGCCTGGACATTGACGCGCTGAAAATCGTTTCGAGCGGTGTCAATAAATTGAAGCGCGCCGACAACGCGCAACTGGTCATCACCCATTACCAGCGGTTGCTGAATTATATTGTGCCGGATTTTGTCCATGTTCTGGTGGACGGCAGAATTGTGCGGACCGGGGGCAAGGAACTCGCCCTGGAACTCGAAGCCAAAGGTTATGACTGGATTTTGAAAAATTGAGCCGCTATCATGCCGACACAATTTTTCCATGTCGCAGGAACCCAGTCTGGACATTGTCGGGTTGTTAAACCGGCACGCGGGTAGGAACTACGAGCTCCAAGCCGAGCACGTCAACCCGGCGAACGTCCGCGCCCTCAAGACCATCGGCTTCGACCGCTGTTACGTCCGCGCCGAAGGGCCCTACCTTTGGGATGTCAAAGGCGAGAAGTACCTGGACCTGCTTTCCGGCTACGGCGTGTTCGGCCTCGGCCGCAATCATCCCGAGGTCCGCCGCGTATTGATTGATTTTCTGAACGCGGACTATCCGAGCCTGGTGAAACTGGAGGCGCCGCTGCTGTCCGGCCTGCTGGCGGCGGAGTTGAAAAAGCGCATGCCCAACCAGCTCGACATGGTCTTCTTCACCAACTCGGGCGCCGAAGGCATCGAAACGGCGCTCAAATACGCCCGCTGCGCCACCGGCAAACCGACGGTGATTCATTGCGAAAAATCCTTTCACGGGCTGACTTACGGCGCGCTTTCCATCAATGGCGACGAAAATTTCCGCGAAGGCTTCGAGCCGTTCCTGCCGCATTGCCGGATTATCCCGTTTAACAACCTGGCCGCCCTGGAAACCCAGCTCCAGAAAGGTGACGTGGCGGCATTCATTGTGGAACCGGTGCAGGGCAAGGGAGTGAATCTGGCCGCGCCCGGTTATTTATTGGAGGCGCAGCGCCTGTGCCGCAAATACGGCGCGTTGTTCGTGGCCGACGAGGTGCAATCCGGCATGGGCCGCACCGGAAAATTTCTGGCCATCGAACACGACGGCCCGGAGATGGACCCGGACATCGTGGTTCTGGCCAAAACCCTTTCGGGCGGCTTCGTCCCCGTCGGCGCGGTGCTGTGCAAAAAATGGATTCACGAGAAGGTTTTTTGTTCCATGCAACGGTCGGTGGTCCACAGTTCGACCTTCAGCCAGGGCAGTTTCGCCATGGCGGCCGGGCTGGCGGCCCTCGACGTGCTGGACCGCCACCAACTCATGGCCAACGCCACCCGTATGGGCGATTTCATCGGCAACGGTTTGCGCAGCCTGCAATCGCGGTTTGAATTCCTGAAGGACGTCCGTTGGCGGGGCCTGATGATCGGCATTGAGCTGGGCGCGCCAAAATCGCTCGGCCTCAAGATGGCCTGGACGATGTGTCATACCATGGACAAGAGCCTGTTTCCGCAGGCAGCCATCATTCCGTTGCTGGACAGGCATCACATCATCACGCAGGTCGCCGGCCACGGTGTTGACGTGATCAAGCTGCTGCCGCCGCTGGTCGTCACCCAGGCCGACGCAGAGTGGTTTCTGACCGCCTTTGAAGATGTGTTGATGCAAATGCACAAATTTCCCGGACCGGCCTGGGACGTGCTCATCAACATCGGCAAAATGGCCGTGACCCAGCGCGCCCGGTGACTTGATTCGCAGGAGCAAGAATCCGCCTCGCGTAGGAGTTCACGCTTTAGCGTGCCGGCGCTTCTGACAAGCTGAAGCTTGAACTCCAACCAAAACCCGCCACACGGACCATCAGGAACCCGGCTTACCGCTGGATTTTTATGGCTTTCACCGTTAATATCCGTTTCATGAATTTGGACGAGAACCAACGGCAGCGCGTCACCGCCTGGATTCTGCAGGGCGCGAAGCTTTCGGAGATTCAAAGCCGGCTCGCGGAGGAATTTGGTCTCCGGCTCACCTACATGGAAGTGCGGCTGCTCGTGGATGACCTGAAACTGACGCCGAAAGATCCCGAACCGCCGAAACATGTCGAGCCGCCGGCCAAACCCGCCGACACCAAAAGCACTCCGCCGCCCGCGGAAGCGCCGCCCTCCCACGGCAAAGTTTCCGTGAGCGTGGACCAATTGACCCGGCCCGGCGCCATTGTCAGCGGCAAGGTCACCTTCAGCGACGGCCAAGCCGCGGACTGGTATCTTGACCAGACCGGACGGCTCGGCGTGGTGCCCAAACAACAAGGCTACAAACCCTCCGCCGCGGACGTGCAGCAGTTCCAAACGACCCTGGAAAAGGAAATGTCACGGATAGGATTTTAAAACTCGGCGCGCGGGTCATCTGACCCGGTGCGTTTGCGCTGGAGTTCAGGCTTCAGCCGGGCCAAAGCGTGAACGCCAGCGCGCCGGGCCGGACGCGGGCGGTCCGTTCGCCAATTCTTGCCGCCCGCGAAGCGGCTTGGCACACTGGGCGTGATGCGCGAAAAATTCCGGGACTGGATCGAAAGTTTCGAAACCTTCGCCCTCGAAGTCATCTCCGGCGAACGCCGCGATACCCGGGCGGCGTTGATGCGCGGCTTTTTGTTCGGCGGCTCCAAGCTTTTCCAGATTGGCGTCAAAATGCGCCGCTGGCTTTACAATGTCCGCATCCTTCGCGACAAAACCCTCGGCGTGCAGGTCATCGCCATCGGCAATCTCACGGTGGGCGGCACGGGCAAAACGCCGGTGGTCGAAAAGTTTGCGCGCGAGCTGCGCGACGCCGGGCGCAACGTCGCCATTCTCTCACGCGGTTACCGTTCCAAACCAACCCCCTTCCACGAGTTGCTGCTGAATAAAATCCTGTTTCGCGAAGACCAGACGCCGCCGCGCGTCGTTTCGGACGGCCGCTCGCTCCTGCTGGATTCCGAAATGGCCGGGGACGAACCCTACATGCTCGCCTCGAACCTGAAGGATGTCGTGGTGCTGGTGGACAAGGACCGGGTGAAGAGCGGCCGTTACGCGATTGAAAAATTCGGCTGCGACACGCTGCTGTTGGACGACGGTTTTCAATACTGGGATTTGCGCGGACGCCGCCATGACGTGGTGCTGGTGGATCGCCAGCAGCCGTTTGGCAACGAACACCTGCTGCCGCGCGGCACCCTGCGCGAGCCGCCCTCGCACCTCGCCCGCGCCCAGACCATTTTCATCACCAAAAGCGACGGCCAGACCGCCACTCTCCGCCGGCGCCTGGCGGATTTGAATCCGGACGCCGCGATCATCGAATGTGTGCATCACCCTTTGTACCTGGAGGACGTTTTCACCGGTGAACGCATCGGCCTGGATTTTCTGAAAGGGCGCAAGGCCGCCTCGCTGAGCGGCATCGCGCAGCCGGAAAGTTTTGAGCAAAGCCTCGTCCAACTCGGCGCGGAACTGGTTTATTCCAAACGCTTCGCCGACCACCACCGCTTCACGCAACAGGAGGTGCTGAACGTCATCAACCGCGGAAAAAAACGCCAGGCCGGCACCATCATCACCACGCAAAAGGACGCCGTGCGCTTCCCCAAAATTGACCGGCGTGATTTGCCGATTTATTTCATGCGCGTCGAAATCCAGATCGTCAGCGGCGCGAACGACTTTCAGGATTGCGTCCGCCGAATTTGTTTCAAATGAAATCGCACGCTGAACCATCCGGGAGCACGGGCATGCCGCCGGCGAGTCAATGGCCTCCCTCTGCGATTCAGCCGGCTGGAAGCCGGCGCCCCGGGGGCACTGGGCGGGAATAAATGAACACGCTGATTTATTGGGTTGGCCGCGCGCTGGTGGCGTTGCTTCAGGCGCTGCCGCTGACGTGGGTCGCGCGCCTCGGCCGGGCCGGCGGCGCGCTGGCGTATTGGCTCGATGCGCGGCATCGGCGGGTGGCGTTGAAAAATCTGACCATGTGTTTCGGCGCCCAAAAATCGCCGGCTGAAATCCGGGCGCTGGCGAAGGAAAATTTCCGGCGCCTCGGGGAAAATTACGCCAGCGCCGTTAAAACCATCTCCATGACCTTCGATGAACTGCGTCCGCACGTGGAACCGATTGGCGGTGAACGCCTGACGCCGCCGCGCCGGGTGATCAATGCCGGCGGACATTTCGGCAACTTTGAACTGTATGCCCGGTTTAGTGACATCGTTCCCGGTTATCAGGCGGTCACCACCTATCGCGCCTTGAACCAGCCGGGCCTGAATCGCCTGATGGAAGAACTGCGCCGCCGCTCGAATTGCCTTTTTTTTGAGCGCCGGAGGGACGGCCCGTTGTTGCGGAGTGCCATGAAACAACCGGCCGTCATTCTGGGTCTGCAAATTGACCAACACGGCGGCGACCACGGACTGCGCCTGCCCTTTCTCGGGCACGATTGCTCTACCAATCCGTCACCGGCGGTATTTGCCCTGCGTTACGACTGCGAACTTTACGCCGCGGTTTGTTATCGCACCGGCCTGGCGAAATGGCGGTTGGAGCTGGGCGAACAAATTCCCACCCGCGAAAACGGCCAGCCGCGGCCGGTCGAACATATTATGCGGGACGTGCTCCGGCTGCAGGAAGCGGCTGTGCTTCGCGATCCCGCGAACTGGTTCTGGGTCCATAAACGCTGGAAACCCGCGCCCCAAAGAGTCGAGGGTCGAGAGTCGAGAGTTGAAGGCCCGACGAGCGAGCCATGAATGCCTCGGACGCCAGTTGGCAGACCCCAGACACCAGACCCCGGACGCCAGGCGCTCCCCACATTTTGGTTCGTGGCGTCAACTGGTTGGGCGACGCGGTGATGACGACGCCTGCGTTGCTCCGATTGCGCGAAAAATTTCCCGAGGCGCATATCACATTGTTGACATCGGAAAAATTGGAGGAGTTGTGGATGGGCCATCCGGCGGTGGATGAAATTATTACGTTTGATACCGGTGAAAGCATTTTTTCGGTCGGACGGAAATTGCGGCGGCGGGGCGAGCGTACCCGCGAGCCGGGTCAAAAATTCGATCTTGCGCTGGTGCTGCCCAATTCGCCGCGCTCGGCCATGGAAACCTGGCTGGCCCGGATTCCGCAACGCATCGGTTACGCCCGTCCCGGGCGGAACTTTTTCCTGACCCGGGCGATTGCTCCTCGGGCTGAATTTGTGAAAATGCAGAAACGTTCTGTTGGTGAAATTCGCCGCCTGGCAGCCGCCGAGGTCAATCGCCGGACGGTCCCGGTAAACCGCGCTTTCCCAAGCGCGACTACGAACGCCCATCAAATTCACGAGTATCTGCATCTCACTGCTGCCCTGGGTGCGAGGCCGGAACCGCTGGCCCCGCAATTGTTCGTCTCGCCGGATGAAATCGAAGCCGCGAAGAAAAAATTTGGTCTGGAGCAAACAACACAGCCGGTCTTCGGTCTGAATCCGGGGGCGGAATACGGTCCGGCCAAACGCTGGCCCGTCGAACGTTTCGTCGCCGCCACCACGGAAATTCAGAAACGGACCAATTGCCTTTGGCTGATTTTAGGTGGCAAAAACGACGCCCCGATTGCCGCTCAAATTGAATCCGCCCTCCGCCCTCCGCCCTCCGCCCTCCGCAATTTGTCCGGCCAAACTTCGTTGCGCGAACTCATGGCACTTTTGAAATTCTGCCGCGTGCTGTTGACAAACGATTCCGGCCCGATGCACGTCGCCGCCGCGCTCGGCACGCCGGTCGTGACGCCCTTCGGCAGCACCTCGCCGGAATTGACCGGCCCTGGCCTGCCGGGCGATTCTCGTCATCGGCTGCTGAAATCCAACGCGCCCTGTTCGCCGTGTTTCCTGCGCGAATGCCCGATTGATTTCCGCTGCCTGAACGGCATCACCGTCGAGCGCGTCGTGGAGACGGTTTTGGAAGTGGTTTTAGCAACAAAGTAGCGAAGCAACAAAGGCAGCCATTTCAAAACGGCGTAGCCGCCGACGTGAGTCGGTGCCATCTTCCAGGCGAACCAGCGCGGACTGACGTCCGCGGCTGCCATCCTGTAAATAATTGCATTCCCACCTTTAAAATTCCTGTTGACACGCCGTCGCTAACTGTCATATTGTCATATGACACTTGGCTAAGTTATGATGTTTCAGATTGATTTCAAGTCCGGCAAGCCGGTTTACCTTCAACTGGTGGACCAAGTCCGTTACGCCGCGGCCGCCGGATCACTGCGGCCCGGCGAATCGTTGCCCTCCATCCGTCCGCTGGCCGAGGAATTGCGGGTGAACCGCAACACCATCGCCAAGGCTTATGCGGAACTCGAAAGCCAGGGCGTCATCGAAACACTCCCCGGCAAGGGTTGCTTTCTGAAGGAGAACAATTCGCCGTTCACCCGGCAGGTCAAAAACAAGCTGTTGCTCACGGAAATTGACGAGGCGGTGGTGATGGCGCATCACCTGCAAGTGGACCGCGAGAAATTCCTCGCCCTGGTCAAGGAACGGCTCGATTACTTCGATCGCAAATCGAAAGGCAACGATTAAACAAAGGCGAACCATGGAAACCAAGTCCCCCGTCATTGAAATCAAAGACCTCCATCGCCGCTACGGCAGGCTGGACGCGGTGAATGGCCTGAGCCTGACTGTCCGCGCCGGGAAATGTTACGGTTTTTTCGGCCGCAACGGCGCCGGCAAGACCACAACCATCAAGTGCCTGTTGAACCTGCTTCGGCCGGATTCCGGCACGGCGCGCGTATTCGGTTTGGATCCGCGGAAGCACGAAGTGGCGGTCAAATCGCGGCTCGCCTACGTGCCGGACGCCGTGGCGTTTTATCCGTGGATGACCGTGCGCGGAACGCTGGAATACCTGGCGTCGTTCCGCCAACATTGGAATCAGGACATTGAGGCTGACCTGTTGAAGCGTTTTCAACTGGATCCAGGCCAGAAGGCCAGCCACCTCTCGAAAGGCCAGAAAACCCAGCTCGCCTTGATTGGCGCGATTTGTCCGGAGCCGGAACTGCTGGTGCTTGATGAGCCTACCTCGGGCCTCGACCCCATCGTCCGCCGTGAATTTATTGAGACGGTCATTGGCGCCTACCAAACCGGCGATCCGGCACGTCGGACTGTATTCGTCTCTACGCATTTGATTTCCGAATTCGAGGGTTTGATTGACGAGTTCACCATCATCGAACAGGGGCGCGAACTGTTGACGATGGAAGCCGATGCTGCGCGTGACCGGTTCCAGAAAATCCGGGCCCGATTCGCCCAACCGCCGGCTCAACTCGACTTCCCCGGCGCGTTGAATGTGAAACAAGGCGGGCGTGAATTGGAAATTCTCGCCAACGGCAACAGCGAGCCGCTGTTGGAAAGGCTCAAGTCGCTTTCGCCGGAGGAACTGCGTTGTGAATCGCTGTCGCTGGAGGAAATTTTCGTTGTCTCACACCTTTTGAAAAAAGCCGGCGTATGAATGGATGTCTAAAAACGCCCGAACGTCCGCAAGATTTTGGCGTGCGCGGACAAATCCGTGCTTTGGGACTGGCAGCCATGTCTGCCAGTTGGAAAGCGGCGACCTGTCGCCGTACTCCAAATCTGAAGTGTGCCGGCCGAAATGATTTATGAGTCCGCTCGTCACAAAGGAAATCCGCCTGCTCTTGCCCGGCGGGACAATCACTTTGCTATTGGCTCTTTCCATCTGGCTGTTGCCGGAACATCTGAGATCCAGGCACGATATTATCGCCCCTTTGCAGTTAATAATTCCCTTTTTGCTCTGCCCGTTGATGTTGATTATGACCGTGCTTGGATCCTTTGGCCGGGAATTCAGTTCCGGGACTTTCTCCATGTTGCTGGCTCAGCCAATCCCCCGCGCCCGCATCTGGTGGACCAAATCGTTGATCTCGCTGGCTGCGGTGTTGGTGGTCTGGTTTGTGTGGTGTTACTCCCAGATTGCAAGCAACCAGGTAAACGCGAATTTGGGGGAGCTGGAGATTTCCACCGCCCTCGCTGCGCTGGCCATGTATTCCGGTGGGCTCTGGACCGTGTTGTTGTTACGGCAGGTAGCCGCCGCCTTCTGGTTTACGGTTCTGACTCCCGCAGCGCTGTTGATGAGTATTTCCAACTTGCTGGAACATCACCCGGACAAAGTCGTGAACCATGTATTGATTGTGATCTTCATCCTCTACGACCTTGGCGGTTATTGGTTCGCGCACTGGCTGTTCATACGCGCACAGGACACACAATGGACAGGGGGCACCATTGCCTTGCCGGGAATGCAGGGACTGCCGGTATGGCGCTCAATGCCGGCGGCGAGGCGGCGAGCCGGTTCGCGGGCGGCGCTGTGGCGGAAGGAATTTCAGTTGTACCAATCTCTATTCATCATGGCGTTGGCGCTGCTGGTGATACACCTCGGCGTTATCGTCACCCGAGAATTAGGACACTTTCCGGTAAATTCCTCCCTAGAATTCGTCCTCGAACAATTTTGGCTGTTGTGGTTCGTGATTCCGTTCCTGGCAGGTTGCGCGGCTGTCGCCGAGGAACGCAAATTTGGAACGCACGAAAGCCAGCTATGCCTGCCCGCCAAACGACTCACGCAATTCTCCGTAAAACTTTGGGTTGTTTTATTGCTCTCCCTCCTGTCCGGCGCCGCGATGCCTTTATTGATGGAGGGAACACGGGTGTTGCCGGACGCGCATATCAAACTTTTCGATGCCATCAATGCACAATTCTCTGGGCAGATGTCCAATCCGCTGGTCCAAGCTCTGAATCAAAACCCTTTCTGGATCGCCGTGGCACAAATCGACCACCTCATGCCGCTATTGACGCTGGCGGGAATCGCCACCGGCATCGGGTTGATTTCATTTTACATTTCTACGCTGGCGCGTAACACGCTTCAGGCACTGGGGCCAGCGGTGTTGGGCCTTATTCTATTTGTATCCTTGATGGCGGCCGCCCAGACGCCGGCATTTGCCAGCCATCCACTTTGGCGCGGTGAGCTGATTTATCTCATAGGTCTGCCATCCGTGCTGCTGACACTGCTGGCGCTCGCGTCCTGGAATTTCGGGCACCCGGTGACCGGCTGGCAACTCTGGCTGCGCAACCTGCTTGCCCTGGCAGCGTCCCTGGCTTTGATCGTGGTCACCACGGCGGCGATTTACCATCGGGCATGGGAAAAACTGACGCCGTTCGAGCCGGCACACGGCACGGCACGGCTGGCGTTGACGAAGCCGGCGAGTTTTAACGAGCACTGGAATGAAATCTCAGTCCGGCTGCCGAATGGAAAAATCTGGATGGCTCACTTCATGCCAGGCCCATCCTCACCGAGTCCGCTGGCCTTCGCGTTAGGCAATTTCACCGCAACTGCAAGTGTCGGCGGTTACATCGAAGGTTCCAATTGGATGACAGTGAAGCGTTGCCAACGTGAACTGGTTGGAATTAAAACCGACGGCACATTGTGGGTCTCCGAAAAACCATGGCCGACGAATGGATTTCGAGCCAGCGACTGGAAGAAAAACGAGGAGGAGATGCGTCATCTCGTGCAGTTCGGCAAGGAAATGAATTGGGGCAGCCTGCATCCGGATAATTGGTCCGTGCTCCTGGTGAAAAAGGACGGAACGCTGTGGCGCTGGGGCCCGACCAATTTTGACTTCAGGCACAAACAGTGGCGGGGGTTAAGGTCCTTCACGCCCCAGCAACTCGGACCAGAATCGAACTGGGCTGGATTCTTTGAAAGCAGTTATCAAACATTTCTTTGCAAAACGGACGGCGGCATCTGGACACTGGATTACGATGTTTTCAATACCAATGGAATAATCCTCAAACTGGATGGATTGAACCTTCGAGCCGTGACTGGTTTGAGTTACGGCAAATTCCGCAGCGTTGCAAACTTGTGGCTCGGCTTTGAGGTGGGTATCCGTGACGATGGAACTTTCCGCATTTGCGCCGAGCAACATTTTGATTCCCGTTCGCACGGGATGGTTTGGTCAGCACTCGATTTGCCAATCGGCCATGAAACAAACTGGCTGGCGGTGGCCGGTTCGGGTCAAAAAATAATCACGCTTAAGCAGGACGGCTCGTTGTGGCTGTGGGATTTTTACTGGAGTCCATGGCATGTTTGGGTTCCCGAGGCCCAGAAGCGCATAATACAAGATACCATTCCCGTCCGCCTCGGCACACATTCGGACTGGATTTCCATCGCCAGCGTCCCTTGCGGCTTCATCAGTCTTGCGGCTGACGGCAGCCTGTGGTTTTGGCCACTCGCACGTCCCTATTATTACAACAACCCGCAATTTGAACCATTGCTGGACATCCCGCGCAAGCCGATTTACCTCGGCAATATCTTTGGTAACCCGGATTGAATCTGTAGCGGCGGTCTGTGAACGCCGCCAGCCATCCTGGCCAAATGCGGCGCTCGCAGAGCGCAGCTACATTAACGTGCTACCGCTTGCGTTTGGGCGGTTTTGCGGGATACTGCTGCCGTGGAAACGGTCACCCAATTGACGAATGAGTTGGTCGCCTCCTACGCGCGCGTCGGGGGCATCAACCACTTGGATGGCAAGAACCTGCCGTCCAATCATGCCATTGTCACGATTACACAGAATTTGCTGCGGCTGTTGTTCCCCGGATTTTTCGACGACAAGCCAATTCATTCGTCGGAAATCAAGGTGGTGACGGCGGAACTGCTCGACTCCGTGTTGGGCGCGCTGGAAGATGAGATTTACAAAAGCCTCGAATACAATCCGCCGCCGGAGTTGACGAAGAAAGGGTTGCGTTCGGCGGCGCACAACCTCACGGTGGAATTTCTGGACAGCCTGCCCCGCCTGCGCGAGGTGTTGCAGACGGACATGGCCGCGGCGTACGACGGTGATCCGGCGGCCAAAAGCAAGGAAGAGGTTCTGGTATCCTATCCGTTCGTTGAGGCGATTGCGGTGCAGCGACTGGCGCACGAGTTGTATTTGAAAAATGTAGCGCTGATTCCGCGCATTATGACCGAATGGGCGCATTCGCGCACCGGCATGGACCTGCATCCGGGCGCACAAATCGGGTCACACTTTTTCGTGGACCATGGCACGGGCGCGGTCGTCGGCGAAACGGCCATCATCGGCGATCACGTGAAGCTGTATCACGGCGTGACGCTCGGCGCGAAATCCACGGCCGCCGTGGAACAATTGCGCGGCAAGAAACGGCATCCGACGATTGAGGACCGCGTGACGATTTATCCGGGCGCCACCATTCTGGGCGGCGACACCGTCATTGGCGCGGGCAGCACGATCGGCGGCAACGTCTTCCTCATGGAAAGCGTCGCGCCAAACTCCATTGTCATCTACGACGCCCCCAAAATGCGCGTCCTGAACAAGTCGGAGCGCAAAGGAAAAATCTCGGTGGATTTCCAGATTTGAATGCCGACGGTTCCAGGGCGCGAATTGATGAGGCCACGATCGAAGATGTGCCGCAACTCAGCAACCTGCTACAGATTCTTTTCACACAGGAGGCCGACTTCATACCGGACACATCCCGGCAGCAAAAGGGTTTGCGGTTAATCATTGAACAACCGGAGGCAGGCCGGATTTACTGCGCCCGTCTGGGCAACCGGGTGGTAGGGATGGTCAGCCTGTTATTGACCATCAGCACCGCCGAGGGAAATCGCGCCGCCTGGCTGGAGGATCTGGTGGTCCACCCGGACCAACGCCGGCGCGGTATCGGTGGAAGCCTGTTACGCCACGCGGTTGATTGCGCAAAGCAGCTGGGTTGTTCCCGGATTACCCTGCTGACGGACAAAACCAATCATTTGGCCATGCAGTTCTACACACGCGCCGGATTCACCTCCTCGGCAATGGTCCCGCTTCGCCTGTATTTGCAGCAATAGCGCGGGCTTCGACTGCCATAATCTCCATTCCTATCGCGCGGGTTTTGTGCTCAGCGCCCCTTTAATCACATTCGCTGAGGAAGATTAAGAGTAAGATGATGATTTAGATTAAGATTTTCAGGGAACAGTGACATGGTAAATCCCTCCGTCCTGGGTCAGGACATAAATTTCGCCATTCAAGTCCTCGGCAAAACTGGTGATGTTTTTCGGCTGCTGGAGCAGCGTGCCTTCGGCAGTCACCTTGTGCGCGTCGTAATCGTACCGAAACCCCCAAATGGTGCCCAGATTGTAATCGGCATAAACGTAAACACCCTCAAGCGCCGGGTATTCCTTCCCGCGATAAACATAGCCGCCGATCACACAAAGTCCGATGCTGTGGTCGGGAAACATGCCTTCTGATTGAAGATTGGTGCGATGGGTGTATTCCATGACCGGGTCAATCAGTTGCGCTCCGGCAGGGCCGGGTTTGAAATGGTGCGCGCCTTCGCGAATACTCCAGCCGTAATCGCCGCCATTGGTGACCAGATCCACTTCCTCCCACAAATCCTGGCCGACATCACCCACCCATAACGCGCCGGTCTGGGAATCCCAACTGTAACGCCACGGGTTGCGCAGGCCGTAGGCGTAAATCTCCTTGCGTGCGCCGTAAGCGATGTTCGGTTCTTTGGCAAACGGATTGTCCGCCGGAATGCCATAGGGCAGCTCCTCTTCGCGCCAGCCCACGCGGACTTTGCTGCGCGTATTGACATCCAGGCGCAACATTTTGGCAAGCAAGACGGCGGTATTCTGACCGTTGCCGAACGGATCATCGGCCGCGCCGCCGTCGCCGAGGCCGAGATAAAGATAACCGTCCGGGCCGAAAGCCAGTTCGCCGCCTTTGTGGTTCCAGAATGGCTGCGGGACGGTCAAAAGAATGCGTTCGGAGGACAGATCGGCCTTGTCCGGATCGGCGGCGGAAACCTTAAGCGCGCTGACCACGCTGCGGTACGGAAAGCTGGTCGGACGCCCATCCTGAAATTGTTTCATCTGCCCGGGCGTGTTCGGTTGCGTGTAATAAATGTAAAACAGGCCGTTGGTCTTGAACCCGGGATGAAACGCAATGCTCAGCAGGCCGTCCTCGTTTTCAAAATATGGATGGCGGTCCACGATATTCAGAAATTCCTTCGCATCGCTGCCGTTGGAGCCTCCTTTGACAACAACAATTCTCCCCTCCTGATAAACCACAAAGAACCGGCCCGAACCGTCCGGCGCTTCGCTCATCCAAACCGGGCGTTCGCCTTTTAACGCCGGAAAAACCGGTTTAAGTTCAATCGGCGGAAGCGGTTGCGCGACAACCGCTGTCCACCACGGCAGACCCACCAGGAATAAGGCAAGCTTGTTCATATCTTCAGGCGCGGGAAAAGAACGGAAGTAAGACAAAAAGTAAAGCACCGTGTTCACCAAATTTTTCGGTAGTGCCCTAATTTTTCAAATGCATCCTGCCCCGCTTGTGCTAGAATGATGTCCCCGACCGTTGAAAGCACTGATTGAGACCAGAAACACGCGGCCCGAACGGGTCTTCCTCGTGGGCGCCGAATTCAAATCGCGCAACGGCGCAGAACCCCGTGATTCCCTGGCCGAGCTGGGTGAACTGGCCGCCACCGCCGGCGGCGAGGTGGTCGGCGATGGCCTGCAAAAACTGGACGCCCCCACACCCGCCACCTTCATCGGCAAAGGCAAGGCGGAGGAATTCGCCGCGTTCTGCCGGCGCCACGACGTGGACACCGTCATCTTCGATGATGAGCTGTCGCCCGCCCAAATCCGCACCCTGGAAAAAATCTTCAACTGCAAGATTCTCGACCGGACGTCGCTGATTCTCGATATTTTCGCGCAACGCGCCCGGACCCGGGAAGGCAAATTGCAAATCGAACTGGCGCAGCTCCAGCATTTGTTGCCGCGGCTGACGCGGTTCTGGGGCCACCTGTCGCGGCAGGCCGGCGGCATCGGCATGCGCGGCGGCGAAGGCGAGTCGCAACTCGAAGCCGACCGCCGCAAGGTGCAGGAGCGGATTGACAAAATCAGCCGCGACCTCGAAGTCGTCCGCCGCCAGCGCGCGACGCAGCGCGCCGGCCGCCAGCGCAGCCACTGGCCGCTGGCGTCCATCGTCGGCTACACCAACGCCGGCAAATCCACCCTGCTCAATGCGCTCACCGGCGCGGACGTGCTGGCGAAGGACATCCCGTTCGCCACGCTCGACCCGACCACGCGCCGGCTGCGGCTGCCGACCAACCAGAATGTTTTGCTGACCGATACCGTCGGCTTCATCCGCAAACTGCCGCACGGGCTGGTCGAGGCGTTCAAGGCCACGCTGGAAGAGGTCGTGCAGGCGGATTTGCTGTTGCACATCGTGGACATCAGCCATCCACAAGCAGAGGAACAAATTCAGGCCGTGAACACGGTGCTGAAGGAAATCGGCGCGGGTGAAAAGCCGACCATCATGGTCTTCAACAAAATGGACCAGCTTGGGTGGGGGAAGGCTACTGACGAGCGGGCCCTGGCGCGTCAAAGTGAAACGGCGACGGCTCGCAAGGACCGGCCTTCGCAAAGCTACAGCCCGACAGGCGCTCGCCCCGCCAAAATTGCAAATTTCGGCGCATTAAACCGGTTGCAGGAAAAACATCCGCAGGCGGTGGCCATTTCGGCGGCCACGGGCGAAGGCATGCCGACCCTGCTCGCAGAAATTGGAACGCAATTGAGGCCCAAGCGCGAATTTCTGGAGCTGCGCGTGCCGCACGAACAGGCGGCGGTGATTGCCCGCCTGCACGCCGTCGGCCAGATCGTCTCGCGCAGTTATCGCGGCCCGGCGGCACGATTCAAAGCGCGTATCCCGCCGCAGCATCACGACGAATTCGCGCCCTATATCGTGCGCGACCGCCGGCCCGTGTCGTAGCCGGGCGCCACTTTGCACCTCGCCCCGCAGACGCGGCCCGAGCGGAGCGCCGAACACCGTTTCGGCCCGGCGCCCGCATTTGCAAGGTTCACGCCGATTCGGTGACCGGCGCTCCGCCGGCGCGGTCAAGTTGCGCCCATCGTAAAATAATCCGGCATCTGTTGCTTGCCCTGCGGCGGCGGCTGGCAATATATTGCCGAAACAGTCCGGGTTATGTTGCACAGCGGCCGCCAGTCAATCAACGTCAGCAACGTCCTCTCCGTCATCATGGGCGGCGGCCAGGGCACGCGGCTGTTCCCGCTCACCAAGGAGCGTGCGAAACCCGCCGTGCCGCTGGCGGGCAAATACCGGCTGGTGGACATCCCGATTTCCAACTGCATCAACTCCGGCTTCCGGCGCATTTACATTCTGACCCAGTTCAATTCCACCTCGTTGCACAGCCACATTTCCGGGACGTACAAATTCGATTATTTCTACAGCGGCTTCGTGGAAATCCTTGCCGCGCATCCAACGTTCACCAACACCTCGTGGTATCAGGGCACCGCCGATGCCGTCCGCAAAAATTTGATCCACTTTCTGAACCACGATTTCGATTACCTCTTGATTCTGAGCGGCGACCAGTTGTACCGGATGGACTTCCGCCAAGTGGTGGAACAGCATGCCAGGACGGGCGCGGACATCACCGTGGCCACCATCCCGGTCGTCCGCAACGACGCGCGTTCCTTCGGCATCATGCAAATCGGCGAGGACCGCCGCATCACCCGGTTTGTG
>Ga0335073_10002202_pt1 | contig 26610 bp, 15 predicted proteins | sample Lox_Sample_22_FD_207093 | JGI IMG/M metagenome (GOLD analysis project Ga0335073, IMG submission 207093) | Soil microbial communities from Loxahatchee National Wildlife Refuge, Florida, United States - Lox_Sample_2.2 | ecosystem: Environmental > Terrestrial > Soil > Wetlands | place: USA...
AGAATGCCACGGACGTGGCCAGCTGATCCGGACTCAGCCAGTGGCCCACGATAGCAGCTCGCCGAGGTCGGCTGCGGAGTTAGAAGCGGTTCCGCGGGCCAGCGAGGGTCCGATAGCGAGCGCCTGATTGTGGCCTTCAAACCAGATTAGAAACGAAGACTGTTCGGACATCGGCAGCCGCTGCTGATTGATCCAGTTATAGTACGCGCCCATGTCTGCGTCGACCAGTGACCCGAGCGGGTCGAGTTCAGGAGTGATGTTGTTCGACAGCAGATCGTTCATGGGCCGCTGTCGCTGGCGCGGGCCGAAACGCACCAGCGCGGTGAGCGGCTGGGCGCGACGCAGGGCTTCCCGTGCTGTCCATTGCGCGAAGGTAGTGCTGAAGATCTGGGTTCCGGATGCCTCGGTGAATACCTTGAGCTGAAAGTAGTTGAGGACGGCATCCCCCGACTTATCCATGCCTAGATCTGCGGGGGAAAGCTGCGCCAGGTGGGTACGAAGTTCTTCCGGACCCATCCCGGGACGCCTGATTTGCGCTTGCATATTGCGCAGCAGCGCCGTACGCACCGGTTCCAGCGCCTGATAGGACACGCAGGTCAGCAGAGGGCTGTGATCAACCTGTTGTCCGCCCTCGATATACCAGTGGCCATAGGGCACCGGATGAGCCTTCGCGCGGGCCTCGACGGCATTCAAGAGCAGCTCCACGCCGTTGTCCGGCTTGACGCGCGAGAAGTAGGTTCCGTGCGGGCGCAGGTTGCGAAATAGTGGAGCATCGTAGGAGGCGACACCCTGACCGATGACCGCGATTCCCAGCCGGTGCACCGGCGGCGGCTGCGGAGGCGCGGCGGAATGCATGCGGTCGCCATATTCAATGGCTGCCTTGCGGAACGCATCAAGTTGATGAGTCGACCAGAGGTAAGCGGATAGCTGCTCCACGAACTGTCCGGGCTGACCTACCCAGTCGAAGTTCTCGAGCTTCGCGGACAACTGGAACTGAGAGAAGGATTGAAACCACTCTTTCAGCTGCGCCGGCGAGAGAGAATTCAGCTCGGCTAGTTCCCTGCTGACTTCTGCGCGCTCGGCCGGAAATTTGAAGTCGTAGTCGATCACTTCCCGCAGCAGGTTGGGCAGGAAGCTTAGAGGGAGCTGTTGCAGCGTTCCAATACTGGAAACGGCGAGCTTTCGGCCCTCGGGAGGGTACCCGCTGAACTGTTCGGCTTTGAGGTCGCGCGGAAGCATACAAATCAGATCAGTTTCTGCACCGGCTGCCCTTGTGCCAAGGAGGGCGTGAAGCCCATGATCGCGCCCAGGGTTGGTACCAGATCCGTCGACTGCATGGGATGGTCATACACCACTCCCTCCCGAACGCCGGCGCCGAGGACCATCATCCAGGTTGTGCGCGACGCACTATCTCCGGTGCGATGATGCTGGAAGCCGTTTCCTCCGGCATCCTCGTCCGAGTCGCGGCCGAAATCGGGAAGAACAAACAGGGTAGTATTGCCGGCGTATTCCGGCTCGCTTTGGACCGTCTTCCAGAGCTCGGCACAGAGCCGGTCCGTACGCCGGATTCCCTCGACGTAGAGCGAGTAGGCACCCGCGTGCGCCACGTCGATGTCGTGCATGGTGATCCATAACAGGCTCGGTGCCTGCTGCCGCATGAGCTGGCGCACGATGTACATGGAAAGCTCGTCGGGGCTCGACAGAGTCTTCGCATGTGCCTTGAAGTCATCGACGGAAAGCTTGAGTATCATCTCGAGCTGCTCGAGGTCGAACTCGCTGCCTCCCAGCTGTGGCGCGTAGAGCGGAGTTTCGTAGTTGTCACGCAGCAGATGTTCATAGTCAGTCGTGCTGCCAGACATGGCGGCGGTAAGCAGGTGCTTGGGAAGGATGACCCTTGCTCCCCAGCCTGGGCCATAAGTGCGGTAATCGCTTTCGCCGATGCGATTGAAACCGTTGCTGGGCGCGACGACCCACGCGTCCGAGACGGGACGTCTCAAGTCCTTGCGGAAGTATTCAAATACTGTGGGGTGCTCGGGCGGGACAGCGGAAAAGTTGTTCAGCGTCTCGTAGACTCCCGTGGCCAGGCTTGCGGTCGCGACGTAGTGACCCAGGATGCCGTGATTCACGACCTGCGTAAAAAAGCTGGACTGGGGAGCCAGCTCGCGAAGCATGTTGGGGATGTTCTCCTGTCCTTCGGGCGCGAAGGTTTCCTGATCGCGGGCGCCTCCGCCAAACGTTACGACGATGACCTTGCGCTTTTTGGGCGATGCTCCAAACGCAAAGGGGCTGCCTTTCATCAGGGTAGAGCCCAACGCGAGTCCCGCTGCGCTGCGGAGAAAGTCTCGGCGTGAGCAGGCGAGGAAGGGGGCGATCTCACGAGGTTCAAGGCCCCGGAAGATTGACGATCCACGAAATGATGACCGATCCAACATTGATTTCACGCCCGCCAGCTCAGGGTTTCGTGGCAGGGGCGGCTTTCGCTGTGTAAACGAACTGCTGCACCTCCGCCCTTTCTTTGTCGAGCTCCGCCAGATGCTGCGCGCGGAGGCGTTGATAGACATCGAACTCCTGCTGCGCGCGATCCTTCTGCCCTGTGTGAACGTAGTCCTGGCCGAGACGGTAATGAGCGTCCGAGAGATTCGGGTTCAGCTCGAGAGCGCGAACGTACTCCGGAATCGCCACGGCATAATCGTGCTGATCAGAATAGAGATTGCCAAGCTGCAAGTGGGCGTCAGCAAGTTTCGGATCAAGGGACGTCGACTTTTGAAGAAGGGTCGCGATCTGCTGCAGATTCAGGCTCGGGTCTTCAGTACGCTTCCCTTTCCAGAGGCTCATCGCGTAATAATAGACGGCCTGCGCATTGTTCGGCTGGAGCTCGGAATAACGCCGGAATCTTTGAGTGACGTCGTCGGCCTGATTCGGCGAGCTGTCATAGGCCTTCGAAAGAAAGTAATAGCAGCGAGGATCCGAGGGATCTAGATCAGCAGCTGCCAGTAGCGATTTGACCGCTTCATCATATTTACCGCGCGAGTAAAGCGACATGCCCAGCCCGATGCGCAGTCGGGGTGAGTTGGGATAAAGCTCCACGGCACGCTGAAAGACATCGATCGCCGGCTCGTAGGTGCGGTGCAGAAGCAGCTCGCTTCCCCAGTGAAACAGGTTATCCTCGCTGGGATCCATTTGCGCCGCGATCTGCAGTTCATTCACCGATTCGACAAACTTGCCGTCTTTTTCGTCGACTTGGCCCAGGAGATTGTGTAACTCTGCGGTGTTCTTCTGCTGCAACAGGCTTTGGACGACCTGCCGAGACTGATCATACTTGCCGGTGAGAAAGTAGTCCGTCGCCAGGTCGTAGCCGTTGTCGTAAGCAGAGGGATTGATTTTCTGCGCCGCTTCAAGATACGGAGCCGCGTCGGCAATCTTATTCAACTGAATGTAGTACTCGCCTAAGTTGTGGTTGGCATCGTAGTTCTTCGGTTCCAGTGCAAGCGCCTTACGAAACTGCTCGCCGGCCAGGTCAAGTTTGCCCAGACGGGATAGATTGGCAGCAAGATTCGTTCTGGCCTCTGCTGAGTCCGGTTTCAGCCGTACCGCTATTTCTAGGTGTTCTGTAGCCTTTGCGTCGAGTGACTGCGCAGCGTAGGAGAGTCCCAGTAGTTCCTGGACCTCGAAGCTTTTTGGAACGTCAGGCAGTAGACTCTCGAGTTGTGAAGACGCTTCGGCAAACCGCCCGGCATTGTACTGAGCCAGGGCGAGCTGAAAACGGCGCTCCAGATTTTGATTGGGGCCGTCGTTGGCGAAGGCAAACGCTGCACAGATCAGAAGCGAACAAAAAAACACTAACCGGGACCGAAGGTTTGTGCTCACTGCCCTCCCATGTTACCACCGCGTGAGAGCAAGGCTCTGCATGGAAGAACACCCCGAAAAGGTGCCGGTAAGGCCTCGCTTTCCGGGGTGTGTTTATTGCAACTAGTAGTACAGCTTCAGGGCGAACTGAATCTGCCTGGGATCATAAGGAGCGTCGCGGGTCGATCCAATTGCGCCAAAGTTACTGGTATTGGTGAAGTTCGTCGCACCGCTAAACGACGGCACGCCGTTGCCGCCGAATCCCGGGGCATTGAAGTTCGGGTGGTTGACGATGTTGAAGAACTCCGCCCGGAACTGCAGATTGAAGCGCTCTGTGATGGGAAAGTTCTTGAATGCGGAGAAGTCGAACCGGTTGAAGTGTGGACCCTCCACGTTGGTTCCGCGATTGCCCAAAGCTGCGAATCCGGTCAAGGGCACGCAGCCGGTGGGCGAAGCCGGTGCTCCGGGAGTAAGACTGAAAGTGAGTGGCGCCCCGTAAGTTGCCTGATACAACTGGCAAGGCTGGTTGAAGGCAGCTGGGTTGTTAAACCAGTACGGGGTCAACAGGCCGCTTCCATTCGGCCGGACCTTGATTCCGAGTTTCTTGCTCTCTCCGGGGACCGTCACATCGTAGCAATTGGTTCCCGAGGTCACTCCAGACGGACAAGTGAGGGTGATGGGCTGGCCGCCCTGGGAAGTAACGATCCAGTTTACGGCCCAGTCTCCGATCACGTAGTTCGCAGCCTTGCTTACATTCGCTCCGTAATGCTTTCCCTTGCCAAACGGAAGTTCGTATCCGCCGCTGAAGTGGAACACATTCCTTATGTCGAAGGCGGCCGGCGACCAGTCTCCAGCCAAACCGAAACCCGGCACGTTTGGTGCCCGGGGGAAATTGGCCAAACTTCCGCCGTTCAACAAGTCGCCGGCATCGGTCATGGTCTTCGAGAATGTGTAGGTGAGAAGGTAGTTCAATCCATTTGAGAACTGCTGTTCCAACTTGGCTTGCAAGCCGTTGTAAACGCTGGCCCCCCTCGTTTGTGCCCAGCTGCCACCACCGAAATCCGGGAATGGAGAGGTGCCACCCACGCCGGCATTGCCGGGCACGCTGCTGGCCAGGTTTTGGCCAATGAGCGCGGTAACGTTATTGGCGCCAAGGTTTATCTGCAGACGACTGGCCTGGGTCATCACGTAGGCGACCTGCGCCGACATCGTGGGTGTTATCGCGTATTGGACAGAGAGGTTAGCGGCCAGAGTTCTGGGGGTTATGAACTTGAACTGCATTCCCTGCAGCCCCAGGCCCGAGGCATTCGTCACCGCCAATGGGCTAAATTCGGTGCAGGAGAACTGGGCCTCGAACGTCGCGGTTCCACCGGGACCTGCCGTTGCGCACCCAGCGTAGGCGGTATTGTAGCTTGTGGGCGCGACGGTGTTGTAGCCGGAAGGAGCGTTGCCGGGAGCGTTTACTTTGTAGTCGAAGGAGAACTGGAAGGGATAATTCTCACCGATGTTTGGCCCGTATCCCTGATTCTCAAAGGAGTTGAAGAAGTAGCCCCCGCCGCCGCGAATCACAAGTTTTGTCATTGCCTGATACGCAAATCCAAATCGCGGAGCAAAGTTGTCCTTTTGTACCTGAACGAGGCCCTGGCCGTACTTGTCGGTTGACTCAAATGCGATGTGATCCTCAGCTAACTGAGCCAAAAACGCCGAAGACACCTGTCGATCGGCCTTCCCGCTCGCAGGAATGATAAAGACCGGACCGCCGTTGGGAGGACCACTAGGCACAAAGTTCGCCTGGCCCCCATTTGTTTCGTTGATCGGTCCGAAATAGTCGTAGCGAAGTCCCAAATTGAGAGTGAGCTTAGGATTCAGCTTCCAGTCGTCCTGGAAGTATGCCGCAAAGTACTTTTTCAGATCATAGGTCTTGCCGATGTTGGAGGCGTGTATCTCGTCAGAACCGCCATAGAAGGGGGCTGTACTAAAACCCGGAATGGGCGGTCCCTGAACCGGCGGCAGAATGAATTGCGCGATGCCGGTGGTGCTGCTGTTGGCGCTCGGGATATCGGTAAAGCTACCGTTATAATCATCTGTGCCCCGCGACCAGGACGGCTGCAGAGTGTTGAACTGTACTCGCTGGAACTCAATCCCCATCTTGAAGCTGTGCGCCTGGTAAATCTTGGAAAAGTCGTCGGTGACTTGAGTTGTCTGTGTGGTTTCGTCCGAAGGAAGAAAGGCGCTGCTGCCGAGGTTGGCCAGCCCGCCAAAGGTGAATTGGGGAAGGCCGCCGTTTAGCGGAACCTGCGGGATCCCTTGAATCCCGAATTGCTCGGGAACGCCAAGTGTATTGCCCGCAGGTCCTAGTCTCGCAGTGTGCAGATGGTCCCATCCAAAGTGGACCACGTTTACAGTGGATGGGGAGAACACGTGGGTATAGACCGCGACCCCCTGAAAAGATTTCGCAGGCTGGTTGCCCGTCTGGAAGCCGCCGCCGTCGGCGACACCTCCAAAGGGCCCCGGGATGTATTGCGGGTTGTCCCAATAGCTGACGCGGGCGTATACCTGATCCTTCTCCGTCATGTTGAAGTCCGCCCGGATGTCGAACTGGTTGCTGAATTGGGTCAGCTTGGGACTGGATGCAAAATTCGAGTAGACCGAGCTGTTGGTCGGCGCCGCGAAAAGATTTAACAGAGCGACCGCGTTTGGATCAATGCGGTTCGTGGGGATTTGATTCAGACCGGGGCAGTTGGCAAGTGAGATCGTTCCACCGCTGCAGGTAGAGAGGCCGAAGGGGTCACGAACCCACTGACCATTCCCGAGATAGCGCGTAGTCGCCGGATCAAGAACCGTGCCGTACGGGATCGATCGTCCCAAGGCATCGGTCCGAGGTGCGTTTGATGAATTCGCGAGGATGATCTCGGACAGATTGCTGTAACCGCTGCTCCGTTGCAAGGCAGTCGGCACCGAACCGGTCTGAGTATTGCCCTGAACATGGCGGAAACCCTGATAATCGCCGAAATAGAAGATCTTGTTCTTGATGATCGGACCGCCGATCGAAGCGCCGAATTGGTTCCAACGTAACTCGCCTTTTGGGACGCCAGCGTTGTTTTCAAACCAATCGGCGGCATCGAGCACGTCGTTGCGGAAGAATTCCCAGACGGTGCCATGGATCTGATTTGTGCCGGACTTGATCGTAGCGTTTAGGACCGCTCCGGCGGCGCGTCCCAGCTCGGCACTGTAGTCCGAGGTCTGGACCTTGAATTCCGAAAGGGCGTCCGGCGGTGGAAGAACGACGAAGTTGGTTCCGTTCAGGAAGTCGACGTTGTCGGAATTGTTGTCGATGCCATCGAGCAGGTAGTTGTTCTGGGCCGGGCGCAGACCGTTGGCGGTGAAGGCGCCACTAGCGGCATTACCGCGAGTATCCGCCTGGGGAGTGTTCACGCCGGCACTCAGTTGGGCCAGGAACGTAAAATTGCGGCCATTGAGCGGCAGGTTGTTCACACTCTTCTCGTTAACCACCTGGCCGGTCGACGCATCTTCGGTCTGGAGTTCCGGAGGCGCAGCGGTAACTTCAACGGTCTGGGTTGCAGCGCCCGGCTTGAGCTGGATATCGACGCGGGGGTGCCCGCTCACGTCGACCGTAATGTTCTGCTGGGTCGTCGTCGAGAATCCGGGAGCTGTGACCGTGATGCTGTAATGCCCGATTCTGACCGGCGAGAAGGTGTATACACCGGAGCTGTCAGCAGTCGTCTCCAAGGTCAAGCCCTGGTCCGTGTTCAACAGCGTTACCTTTGCATTGGGAACCACCGCGCCGGTTTGATCCTGAACGACTCCGGTGATTGATCCCTGGTCGACCTGGGCGAAGGCGCGCGGGGACTGGAGAAGCAAAAAGCATAAGCATGCAAGGGCGGCGCAGCCGAAAACCCGAAGCATGCAGTGGGCGAAATTCCTTTGTTTGGCCATCCCAAAACCTCCGCTTTCCTGCGCCCGTGCTTGCGCAGTGGAGTAGTGTTTACCCGGCTAAGTAACCGGTTACATTCAACTGGGCCGGAATCGTAGTACCCGCAAATACCCTTTGTCAAACAAAAAGTGGAAGCCCTCGTCAATCAAAAGGATGAGACGGTTTTGGAGGCCGATCACGGCGATACTCAGTGCTCTGATTTGCCCATCCTGGCGGCGAAATTTTGGGTCGCATTTGCGATGATGCTAGGATGCTCCTGCCGGGACGAAAATCCCTGGCGGGCCACCATCGGAATCCCTGAGGATGTCGCACCGCAAAACCCCTGATTACACCCTGTCCCGCCGGACGTTCCTCAAGAGGATGGGGATGGCGCCGGTCGTCCTCCACGCCGCGCCCTTCCACGGACTCCGTTTCGAATTTCCCCTCGCAACACTCCAGCCTCCGGCGCTGGCTCTGGCCGATTTTCATCTGAAGCCGAGCTACCCTGCCCGGTCGCCGCTCGAAGACGTTCTTCGGCGCGTGGCGCCTGGATCCGACGAATACGTGACGGAAAAGTACGCGTCTGAGATTGAAATGATCCTCCGGAGGTGGAGCGAGTCCCTGAGATCGTCGCAGCGCGATCAGTCGGTGATGGCAGGATTTCTTGAGCCTTCGATTGCGGCCTTCTCGTTCGGCAGCGCCAGGGAAAGCACAGTGCGAGCAGGTGGAGGAGTTGACGTTGTAAGAAGGAAGTTCGGGTCGGAGGTAGTGGCCGGACGGGAACGATTCCTTCGGGACTTTCGCGAGTACCTCGGCGGGAACGCGCAAGTGGAGACTGCCGAATTCGAAATCTTCGGCATCGAGGAGATCGCGACTGAGCCGCTCGCCGTTCGGGTTGATCTTCGTTATGACCTGGTTATTACTTATGGCGGTACCCGACACGAAGAACGCGTCGGAGTGTGGCGCACCGAGTGGACTCGCGCTGGGGAGGAATGGACGGCGCGAAGATGGGAGGCTGGCGAAGAAACCCGCGCGAGCGCCCCGTCGCCAGGCTTCGTCGATGTAACTCCCCAGGCTCTTGGCGGAATTGATTCCTACCGCAGCCAGTTGCTGCGCGGCACGGACTACTGGCGAACCGTGCTTGATGGCGCATGTGGTATTGACGTTTACGGTAACAACGGCATCGCCGCCGGAGACTTTGACAATGACGGCCTCGACGACCTTTATGTCTGCCAGCCTGCGGGGCTTCCCAACCGGCTTTACCGCAATCGCGGCGATGGGACCTTTGAAGACGTGACCGAGAAGTCCGGGGTTGGCGTGCTCGACGATACAGCGTGCGCGTTGTTTGCAGACTTCGAAAATAAGGGTCTTCAGGACCTGCTGGTGGTTTGCGGCAGTGGACCGCTGCTGTTTCTGAACCAGGGCAATCGTTCATTCACTCTGAAGCGCGACGCATTCAAGTTTGCCAGTGCTCCACAAGGAACATTCACGCATGCTGCGGTAGCTGATTACGATCGCGACGGTCGCCTCGACGTTTACTTTTGTCTATACAGTTATTACCTCGGCCTGGATCAGTATCACTATCCCGTACCCTACTTCGACGCTCGGAACGGACCGCCGAATTTTCTGCTGCACAACGAGGGCGACGCGACCTTTGTCGATCGCACCGAAGCCGCCGGCCTGAATGCGAACAACAACCGCTACAGCTTTGCATGCGCGTGGGGCGCGACCAATTCGAAGGGATTTCCTGACCTCTATGTCGCGAACGATTTCGGGCGAAGCAACCTGTACCGCAACAATGGCGACGGCACATTCACAGATATCTCCGCCGAGGCTCACGTCGAGGACGCAGGCGCAGGCATGAGCGCTGCATGGTCCGATGTCGACAACGATGGGAATCAGGATATCTACGCCGCAAACATGTGGTCGGCTGCAGGGCAGCGCGTTTCGCAACAGAAGATTTTTCACTCGGACGCTCCGCAAGATATTCGCGCTCTTTACGTGCGCCATGCTCGAGGCAATTCGCTGTATCGCAACCAGGGCGACGGCAAATTTCAGAACGTCAGCGATCGGGCCGGCGTTGAGATGGGCCGCTGGTCGTGGTGCTCGGATTTTTTCGACTTCGACCACGATGGCTATCCCGACCTCTACGTCGCCAACGGGTATATCTCTGGTCCGGATCGAGACAACCTCGCCAGTTTTTTTTGGCGGCAGGTGGTGGGCAAATCTCCCGAGGACGCAACCCCGTCGCCAGCGTACGAGCACGGATGGAATGCGCTCAACGAGTTGATTCGCTCCGACAATACCTGGAATGGTTACGAGCGCAATGTGATGTTTGCAAACAACCGCGACGGGACATTCTCGGAGGTATCGGGCGCGGTGGGGCTCGATTTCCTCGAGGACAGCCGCTCGTTTGCGCTTGCTGATATTGACCGAGATGGACGGCTGGAAATTATCCTCAAGAACCGCAACGCGCCCCAGGTTCGTATCCTGCGCAACGCGATGCAGGACATTGGCCGCTCGATCGTGTTTCGACTGCGAGGACAAAAGAGCAATCGCGACGCTATCGGCGCCGCTGTCACACTCGAGGCTGGGGCGCTGCGGCAGACAAAATACCTGCAAGCCGGCTCCGGGTTTCTGGCGCAGCACTCGAAGGAAATCTTCTTTGGAGTCGGAAAGCAGGAAGGGCCGATTCGCGCGGAGATCCGATGGCCAAGCGGGCTGAGTCAAAAGTTTGAAGGACTTCCGGCTAATCACCGCATTGAGATTGAAGAGGGGTTAGCAACTTTCAGCGCCAAGCCATTTTCTGTGGCACCGGTCTCGTATGCGCGGCCAGGGGCAGCACCGGCAGTAGATGCGATTCCATCGACAGTTGAAACATGGCTGCTTGATCCGCTGAAGGCACCGGAGTTTTCTCTTCCCGATCTCAAGGGAGAAATGCGCGAACTGCGCCCGTTTCGCGGCGGCTTTGTCCTGTTGCACTTCTGGGCGGCCAAGGCTCCGGCGTGTCGGGATTGGCTCATGAAGCTTCAGCAACAACGGTCAGCATTCAGCGCAAACAAATTAAACATCATCGCCATCAACGTCGACGATCCGGCTAATGTGCAAGCGGCAAAGCTGGTAGCGACTCAGCTTGCACTCTCTTTTCCGGTGCTCTTTGCCAGCCCGGATGTGGCTGGTATCTACAACATCATCTACCGCTATCTCTTCGATCGCCGCCGAGACCTTCCCATTCCTGCCTCCTTTTTGCTCGATGGATCCGGGATGATCGTAAAGCTTTACCAGGGCCCGATCGATCCACGGCAGGTATCGGGCGATGTGAAATCCATGCCTACGAACAGAGCCGAACGCGCGCGCAAGGCGCTGCCGCTTGGCGGAGTGCTTTATCAGGACGCATTTCAACGCAATGACTTCACATACGGTGTGGCGCTTTTCCAGCACGGCTATCTCGACGCGGCCGCAGAGTCATTTCAGCAGGTGATCGCCGAGAAACCGAATGATGCGGAGGCCTACTACAACCTCGGCACTCTAAACCTGCGCAGGAACGACCTTCAGCAGGCGCGCCAGTATCTTGAGCAAACGGTGAAGCTGCGTCCCGACTATCCAGAGGCATGGAATAACCTCGGCATGATCGCCGCCCAGCAGGGGCAGGCCGAGGAGGCGATCCGCAATTTTCAAGAGTCCCTGCGGCAAAGACCGAATTTCGCGATCGCACTGCTCAACCTGGGCAACCTTTATCGACGAGGAGGAAGGTTCGAACAGGCGCAGATGTATCTGAAGCGGGCGCTGGAGATTCAACCCGACGATCCCGAAGCCAACTACAGCATGGGGATGCTGTACGCCCAGCAGGACCAGATGCAGGCAGCAGCAGATTCCCTGCAAAAGGCGATCGAACTTCGTCCTGATTATCCGGAAGCCCTGAACAATCTTGGCGTTCTTTTCGTTCGCAGCAGGGACTATCCCAAAGCAGAGGAGCAGTTTAAGACTTGTATCCGCATCGCCCCGAATTTCGATCAGTCTTACATGAACCTCGCTCGGGTTTATGCAATACAGCACGATACGGAGAAAGCCAGAGATGTACTGGCCGAACTGCTGCGCATTCAACCCGAGAATCGCGGGGCGCAGCAGGCCCTCGAAATGCTAAAATCGCAGCCTTGATGGGCAATCGGCTAAGGTGTGGATGGATAGGAAGTCGCAGATCTGTGCGACCCATGACCACAATCGCGATTGTCCGGCCAATCGCGGCGAGCACGTCTCTTATCGTCGGGCTCTGCTTGTTCTTCTCTTTCCTGCAATCGGCCGCAGCGCAGCAGGCGCACACTACCTCCGGTGCGAGTAAAGCTCATCCGTCTTCCGCGACTTCGCCAACACTTCAGCAAGCGGAAGCGTTGCTGCAGCAGGGCGATCTCGACGGGGCCAAAGCCAAGGTGCAGGAAGAACTCGCGCGGAATCCATCGAGCGTGGAAGCCTATAACGTGCTGGGTTTTATCTACATCGACCAGAAAGATTACGACAATGGGGTCGAGGCATTCCAACACGCATTGAAGATTGCGCCAAACTCCACGAAGACTCTGAACAATCTGGGCAACGTCTATCTCTCCCAGCGGAAGCCTGACCTTGCTGAGAAGGAGTTTCGAACCGCATTGCGGCTGGAGCCCAACGATCGGGACGCGAATTACAACCTGGGGCTGTTGCTGTTGAGCAAGGGCACCGCGGCAGAGGCAATTACGCACTTCGAACGGGTGCGTCCCGCGAACACCGCGACCCGATTCAACCTGATCCGAGCGTACTTCGAGGACAAACGGACTCAGGAAGCGCTGCGGTTGGCAACGGAACTTTCTGCGCAAAACAAGAATGATGTTCAGGTGCATTTCACATTGGGTCTCCTGCTGGCTTCTGAGAAGCAATACAAGCCCGCCCAGCTTGAACTGGCCAGAGCCGATGCTCTGCAACCAGGCACTTTCGAGATCCTCTACAACCTGGGTCTGGCTTACCTTCGCGACGGCCAGTATTCGACGGCTGAACTGGCATTGGACCGCGCACTCAAGCTGAAACCGGAATCGGTGGATGCTCTCTATCTTCTAGCGCAGATCTATTCGAACGAATCGCGTCCGCTCGATGCGCTGGACCTGCTGGTTCGAGCACATAAGATTGCGCCGGATAATACCGACGTCATCTTCCTGATGGCCCGGGTCAGCATGTCTCAGAACTATTACGAGGATGCGATCCCGCTGCTGGAGTCAGGTCTGGCGATCGCACCGCAGCGATCTGATCTGCGGGCGGCGCTGGGCGAGAGCTACTTCATGGCCGGCAAGGTAGACAAGGCCATCGAAGAATTCAAGAAGCTGATTCAGGCCGATCCATCGGCGCGCTCGTATGTCTTCCTTGGGATCTCGTACCGGCATCTAGGCCGCTTCGATGAGGCGAAGCAATATTTTCAGCAAGGGCTGAAGCTCGATCCTCACAACAGCGCCTGCCTGTACAACCTTGGTTTCATTGCAGAACGTCAGGGTGATACCGCCGGCGCGGAAACTCTGTTCCAGCAGGCGCTGCGCGCCAGTCCCGACTTTGCCGACGCACTGCTGGAGCTGGCGAACCTGCGCATTATCAGCAAGAGGTACGCGGAAGCGGCAGAACTGCTGAGAAAGTATGTGCAGGTCAGCCACACTCCGGCTACCGGATATTACAAGCTGGCCATGGTGGAGAGAAATCTTCACGATATGGAGGCAGCTGACCGCGACCTGAAGGTATTTCAGACGCTCTCTAAGAACGCTTCTACGGGTCCATATCCGTACGAGCACCTGTTCGAATATCTTGACAACCGTTCGAAGCTCGCTCCCAAGGCACAGACGCAGGCTGATATTTCGCAGCTTAACGATGACATCAAGAAGCATCCCGATCAGCCCGAAGACTTGTATCTGCTGGCCGAGGCCTATCTCAAGTCAGGAAAGGTTGCTGAGGCGAAAGATGCCATTGCGCAACTGGACAAGATCAGCGCGGGCGATTACCGCACGCAGACCGGTATAGGTGTGCTGCTGGCGCGGTACCGGTTGTACGACGACGCGATTCAGCACTTCCGGAGTGCGCTTGAAGCGAATCCAAAGTCGGACGAGGTCATGTTCGATATCGCCGACACCTACTTCCGCAAGGGTCAGTATTCCGAGGCGCTGGATGCGGCCATGCAGGTTTCAGAGCAAGGTCGCAAAGACGAAGCGTACCTTGCGTTGCTCGGAGACATATACGTCCACCTGGGCGATGCCACTCGAGCCACCCAGGTCTACGAGGATGCGATCGCGCGAAATCCCGATAACGATCAGGACTATCTTTCGCTCGCGCTGCTTCAGCTCCGTGAGAATTCGATAGACGCGGCCAAACAGACACTGCTGAAGGGTCAGGCGCGCGTTCCGGGTTCCGGCAAGATCCTCTGGGGCTTAGGTCTCGTTTCAGCCATGGAAGGCAATACCGCTCAGGCCGCCGATCAGCTTGCTCGTGCAGTGGATTTGCTGCCGGAGTGGCCGGGAAGCTATTCGACGCTGGGAATTTTCTACTATCAGACCGGCCAAATCACGAAGGCCCGGGAAGTGCTGAACCGCTTTAAGAACAGCAACGCAAGCGGCGCTCTCGACGTGAGCCGCATCGAACAGGCTTTGGCTCAGGCCCCGGATGTTCCATCCGCCGGCAACCGGCCGATGTCGATGGCCAGTCGGAAGCAATTGCTGCAAGTGGCGCTTACTCTGGCGGATCGGACTCTCTGAGAACAATGACGAGTCTCGCTGCAAAAATCTGGCGCGGCATCGCTGTCGGCCTGATTCCATTTCTTGCCTGTTCGATCCCCTTTGCCCAACAGGCGGCGAAGCAAACCGATGCGCCGATTCCCGTGCATTACACCGATATTCGCAAGGCCGCCGGAATCACCTTCATGCAGGACTCGACGCAGACCGACCAGAAGTACTACCTCGAGACGATGGGAACCGGCGTGGGATGGATTGACTACGATCAAGATGGACTGATGGATCTCTACTTCGTCCAGTCCGGCCCAACGGATATTTACAAACCTCCGCACCCGTTGCGGTCGGCGCTCTATCACAACAACGGAGACGGCACGTTCACCGATGTAACCGACAAGGCCGGCGTTGGCGGAGAGGGACACTACGGCCAGGGCGTGGCGGTGGGCGACTTCGACAACGACGGCTATCCAGACCTCTACGTCACCGGGTATGGACGAGCAATTCTCTATCACAACAACGGCAATGGGACCTTCACGGATGTGACCGCCAAGGCTGGCGTCGCCGATGAGGGTGGATGGTCCACAAGCGCGGCGTGGTTCGACTACGACAAGGATGGATATCTCGACTTGGTTGTTACGAATTACATCGAGTGGAGTCCCAAGAACAATCTCTGGTGCGGCGAGCGCGGGCCCGGTTATCGCTCCTACTGTAATCCCAACAACTACAAGGGACAGAAGACGAAGCTGTACCACAACAATCACGACGGCACGTTCACCGATGTGAGCGACAAGTCAGGCGTGGGGCTGCCCGAGTCGAAGGGCATGGGAGTGGTCACGGCAGACTTCAACAACGATGGCTGGCCAGACATTGCGATCGCCAATGATACGTGGCCGAATTTTCTGTTTCTGAATAATCACGACGGAACCTTCAAGGATGTCTCATTGTTTTCCGGGCTGGCAGCCAGCGAGGACGGCCGCTACGAGGCTGGCATGGGCATCGACGCCGCCGATGTGACTGGCGACGGATGGATGGACGTGTACATCACTCATCTTGATTTCGAACTAAACCGCCTCTATCACAACAATCAGGACGGCACGTTCACGGATGACACTTACAGTTGTGGGATCGGCAACAAGGCCGTGCTGCTGAGTGGAGTGGCGGCTAAGTTTCTCGACTATGACAACGATGGCTGGCCGGATATTCTGCAGTTGAATGGCGCCATGCTGGACAATGTAAACCTCTATCACAGCGAGGTCTCTTACAAAGAGCCGCTGCTGATGTACCGCAATCTGGGTAAAGGGCGTTTTGAAAAAACTTCGGAGGCCCTGGGCGCCGACTTCATGCGTTCGATAGCTGGTCGCGGCCTCGCTACGGCGGATTTCGACAATGACGGAGACATCGATATTGCCGTAAATGTACGCGGCGATTACCCCGAGCTTCTGCGCAACGATGGGGGTAACGCGAATCACTGGCTTGAAGTCCTGCTGATCGGCACGCAGTCGAATCGCGACGGGATCGGCTCGGTGTTGAAGCTCACTTCGGAAGGCGTTACTCATGTGGAGCAGTCCAAGGGCGGAATGAGCTACATGTCGGCAAACGATCCGCGGATTCATTTCGGCCTGGGCAAGCGTTCGAAGATCGACTCACTCGTCATCACGTGGCCTAGCGGCCGTGTGGACAAGCTAACCAATGTTCCTATCGATAAGATCATCGCCGTGAAAGAAGGAGTGGGAATTGTTCCGCGCAAATTCCCTCTTGTGCCATCGCGGTGAATATCTGTTTCAATAATCCCAATCAATGTCTATGAATTTGCCTCGGCGGCGCTTCCTCGGTTCATCACTTTTCTTGCTCAGCGGTACCTTACTGGAGACGCTCACCACTCCACTCTGGAAGTGGCGGAACCCGACGCTGGTAGAAGCTGCGGTCGCTACTCCGACGTCTCCGGTGCAGTATGTCGACGTTGCTCAGCAGGCTGGGCTGACGATCCCCAACGTGTGGGGAGGCGTGGAACACAAACGGTCGATTATCGAGGCAAAGGGCAGCGGGCTCGCCTTCTTCGACTACGACAATGATGGATGGCTGGACATCTATCTCACGAACGGCGATCGCCTCGATGCGAATTGGCCCACAGGGAAGGCTCCGATTTCCCACCTGTACAAGAACAATCGCGACGGCACTTTCACCGACGTCACCGAAAAATCAGGATTGGGACGCACCGGATGGCAGACAGGTGTCTGCGTCGGCGACTACAACAACGATGGGTGGGATGACCTGTTCTGCTGCTTCTGGGGACACAACGTCCTCTTTCACAACAATGGAGACGGCACTTTCACCGATGTCACTCGCAAGGCAGGCCTGTACCAGGAGCAGTATCGTTGGGGCGCCGGTTGTACCTTTCTTGATTACGATCGCGACGGCCACCTCGATCTGTTCGTCTGCAATTACATCAAGCTCGACCCGACGACGATTCCTCCTCCAAGCGACACGAAGTTCTGCCAGTGGAAGGGTATTCCGACGATGTGCGGGCCGCGCGGGTTACCCGGGGATACCAACATCCTTTACCACAACAATGGCGACGGAACCTTCACCGACGTCTCAGAGAAATCCGGCATTTTGAAGCCCGGCCCGCGCTATTCCATCACCGCTGTTTCCTATGACTTCGATAACGATGGCTGGCCCGACATTTACGTCGCGGTTGATTCGGAGCCGAGCATCCTGTTCAAGAACAACCACGATGGGACATTTACCGACATCGCCGTGATGGCCGGCTGCGCCTACAACGACAACGGTCACGAGCAGGCTGGCATGGGCATAGCTGTGGCCGACTATGATTGCGATGGCTGGTTCGACATCTTCAAGACCAACTTCGCAGACGACACCTGCAACCTCTATCACAACAACGGCGACGGAACCTTCAGTGACGTCACTTTCGCATCCGGCATTGGCGTGAACAGCAACTACGTGGCGTGGGGATGTGGCTTCGTTGACTATGACAACGACGGTTGGCCGGACATCATCCAGATCAACGGACATGTTTATCCCGAGATCGACAACTACAAGTTCGGGCAGACGTACAAGAATCCGCGGCTCGTGTATAGGAACATGGGCGATGGCCATTTCAAAGACGTCTCGGCCGAGATGGGGCCGGGCATCAGTGAGCGCTTCTCGAGCCGGGGCGCAGCGTTCGGAGACTACAACAACAACGGCAACATGGATGTACTGGTTCTAAATATGAATGACCCGCCGTCGCTCCTGCGCAATGACGGCGGCAACAAGCAAAACTGGATCAAGCTGAAGCTTATCGGCAGCAAGTGCAACCGCACGGCTATCGGAGCGCGTGCCCGGGTGGTAACCGGCAAGCATGCGCAGATGGATGAAGTCCACAGCGGAACCAGTGTGATGTCGCAAAGCGATCTGCGGCTGCACTTCGGCCTGGGCAAAGCTGAGACCGTCGATTTGATTGAAGTGAAGTGGCCGACTACTCAGAAGATCGAGCGATTCACGAATGTAAAGGCGAACCAGATACTCACCATCCGCGAAGGCGAAGGCATCGTCGCACCTGCCAAGAGTCCAGCGAAATAGCCCTACTTCTTCAGAAGGGCGTCGATACCTGCCTGGGCGACCTGCTCGTCGATCTCGGACTTTGCGCCGCTTGCCGAGATTCCTCCGACGAGCTGCCCGTCTACGCGAATTGGTAGGCCGCCCTGGTTGGGGAAGAATTCAGGGAAGGCCATGGCCGCGGTGTTGCCATTCTTCACAGTGTCCGCCGCGTCTTTCGATGGGCTGCCGTAGAAGGCAGCATGGCGCGCCTTCTTCTGTGCGAACTGAATTGTGTTGAGCGAAGCTGTCTCACCCTTCTCCAGAAAAAGCAGATTGCCGCTCTCATCGACAACACAGATTGTTACCGATACATTCAGCTCTTTGGCTTTGGCTTCGGCGGCCGCGACCATGATCTTGATGGCTGCGAGATCCAAATATTTCTTGCTGGGGAGATCGCTGGCAAACATTGTTATCGTCATCACTGGCAAAAGTACCACAGCCAAAAACTTGCGCATCCAGGAGTCTCCTATGAATCGCCTATCGCCTACAGCTAAGCCTATTGAATGAGTCAGTGAACAACCGGCTGACTTTGCAGGACCACCATAAATTGCTTGACCTCCTGCCGCTGGCGTTCGACAGCCGCTGCCTGTGCCTTCTCGATTTCATCGTGCAGTTGGAATTGCTGCTTGGCTTTCGCAGATTCGCCGGTTCGTTCGTATGCCACACCCAGGCGGTAATGCGCGTCGCTCAACTGTGGGTTGGCTTCGATTGCCTTTAGGTAAAGGCCAATCGCCCTCTCGAAATTCCGCTCCTCAGAGTAGATATTCCCGAGTTCCAGATAGGCGGCGTCATATCTGGGATTCAGCGCCACAGCTTCTGTAAGCAGCTTCTCTACCTGCTCTGGTTTCGGGGGATTTTCCAGGGCTTTCAGACGCTTCCAGATTGCCATCGCATAGTAATACTCAGCGCGCGCATCGTTGGGATGCTCCTGGTTGTAGCGCAGCAGCTTCGATTCAACGCAGGGGAGTGGTTCGGGCGCGGCCATGTCAATCTTGCCCAGGAAAATATAGGGCGCAGGATCCGTCGGATTCAGATCGGAAGCCTCGCAGAGTCGCACCGCGGCGTCGCTGTATTTTGCGCTGGCAAAAAGAGACGCGCCCAACGCCGCCAGCATTCGAGCCGATTTCGGATGCGCTTCAGATCCATTTCTGAAGACCTCCGCTGCAGGCCACACCGCGCGATGCAGTAGCAGCTCCGAGCCCCAGGTGAAGTAGTTCTGCTCACTCGGGTCAAGGCGCGCGGCCTGTTCGTACTCGCGAACTGCTCCCAGCGAATCTCCGGATTCCTCGTCAAGATCACCCAAGGCTCGATGCAGGTCGGCCTTATCCTCTTGCGCGATCAGCTTCTGGATGTGCTCGCGAGCCCGCGCATAATCACCGGTGGCTTTGTAAGCCAGGGCGAGATCGTATTCGTTGCGATGATTCGCGGGATCGATCTTATAAGCGGCTTCGAGCGGCGGAATTGCCTCGCGATAGCTCCCCTCATGGAAACAGAATTCGCCCAACTGGCGATTTGCTTCGAAGCTTTCAGGCGACTGAGCAACAGCGTTCCGCAAACTCGCCTCGGTCGTCCTGCTGGTGGTTTCGGTGGCTGAACCTGCGGCTGCCGCCTTCTCCTCTGGTTGGAGCGTGGTAGTCTCGCGTGCCAGGGCCTCGCTGGTCCGCAGGCTGGCATCCGATCCGTGGCCGCCCACCGCCGTCCAATCCGTAATGCCGGCAACCGTAAAATTCGGCTTGTCGGCGAATGCCATGGCTTCGGTGGAAGGCTGGGGCGCTGCTGAGGAATTCTTCCGATTGTCGGCGCCTTCCAGAACCAGCTCGACGTCCGACTCGTTCCCCGCCCCTCCAACAGGAACGGTGACCACCGGGCTGCGCAGCGATGCTTTCTGCGCGCTGACGAAATAGCTCCCGGCTCGAATCGCGGGGAAAACGAATACGCCTTCTGAATTTGTGGAGACGACTTCAGTGGATCTGCCCTTCTGTTCGAGCCGAACGAGCGCATCGTCAACGGGACTGCCGCTGGAATCCCGGACAGTGCCGCGAATCGTAACTCGGTCCGATTGAGATGAAGCACTTTGTTGGGCGGGCGCGATTGACACGCTTATCAGGAGCGCGAGAAGAGCGATAAACCCATTGAGAACAGCGTTATTTCTTGTCTTCAAGGAAGGCCGTACCCTGCAGGAAGAATCAACAATAAGGCGAGACGTCATTGCTTTCGGAATTTTACTCTGCTGCTCATCCGGTTGGCCCTCTTCTGTTTGAGCGGAACTGTTCTTCCACGTCGTCAACGCACTCTCCAGGCTGGCCGGTTTAAGCGTGTGCGCAAAACGCCTCGCCATAAGATCAGGGCAGGCCGCGATCAGCGCAACGCTACATGGAGCTAGTCGCGCAAGCCGCAACAGCCCGGCACCTGACCTACATGGAAGGTTTGCGGATCGGCTGGCTTAACGGGATCGGCCTGCCGAAGTCGGGCGTTCCGTCGGCGTTCCACTTGAAGGGTTGTGCGCGGGGCGATCGGAAGCTTCCGCAGCCCTCGCCCGGCGCCGGGTTGGCGTGATAGAGAATCCAGTCCTCTTTGCCATCGGGAGATTTGAAGAACGTATTGTGACCCGGGCCGTAGACCGACGCTTCCGGCGATTGCCAGAAAACCGGCTTCGGAGATTTTTTCCAGGACGCTGGATCGAGAAGATCGCTGTCGGCAGAGGCGGTCAACATGCCGAGCTCATAGTAGTCGGTCCAGCAGCCGCTGGCGGAATAGATGAGCATGACGTTCCCGCCGTGCTGGAGAATCTCCGGGCCTTCATTGACATCAACGTGAGGAATCGCCTCAATCCGGTTTTTCACCGTGAGATCTCCCACCTTCTCCCATGGAAATTCCGGTGATGAAAGCACAACTGGCCTGCTCCCGAGAGTCCACGGATTTTTCAGCTGCGCGATGAAAATTCTCTGCACGCCGTTCGTCGGCCCGATCCATCCCGACCAGATGACGTATGCCGTGCCCTTGTTTTCGAAAACGGATGGGTCAATCGCCCAGCGGTCTTCCGGGCCGCTCAGCTTTCCTTTCATCTCCCAGGTTCCCTCGAGTGGATCAGCGGAGGCATTCTCGAGAACCCACAGACGGTGCGACTCGTTCGAACCGGCATCGGCGGCAAAGTAGATATACCACTTGTTGTCGAGGCGATGAAGCTCGGGGGCCCAGATCTCATGCGAGTAAGGGCCGGATGGCGGCGGGGTCCAGACAATCTTCTTTTCGGCATCTTTCAGATCGGTGATGTCTTTGGTCTTCCAGATCGTAAGATTTTTGCCGGTGGTGTTCATGTAGTAGTAGTAGCCCTTCCACGCAATCACCCATGGGGTCTGCGCCGCTCGGCAGCAACGGGTTCGTGAAGGTATCACTGCCCGCTTGGCAGTGCGCACCAAACGGAGCAAGAAAAGAAAAGGCAAAGAGCAGAGCGATAGATGCGGTTCTCAACATAGTCATCGTGCCCCTTGGGCTAATGCTAGCCGGATATTTCAAAACAGGCAGAAAAGTCAGGTCACTGCTCTTGGGAGGGCACAAGACTGGCGTACGATCCCGATTGCACAGCAGGCAAATTTGCTGCCAGTGCCAAGTTGATCCGCTGAATGCTGCGTCGTTCCTGGCGCGCAGTCGCCAGTACGCGGAGCATATCTCCCATACTGAACGCACCGTATTGGCTCAGTTGGCCATTGCGTTCTCGTCGTGAGAAGGCGCCGCCGTTCGTCTGCGTTGCGTGTCGAGATTGAAGAATGAATTGGTGTTAGCGTGTCACTTCCGTGATGCTCGACTCGCCGGCGATCAATGCCCTCTCGGCCATGCCGAGAAATAATCCGTGCTCGACGACTCCGATGATCTGCCGGATCTCCGCGGCCAATTTGTGCGGATTCTCGATCTCTCCGCGGTGGCAGTCGAGAATCAGATTTCCTTCGTCAGTGATGAAGTCGGCTCCGGACGCGACTTTCCTGACGGTGGGAGTCAGTCCGAGGCCTTGCAGTTTCCTCGCAACCAGCGGCGAAGCCATGGGGATCACTTCGACAGGCAATGGGAACTTCCCCAACCGGTTCACAAGCTTGCTTGCATCCGCCACAATGATGAATCGCTTCGCAGCACTCGCCACAATCTTTTCGCGAAGAAGTGCTCCGCCACCGCCCTTGATAAGTTCGAGCTGATGCGTAACCTCATCCGCACCATCGATCGCGACATCGATCACCGCGCAAACGTGAAAATCGATCACGGGAATTGTTAATGAGATGGCCAGATCTTCGCTTGCCTTCGACGAAGCGATGCCGCGAACCTTCAAGCCCTGTTTCACGCGCTCACCCAACAGTTTGATAAAGTGCGTTGCCGTGGTGCCGGATCCGAGGCCCACAACCATCCCGTCCTCAACGAATTCGAGGCTCCTCTGAGCGGCAAGCTCCTTCGCTTTGTCGAAGTTCTGCATAGCAAGCATCTTAGACGAGCGCGGAGGAATACAGGAACATCTCATCCCTAGAATGGCGGCAGTGGCGTCCCTGATTCGCGATACTTCCGGCAAATCGGAGACCCGTTGGGCCGCCAGGGCATGTTAGCTGTACAGCGCATTTAAATCTGAACAATCTTCAAGATAAGCGCATTGGCTCACGCGCGAAGTAGTGAAGGCAGAGCAGAAGCGTTCCCGGAACCAAGCACCTCTGAGTACAACGAAATTATCCGTTCTGCCATTAAATCAGCGGTATATTCAGAGTTAACCCTTACCCGTGCAGCCTTACCGAACTGCTCTCTGAGGTCTGAGCGATCGAGAAGCAACTGTATGGCCTTCGCCAGGGAAGGTATGTCCCGTGGGGGTACTGTAATCCCCGTTTTGCCATCTATGCAAACTTCGGGCACCCCGGTGTCGATATCGGTATTAACAACTGGGAGCCCAGCAGCCATGGCCTCAAGCTGAACGATACCGAACGCTTCTGCTCGGGTCACAGACGGAAGCACGAATACGGACGCAGCAGCAAAGTAAGGACCAACATCTTCAACGCGTCCGAGCATTGTGATTTTTCGCGAGACCCCCGAGGAGAATGCAAGCCTTGCCAATGTAGGCGACTGCGGCCCTGTGCCAATCAGCACCAGCCTCCCGTCAATATCCCTCATTGCGCGAATGAGAGCATCGAAACCTTTGTAGGGAACCAACCTGCCGACGGCAAGAATGAGCCGATCGCCAAATTGCCGACGTAAGTGCTGAACCTTCGCATAGTCCGTGCAGGCAGCATTAGGGGCCTCGATTCCAAGCGGAATCACGCGACACTTCTCCCGAAACGGTGCCAGTTCAGCGGACGAATTTAGATAGCGTGACGAGGTAACAATGATGCGGCTCGCGCGCGCCATCAAACGAGTTACAAATGGATCGCTGAATTGGCGAAGCACCTTTCGTCCCAGAGTGTCCGCATGATGTGTAAGGACTAGCTTTCCGCGGTGGCCGCTCAGGAGGAAGGCAAGAGCCGCCCCCGGATTCGGCATATGAATGTGCACGAGTTCGGCAGGAGAGCTGCGAATAGCCGCGGGCAATCCCGGACAAACAGGCATGGAAGCTATTGTGGCGGCGCGAGCCACGCGTGTAATCGAGACTCCCTCCTCCACGCTACTCTCGTGATGATATGCGCTGTTCGCGACGATTACGCTGACCGGCGAGACTCGGGCGTGCCGGACAGCTAAGTCGTGAAGATGCGTCTCTATACCCCCACTGTGGGGCGGGTAGAACTTCCCGACATGAAGGATCCGAGGTTCGGTCATTCAGTAACCCACGTGTTGGCGGAGCCAGAAACCCGCCGCGGCATACAGCAGATGTAAACGCAATTTTATTTGACGTCTAAGGGACAAGCGACGCGTGCCGGTCACAGTTGCACCGTGCCTGCGGTAAAAAACCAGAGGTTCCTCAAGGTAGAGAGTTTCTCCACCCGACAGCTTGTTAACTGTCCCGATCCAGATGTCGTGCAGGATCTGTCTTGAGCGGGGGAATGGAAGCGCCTTACGTAACAGTCTGGCGCGAAAAGCCATGGTGCAGCCGAGATACTTGCAACGTACCAGATTCGAAAGGAAACCGTCGGTGAAGTTTCCTCTCTGCGCGTACCAGGATCCCGCGATTGGCGCGCCCTCTTCGTCAACCAACTTAGCGTCGCTCACAATCATGGTGATCTCCGGATGTGATCGAAGAGCATCGAGGATCGTGGATATCTTCTTCGGGTGCCATTCATCATCCTGGTCGCTGAGGCAGATGACAGTTCCAGATGCCTGACGAATCGCTTGCTCAAATGTCAGCAGGACCCCCTGCTGCATTTTGGACTCAATGATATGGATACGCGCATCGTTCAAAGAACGGACGCAATCGAGAGTGCGGTCTGTAGAAGCGTCATCCGCCAGAATGATCTCATCGTTCGCAGAGAGCTGAGGAATGATCGATCGAAGTTGCGCCACAATGTACCGCTCACCATTATGCGCGGCCATGCAAACCGAGATTTTCGGTCGCGTCAAGTCTCTGTCAGGCTCCCGGTCGACCAGCATGCGAGGCAACGTGGCTTGCAGACTCCGTTTCCACTCCCGGATGCGGCGCCTGCGGGATTGAAAAATTCGCCTCCGAAGCGTTTCACGGGTGATTTTCCGAATTGCCGGATCATCGCCCCGTTTCCAGTGCTTGTAGAGTCGATATACCAAGCTCGCAGTGTGGTAGAGGCCTGCAAGGGTGCCGAGCTCTAAATCCCAGAACGCACACCCTGCGTCCACAATATTTTGATAGCGGGCGAGACTTACTCTCTGCTTGACGTCGAACATGGAAAACTCATGATCGACCTGAATATCTCCCGCAACGTAGACCTGCCTTCCGTGAAGGTGAAGCTGGCGATATATGTAAGCATCGCTGTTATCAAGCCAAAAAAGAGGACTGTAACCACCGATATCGCGAAGGGCTCTTATCCGCAAAGTGGAAGCCGAATTGAATGCAAAGGTCGGTCGCGGTGATATACCGCGGAAACCCTTCGGAAAAAATCTGGGAAGAACGTCAAAAAGAAAATAGTTCGGGGATAACATTCTCCCTTCACCAGTAATCTGCGGAACAACTGCTGCTACCTCAGGAACGGCAGTGACTTGGTCCAGGGCGCTTCCCAGGGCTCTGAGGAAGCTGTGAGGCAACACCGTATCCTGGTCAAGAGTTAGCAGCCACTCGAAGCCCTGCATCTGTGCAATCTCCAGGGCGCGATTGTAAGCATCCGCCAAACCACGGTTTTCGGAGGCAGACTCGTAATGAACTCCGGTGGGCAACACTCCAGGATCCTGGCTTCCTGGAGTGTTGTCATAAAGAAGTATCTGGAGATCGATCCGTTCCCCTTGCGCCCAATCCTTAGCTGCGAGGAGCGTTTGGAGGCTTACGGAATTCGCGGGCAGAACCTTATATAGGACGATGACTGCGAAGACGCGAATGGGGGATCCAGCAGCCTTTTCACTAACTGTGATATGGGCTTGCAACTATGCCTCCCCGAATATGAGGCGCGATCGCCTGTAAGCAGCCATGGCGGGCTGTGCTGCCTGAAAACAAAACAAGACATAGCAAAAATAGAAATATCGAGGCTGAATCACTAGGGATACAGACATCAAAACTGATCCGAGTAGAGCAAAGTATATCCAATCAGATCGTAAATTCACTAATCGCTTCCACAAAAGCACGGCGATAACTAGTAAGAATGCCAGATTATTGAAGAACAAGATATAGGAGTTAGCGAGATCATTAATGCTGTAGCCTGCCCAGCGAGAGACATTCAGTAACTCCCCGAACATGCCCTCAAGGATTTTCGGTATGGTTGCCACCGCGAACAGATATTGCATCTCAAGCTTGTCAAGTACCGCCACCAGACCGCCGCTACTGGCTTCCTCAAAGCGAGTAGCCAGGGCACGGGCGGCCAGCAACGGAAGGAGCAGGTTAAGCATAAACACCAATCCAGCTAGCGTCCACCATCTATGGTGTCGCGCGGGGTTAAATTTGCTTTGCGCGAAGAGCAGGATCATCATTGCCAGGCATACTTCGTAGCGGTTAAGAAGCGCCAGGGCCAATGCAATGCAGAGTATCACCTTGCGATTCTTCTGAAGGGCAAAACAAAATAGAGCCACCGCAAATAGATCGATGATTTCCTTATTAACAGATAGGAGGCTGACGGTCGTAGTTGGATTGACTAGCAGAAGTGCCACGAATAGTCCCACATTGATGCGGGAAGTCCGTTTGAAGAGTTCGATCGACCAGCCGAACAGTGCCAGATTCAACACCGCCACCCATATTGTGTTCTTGATTACATAAGCCAGAAAAACAGGCATCCAAAGAGTGTTCGGGAAAGAAGCGAGAGCTTCGTACACCCACGGGTCGGGGCGTCCCTCGCGCAGCACGTCAGCCATATAAATATATGTGCCTGAGTCAGCGGCGATGCGCTGGTCCGTTTCGCCCAACAGTGACGGATTGACCCATTGGAAAAACAC
>Ga0335073_10002203_pt1 | contig 26604 bp, 26 predicted proteins | sample Lox_Sample_22_FD_207093 | JGI IMG/M metagenome (GOLD analysis project Ga0335073, IMG submission 207093) | Soil microbial communities from Loxahatchee National Wildlife Refuge, Florida, United States - Lox_Sample_2.2 | ecosystem: Environmental > Terrestrial > Soil > Wetlands | place: USA...
TGGCCCAGCTCGTGATCGTGTTCTCCCTGGGTGCGGCGCTGCACGCGGTCGGGGCGCACGCCAGCATCGCGACGCTGATCACCGTCAATACGCTGGCCGCCATCGTCGGCGGCGCCGTGCCGGTCCCCGGCGGCGCCGGGGTGATCGAGGCCGGCCTCATCGCCGGCCTTACCAGCGCCGGCATCCCGCAGGATCAAGCCGTCGCCGCCGTGCTCATCCAGCGGATGTTCACCGCTTACCTCCCCCCGATCTGGGGCTTCGTGACCCTGACCTGGATGCGCCGCCGCGAATACGTGTGACCGTGACGCCGCGTCCTGGGTACCGCTCACCCATCCTGGGTGATGACCTCGCCGAGCGCCAGCCTCTACAAAGGAAAGGTAGCTACGGGCGAGGGAGAGGGGCCGGCGATGGGCGCCGAACGTGAACGGGTGGCCGGATTCGGTCGGCTGGAGGACGGCCTGCTGCAGGCGGGAGAGTGGTACAGGTGGGGACCATATGTCAGCGAGCGGCAGTGGGGCACGGTCCGGGAGGACTACAGCGCCGACGGCAACGCGTGGGATTACCTCCCCCACGATCACGCACGGTCCCGGGCCTACCGGTGGGGGGAGGACGGCCTGGCCGGATTCTGCGATATCCACCAGCGGCTGTGCCTGAGCCTGGCGCTGTGGAACGGGCGCGACCCGATCCTGAAGGAGCGCGCGTTCGGGCTGACCGGCCCGCAGGGCAACCACGGCGAGGACGTCAAGGAGTACTGGTGGTACCTGGACGCGATCCCCAGCCACGCCTGGAACCGGTGGCGCTACCACTACCCGCAGGGCGCGTTCCCGTATGAGGACCTGATCGAGACCAACGCCGGCCGGGACCGCTACCAGCCCGAGTACGAGCTGCTGGACACCGGTGCGTTCAATGATGACCGGTACTGGATCACCGAGGTGCACTACGCCAAGGCCGGCCCGGACGACCTGCTGATGTCCATCCAGCTCACCAACCAGGGCCCGGAGACCGAGACGATCCACGTGCTGCCGACGGCCTGGTTCCGCAACACCTGGGCCTGGGATCATGATCAGGACGAGCCGAAGCCGGCCCTGCGGGCCTCGGGGGAGGCGGCGGTCGCCATCGAGCACCCCGTCTTCGGCGCCATGGAGCTCATCGGAGCGGCCGGCCCCGACGGTTCCCAGCCGGAGCTACTGTTCTGCGAGAACGAGACCAACGACGCCCGGCTGTACGGCAGCCAGTCGGCCACTCCCTACCCCAAGGACGGCATCAACGACCACGTCATCCACGGCACGCCCACCGTCAACCCGGAGCGGGCAGGCACCAAGTGCGCGTTCTGGTACCGGGTGAGCGTCCCGGCGGGCCAGACCGTCGAGCTGCGGCTGCGGCTGCGCCCGGCCGGTCACGCCGAACAGCCCGCCGTCGCGCTCGGCACCGGGTTCACGCAGGTGATGACCGAGCGCCGGGCCGAGGCTGACGAGTTCTACGCCGAGCTGACCCCGGCGAGCGCGAGCGCGGATGAGGCCATGGTGCTGCGGCAGGCGTGCGCCGGGATGCTGTGGAGCAAGCAGCTGTTCTACTACGACGTGGAGCGGTGGCTGGACGGCGACCCGACCCAGCCGGTCCCGCCGGAGGTGCGCAAGAACGGGCGGAACGCCAAGTGGCGCAACTTCGACGGGTTCGACATCATGTCGATGCCGGACAAGTGGGAGTATCCCTGGTTCGCCGCCTGGGACCTGGCGTTCCACTGCGTGACCCTGGCCCACCTGGACCCGGCGTTCGCCAAGTACCAGCTGATCGTGGTGTGCCGCGAGTGGTTCCAGCACCCGAACGGGGCGCTGCCGGCCTATGAGTGGGATTTCGGGGATGTCAACCCGCCGGTGCATGCCTGGGCGGCGCTGCAGGTCTGGGCCATCGACGGCGGCCGTGACACCCAGTTCCTGGCCCGGGTCTTCGACAAGCTGCTGGTCAACTTCACCTGGTGGGTGAACCGGGAGGATGCCGAGGGCAACAACGTGTTCGAGGGCGGGTTCCTCGGCCTGGACAACATCGGCCCGATCGACCGCTCCCACCTGCCGCCCGGTTACGTCCTGGAGCAGTCCGATGCGACGGGCTGGATGGGGGCCTACGCGGTGTCGATGATCGGCATCGCCGGTGTCCTGGGCTGGACCGGCGAGCGCCAGTCCCAGGACCTGGTCATGAAGTTCCTGGAGCATTTCGCGGGCATCCGGCAGGCCCTGGACGAGCAGGGCCTGTGGGATGACGCCGACGGGTTGTTCTACGACCGGCTGCTCCTCCCGTCCGGGGCCGCGGTCCCGGTCAAGGTCCGGTCCATGGTCGGGATGATCCCGGCGCTGGCCGCCGCGGTCATCGACGGCCAGACGCTGCAGAACGTGATGAGCATGGACAAGATGTTCATGCGTTTCCTGCGGCGTGAGGGGGTCGGGGACATGCGGCGGCTGAGCGAAAGGCCGCAGCTGCGCGGCGAGCCGGGCCACGAGCGGCTGCTGCTGTCGGTCGCCAAGCCCGACCAGATCCAGCGGCTGTTCGCCAAGCTGTTCGACGAGTCCGAGTTCCTGTCCCCGCATGGGCTGCGCGCCCTGTCGGCCTACCATCGCGATCACCCCTACACCTTCGACGTCACCGGCTACCGGGCGTCCATCGACTACGAGCCGGCCGAGTCAACCACGTCGATGTTCGGCGGCAACTCCAACTGGCGCGGGCCGATCTGGATGCCGGTCAACTACCTCCTGGTCGAGGTGCTCGAGCGCTACTACCGGTTCTACGGCAAGGACCTGGAACTGGAGTACCCGACCGGCTCGGGCAAGACGCTGACCCTGGACCTGATCGCCGCCGACCTGCAGGACCGGCTCATCTCCCTGTTCACCAACGACGCCGACGGGCGACGGGCCTGCTTCGGCGGGACCGAGAAGATGCAGACCGATCCCGCCTGGCACGACAACCTGATCTTCAGCGAGTACTTCCACGGCGACAACGGCGCCGCGATCGGCGCGTTCCACCAGACCGGCTGGACCGGCCTGATCGGCGACCTGATCCTGCGGCGCCACGGCGAGGTCCGGGCCCTCGGCGACGTCCTGCGAGACCTGGCCCCGCAAAGCCCCCTAGCAGAAGGGCACAGCAGTGACCAGTAACCAAGCCACCGCGACCGCGGCCGGCGCCGTCCCGGCCGCCCGAGCCGCCCCCGACGCCATCGCCGCCACGCTTCCCGGCCTGCCGTTCCCGCTGGGGGCCACGCCGGGCGAGCGCGCCGGCGTGGCCGGGACGAACTTCGCGATCGCCTCGTCGGTGGCCGGCGGCGTCACCTTGTGCCTGTTCGACGAGGCCGGCGCGGAAACCCAGATCCTGGTGCGGGACAACGACGCCGACGTCTGGCACGTGTTCGTGCCGGGCGTCGGCCCGGGACAGGCCTACGGATACCGGATCAGCGGCCCGTGGGACCCGGCCCGCGGCCTGCGGTGCAACCCGGCCAAGCTGTTGCTGGACCCGTACGCCAAGGCGATCAGCGGGTCCGTCGCCTTCGGGCCGGAAGTGCTCGGCCAGGACGCAGCCGACCCGGCCAGACCAAGCGCCCTGGACTCCTCGGCGCACGTGCCACGGAGCCTGGTCGTGGACCAGGCGTTCGCCTGGCAGGACGAGGCCCGGACCCGGCACCGCACTTCAGACACGGTGCTGTACGAGATCCACGTCAAGGGCTTCACCATGCGGCACCCGGACATCCCGCCCGAGCTACGCGGGACCTACGCGGGGCTGGCCCACGAGGCCGCCATCGCGCATCTGACCGGGCTGGGCGTCACCACCGTGGAGTTGCTGCCGGTGCACCAGAACGTGCCGGAGGCGTTCCTGGTCGGCCGGGGCCTGACGAACTACTGGGGCTACAACACGATCGGCTACTTCGCGCCGCACAGCGGCTACGCCGCCGCGGTGCGGGCCGGCCGGCCGGGCGGCCAGGTCGGCGAGTTCAAGGCCATGGTGGACGCGCTGCACCGGGCCGGCCTGGAGGTGGTGCTCGACGTGGTGTTCAACCACACCGCCGAGGCCGGACCGGACGGTCCCGCGCTGTGCTTCCGCGGCATCGACAACACGGCCTACTACCGGACCGAGCCCGATGACCCGGCTGTCTATATTGACACGACCGGCTGCGGCAACTCGCTGAACACCGGCGACCCGATCACGTTGCAGCTGATCATGGACTCGCTTCGCTACTGGATCCTCGAGATGCACGTCGACGGGTTCCGGTTCGACCTGGCCCCGACCCTGGCCCGCCAGGACGGGTCGTACAGCAAGGTGTCGGCCTTCCTGGACATGGTGGCCCAGGATCCGGTGGTCTCCCGGGTCAAGCTGACCGCCGAGCCGTGGGACGTCGGCCAGATGGACAGCTACGACCTGGGCCGGTTCCCGCCGCTGTGGCGGGAGTGGAACGGCAAGTACCGCGACACCATGCGCGACTTCTGGCGCAGCCACCCGGTCGGGATCGGTGAGTTCGCCACCCGCTTCGCTGGATCCTCGGACGTGTACGGCACGACGGGCCGCCGGCCCACCGCCTCGGTGAACCTCATTACCGTCCACGACGGCTTCACAGTGCGCGACCTGGTCTCCTACGACGACAAGCACAACGAGGCCAACGGCGAGGACAACCGGGACGGGACCAGCGACAACCGGTCTTGGAACTGCGGGGCCGAGGGTCCCGTCGACGACCCCGATATCCTCGCCCTGCGCGCCCGGCAGTGCCGCGCCATGCTCACCACGCTGATGCTGTCCTTCGGGGTGCCGCTGCTGCTCGGCGGCGACGAGCTGGGCCGGAGCCAAGCAGGCAACAACAACGCCTACTGCCAGGACAACGAGATCACGTGGTTCGACTGGGAGAACGCCGACACCGCGTTGCTGGAGTACGTCACGAACCTGGTCGAGTTCCGGCGCGCCCACCCGGTCTTCCGCCGCCGCCGCTTCCTGACCGGCATCCAAGCCGCGCAGCTGGAGTGGTTCACCCCGGCGGGCGCGCCGATGGACGGCGGCGACTGGGCCGACCCGAACGCCCGGGCCATCGCCATCTACCTGGACGGATCCGACGACCCGGACCGGGCCGATGATGGCACGCTCCTGGTCGACGACGATTTCCTGGTCCTGGTCAATTCCTGGTGGGAGCCGCTCGATTTCGCGCTGCCGGATACCAGGCCGCAGGCGCGCTGGCGGGTCGAGATCGACAGCTATGATCTGGCCTCGCCGCATGATACGCCGCCCGCCGAGGCCAAGCCCGGCGACACCGTCACGGCCGGGCCTCGCTCGGTGGTGGTACTGCGATCGGGACATCAAGGCTGAGGGGGAAGACGGTGGCCCAGTCGTCCTTAACGCTCACCACGCCGCCGCCATCAGCAACCGCAGGCCGGACGAAGTCGATGACCGCCTGGCGGGTCGGCGTGTCCCGCCACGACGCCAGCAGCGCTTCGGCAACCATCGTCCTCCCCATCACGAGTGATCAGTCGGTCAGCGCGGCCTTGACCTTGCGCTCAAGGCGCTCGTCCTGGCGTTTTGCCCAGCTGACCAGGCTCGCGAAGGCCTTGGCGCTGCTCTCTCGGTTCAGGCCCGCCAAGGCCGCCAGCACGATGGCCGCGACGGCCGCCCGCTCGTAGAAACGGCGGCTCCGCAGCATCTGGATCAGCACGGCCACGGCGATGACCCGGATGGCCGCCTGGTTATCAGCGCTGGAGGTCTGTGATCTTGTCATTCGCGCTCCTTATCCCGGTTCAGGTCAGGGTTCGATGATGTTGAAGTCCGGGTCACCGGCCTGCAGGACACTGAACAGCGAGGCGAGCTGGCTTTGATCGCCGTTCATGGTGAGCCCGCCGCGGCGGGCCGCTGCCACGTCACCCTGAGCCAGGGCGCTCAGGGCCGCGGCCGGGACGGTGAGCGTGAGGCTGGCGGGCTTGGCGCTGTCCTTGACGTAGGTCAGGACACCGTTGTGCAGGGTGGTGCGATAGGACGCGCCGTGGTCGGGAAGGTCCCAGCGGATGGCCAGGTCGAGGTCCCAGGCCTTGGGCCCGTTGACCTGGATGGCGAGGGCGTCGAACAGCATCTCCGGGCTCAGGTGGGACACAATGTCGGCCGACGCCGGCGCGGTCGGGGTGCCGAAGTTGCCGGTCCGCAGTTCCATGGCGGCGGAGAGGAACTCGCAGCGCCAGGTACCGTTCTCCGAGCCGTAGCCGAGCTGCTCGAAGACGTCGGCCAGCAGCTGTCTGGCCTCGGCGTGACCTGGATCAGCGAACACCACGTGATCGAGGACCTCGGCGGCCCAGCGCAGGTCGCCCGCTTCGACGGAGTGGCGGGCCTTGGCCACGACCTCGTCCGCTCCGCCCATGAACTCGACGTAGCGTGTGGCCCGCTCCTGCGGCGGGTGCGGCCACAGCCGGGCCGGGTTGCCGTCGTACCAGCCCATGTATCGCTGGTAGATCGCCTTGACGTCGTGGCTGACCGAGCCGTAATAGCCGTGCGTGTGCCAGGCTCGCTCCAGGGCCGGCGGCAGCTCGATCATCTCGGCGATCTCGGGTCCGGTGTAACCCTGGTTCAGCAGCCGCAGCGTCTGGTCGTGCAGGTAGGCATACAGGTCCCGCTGGATCGTGAGGAACTCGGTGATGTTCTCGGTGCCCCAGGTCGGCCAGTGGTGGGAGGCGAAGACCACGTCGGACTGGCCGGCGAACAACTCGATCGCCTCGGTAAGGTAATGCGCCCACACGTGCGGGTCGCGGACCAGGGCGCCGCGCAGGGTCAGCAGGTTGTGCAGGGTGTGGGTGGCGTTCTCGGCCATGCACAGCGCCCGCCGGTCCGGGAAGTAGAAGTGCATCTCGGCCGGGGCCTCGGTGCCCGGAGCCATCTGGAAAACCGTCCGCACGCCGTCGACGGTCAGCTCCTGACCGGTGGTCGTGATGGTCACGGTCGGGGCAATCAGCGTGACGGTGCCGCTGGAGGTCGTCTGGCCAAGGCCGGCGCCCACTGCGCCCTTCGGGCCCCGGGGCAAGGCGGCACCGTACATGTAGCCCGCGCGGCGGCCCATGGCCGTCCCGGCGTATACGTTTTCCGAGATCGCGTGCTCGACAAAACCCTCGGGGGCGATGATCTGGACCCGGCCGGCGTCGACGTCGTCCTGGGAGACGATCCCCTTGACCCCGCCGAAGTGATCGATGTGGCTGTGGGTGTGGATAACCGCGACGACCGGCCGGTCACCGCGATGCTTGCGGTACAGCGCCAGCGCCGCGGCCGCGGTCTCAGCCGATATCAGCGGATCGATGACGATGATCCCGGTATCCCCCTCGATGATGCTCATGTTGGACAGGTCATAGCCACGGACCTGGTAAATCCCGTCGGTCACCTCGAACAGGCCCTGCCTGGCCACCAGCGTGGACTGACGCCACAAGCTCGGGTGCACCGTGTCCGGCGCCTCCCCGGCCAGGAAGCTGTAGGACCCGTTGTCCCAGACCACCGCACCCTTGTCGTCGCGGACAACCGGGTCCCCGCGGTCGATCAGCCCGCGCTCGACGGCCTCGAAGTCGGCGGTGTCCCCGAAGGGAAGCTCGGTCAGGTCGGGTGCGCTCATCTGTTCCCTTCCGCAGGGTGCGACTCGGTCTTCGTCTCCTTCATCAGACCGCGGACCTGGCCCGGGCGGCTCACTCGTTGCGGGTGACGCCGCTCCCCCGGCCTGCCGGCCAGAGTGATCCTTGTCAAGCGAGGTCGCCTGCGAGTGGGAGCAGCGATGGACGGCATGGTCTGGATTCCCGACGCGACCTTCCTGATGGGCTCGGACCGGCACTATCCCGAAGAAGCACCGGCCCACAAGGCTAAGGTGGACGGATTCTGGATCGACGCCGGCCCGGTGACGAACCGGGAGTTCGGCCGGTTCGCCCGCAAGACGGGGTATGTCACCGTGGCCGAGCGGGCCCCCGATCCGGCCGAGTATCCCGGCGCCCGGGCCGAACTGCTCGTGCCGTTCTCTACCGTCTTCGTGGCCCCCCGGCAACCGGTCCCCCTGACCGATCCGTATCACTGGTGGAAGCCTGTCCGCGGCGCGGACTGGCGGCATCCGCTGGGCCCGGGCAGCTCCGTCCGGAGCCTGCCCGACCATCCGGTCGTGCATGTGGCCTGGGCCGACGCCCTGGCCTACGCCCGGTGGGCGGGCAAGGAGATACCCACCGAAGCCGAATGGGAACTGGCCGCCCGGGGCGGGATCGACGGTGCCGAGTTCGCCTGGGGTGACGAGCTCAACCCGGACGGACGGTGGATGGCCAACACCTGGCAGGGCGAGTTCCCGGTGCTGAATACCCGGGACGACGGGTACGAGCGGACCTCGCCCGTCGGTGCGTTCCCGGCCAACGGCTACGGCCTGTACGACATGATCGGCAACGTCTGGGAGTGGACGTCGGACTGGTACGCCGGCCACGCCGCCGACGTTCCCGCCTGCTGCGGCGGCGGCCGCGTAGTTGACGCCCGCGAGCAGAGCATCGACCGGCGGGATCCGGCACGCATCCCCCGCAAGGTCATGAAGGGCGGGTCGCATCTGTGCGCGGCGAACTACTGCCGGCGTTACCGTCCGGCGGCCCGGATGGCCCAGCCCATCGACACGTCAACCTGCCACCTGGGCTTCCGGTGCGTCGTTCGGGAGGCCTAGATGGGCGCGGCGATCGGGCAGGCCCTGCCGCTGGCGGTGGGCGTGGCGCTGAGCCCGATCCCGATCATCGCCGTCGTGCTGATGCTCATGTCCCAGCGGGCCCGGCTCAACGGGACGGGGTTCGTGCTGGGCTGGCTGGCCGGGCTGGCCGTGCTCGGCGCGATCGTGCTGGCGATCGCCGGCCCGGCGGACGCCAGCGACCACGGGCAGCCGGCCACCTGGGTCAGCGTGCTCAAGCTCGTGCTCGGCCTGCTGCTGGTGCTGGTGGCGGTCCGTCAGTGGCGGGGCCGCCCGCAGCCCGGGCCCGGGCAGGAGGTCGAGACGCCGAAGTGGATGGGCTCGATCGAGCGCTTCAACCCGGGGCAGGCGGTCGGCGCGGGAGCGGTCCTGGCCGGCCTCAACCCGAAGAACACCCTGCTGGCCGTGGGCGCCGCGGCGGGGATCGCGCAAACCGGGATCGGGGAGGCCGACCAGGCCATCGCCTACATCGTGTTCGCCGTCGTGGCGACGCTGGGCGTGGCCGCTCCGGTCGTGACGTACTTCGCTCTGGGTGACCGGTCCCGCCGGGTGCTGGCCGGGCTGCGGGACTGGATGGGACAGTACAACGCGGTCATCATGGCCGTCCTGTGCCTGGTCATCGGGGCAAAGCTGATCGGCGACGCCATCACCGGTTTCAGCATGTAACCGGCTGTTGCGACGAAGACGGTTAACCGTTTACCGCACGGGCCACGGTTACGTAACGTTTGGCTATTGTGACCCTGAACGTGCATCTGCATGATCACTGGCGTATATAGTTCGCCTGGCCGGACGGCTTTAGCGTCGCCGGTCACTTGTATCCACGGGAGGGGGACGTGAGCACCCATCGTTACCGGATCACCGTCGCCGGTGGTCTCGGTGAGATCGGGCGCGAAGCGTTCGCGGATTTCCTCATCGAACCGAACGGCACCACTACCGTCCTCGTCGGCGACCTGGACGAGGCCGCCCTGTACGGCGCGCTCAACCGCATCCTGGCGCTCCGCCTTGAGCTCATCGAGCTGAGCCGGCTGTAAGATCAGCCTGGCTCAGGCGGCGCCTGCTTGATACCGACCAGCTCGAGGCCCAGCGCACGTACCCGATCCAGCAGGTCGTGCAGGCCACGCTGGTCAAGGTCACCGGACAAGACGGTGATGGCCGGCTCGACCTCGACCAGCATGTCCGCGAAGGCCTCCCGCGCCGCCGGACCGAGCGAGCCGATCACCCTGATCTCGTAGGTATGCCTGGTCATCGAGGCCTCAGATCGCGCGTCGCCGGGCGCCGCTGACGCGACGAGCCTCCACCAGGTCGAGGCCGAGAAGCCAGATCCTCTCCAGCAGGCCGTGCAGCGCAGCCTGATCGAACTCGCCGGTGATGACCGTGAGCTGGCCGTGCGACGCCAGGTTCAGGCCGGCGAAGGCCGCCTCGCGGGTCTCGTCAAGCTGACCGGCGAGGCGGATCTCGTAGCTGGGCGGCTGAGCTCTCATCGCGGAACGGCGTCCGATCCTCACGTCAGGTGTCAGTGCCGATCCTGCCCGCCCGGGCGCGCGACGGGCTCACCCACGGCGGGTGAACGGTTCGTGAACGACGCCGATGCTCAGATCAGCTCGAGCTCGCGGGCGCGCAGCACGGCTTCGCGGCGGCGGGAGACGGCCAGCTTGCGGTAGATGCTGGCCAAGTGCGTCTTGACGGTGTTTACCGACAGGCGCAGCTCGTCGGCGATCTCCGCCGTCGACATGCTGGTGCCGAGAAACCGCAGGATGGTCATCTCGCGCTGGGTAAGCGGTCCCGGCAGGTGGCGGGAGGCCGCCGAGGAGGGCTCGGCGGCTGCCTGTGGCGGGATGCGCGGGGCGGGTACGGGCCACTGGACCGCGACGGCCGGATGGCGGGCGAGCAGGCCGGAAAACAGGTCTCCGACTTGGAGGAAGGGCAGGATGATCTCGCCCCGGGCGATCTCGAGAGCCCGGACGAGGATCTCCAGGGCACGTACGGGATCGTGATCCAGCTGCGCGATCTGGGCGTCGCAGACCAACGCCTCCACGAGCACTACACGGCCCGCTTGGGGGCTGGCCGAGGCCACCACGCCGCGGATGCAGTCCTCGGCACTGCGCAGATCGCCCAGGGCGAGGTGCGCGCGTGCCCGTGGCGCCGCGGTCAGGACGGCGAGATTACCACCGAGGTAGTTCCGCAGGAGCCGGAGAGCGGCCCGCGGCCGTCCCAGCGATGTGTCGAGATCCGCGAGCATGGCGTCTCGCTGAACGGCCAGTACGGGCGGAATGTGGCGACCGAGACCCTGGAGCGCGAGCCGGGCCTGGTGCGCCTGGCCCTCGGCCAGCAGCATGCTGGCTTGCCCCAGCTCGAGCGTCACCGCGAGCCCGGGATCCGCGCCGACGGCATCAGGCAGCACGATCCGTCGCAGGGCCCGGGCCCGGCCGTCGAGGTCACCGGCGATCAAGGAGCGCAACGCGGCCGCGAGATCCAAAGTCGGCGGCATGCCCAGCTTCGCTCGCCTCCGCAGGGCATGGGCCCGCTGGGCCGCCTCGTCGGCGTGGTTGGCCCGCAACCGGATGCTGTCGACGAACGCCACCATGCCGAGCGCCTCCAGTTCCAGGCCGGGCATTGCGTCGCGCTGGGCCGCCATCAGTGCTGCCTCGAGGAGCACGTCGACCTCCTCGTGCCTGCCGTGCCACAAGCGAGTGCTTGCTTGCGCCAGGAGCACGGCGGCCCGCAATCCCGGCCGGGGGGGCATCGGCACATCACCGCTCGGGCCGAGGAGGCGACGGGCGGCGCCATCGACCGCGTCAGCATCGAATGCTTTCTGCCCGAGAACCAGTTCCACGAGGTCGGCTGTGACGAGCAGGTCCGGATCAGTCAAGGCCTGGTCGGGTTTGCCGGATCGAAGCCGTCCCAGTTCGCGCGCTGCCGAGTCGGCGTCGGCGAAAACCGCCTCGATGGCGGAACTGGCGACGCCGAACTCGGCGGCTCGCAGGGGACCGGTCCCCTGCGGGGTTCGCAGCGGCAGCAGATCCTTCAGGCCGAGACCCGACAGGTCCTGCCGGTGCACGAAGGCGTGCGCGAACCCGCCTCGGGCCAGCAGCTTGGCAACGTGGTGCCGGTTGCCGGCTCGCACGGCCCAGTACAGGGCATTCCCAAGGTCGCCGCCACCTTCGAACCAGGCGGCCGCCCGCTCTTGCAGACCGCGGATGGCCGGGCGCATATTCCGGCGCAGCAGATAGAAGAGCATCTCGGCGAACAGGTGATGGTACCGGTAGCGCTCCTGGGCGGTATCGAGCGGTATGACGAACGAGTTCTCGCGCGCGAGAGAGGCCAGCATGTCTGCGCACCCGGTCATGCCAGTGACGGTATCGGCCAGCGGTCCGGTCACCTCATCCAGGAAGCTAGTCTGGATCAGCATCGTGCGCTGCAATTCGGGCTGGGTGTTGAGGACCTCGCTCACCAGGTACTCGCCGACGCTACCGGTATCCATCGCGAGCTCGGAGACGAAATCGGAGGGAGACTCGGCGGTCTCCATCCGCATGGCGGACAACTGCACGCCGGCCACCCATCCCTCTGTCCGGCCTATCAGCCGGTCCAGGTCCCGGGCCGGGAGGGTAACGCCCCGGATCGCGAGGACCTCGGTGACCTCCGCCGGGGTCAGGGCCAGATCCGACGCGCGCAGCTCGTACATCTGCCCGGCCAGTCGGTACCGGTGCAGCGGCAGCAGAGGATCGCTGCGTGCGGCCAGGACCAGGCGCAGCCCCGGCCGGCTGCCGCGGATCAGCCTGTCCAGGCTTTCCAGGGTGCTCGGATGCGTGAGCAGGTGCGCGTCGTCGACGACCAGGACGAGCTGAGCCGGCGGCCGTCGCACCTGGTCCATGACGGCGGGCCGGGGTTTCGGGACGACCGGTCCGGGTTCAGCGTCATCGTCTTCCTGCAGTATGGACTCGACCAGGCGCCAGAATCGCCGCGGCTCAGCGTGGGCCGGTGTCAGGGTGAGCCAGGCCACGCGGCCCGCCCGGTCGAGCGGGGCGCTTGTGCGGACCCAGTCGCTCAGCAGAACGGTCTTGCCCGTCCCGGGGCCCGCCGACAGCAACGTAAGAGGGAAGGCCGCGGCGCCGTCGAGTTCAGCCAGCAGGCGAGGCCGGGAGACGTGTCGCGGCGGGAGCTGGGGTACCGCCGGGCACGGGTAGGGTGCTGCGTTCGACACGGCCGGGTCCTCTCCATGTTTCGCCGCGTGGTGAGCACCACTCCCCGCACCCCTGACCAGCATCTCTGTCCGTACCGGCCCGCGACACTAGACGCGTTCTCGACTCTAACCCCTAGCTGGTCCGGGAAGGAAGCCTTCCCGCTGCGCCAGCCTGAGACCGGGGGACTCACTCCCGCAGGGTGATGACGCGTGCGGGTCGCTGCGCGATGGTGCTGGCAACCGGGTCTATGCCAGGAGCGCCCTCATGGAATCTGACGATAACGACCCGCTGGCGGCTGGCCTGCTGCTAGCGCGGTCCTGGCAGGCGACGGTGGTTCTCGGCGCCGTGAGCGGTGAACACGGCGGAAGCCGCACATCACCCGGCGCGGATGAGTCCCGGCGTGACCTGACCCATCACAGTGAGATCACGCCGCACACAAAGGATGGGTCCCATGAGCAATGGCGAAAATAGCACCAACGGCTGGAACGGGCCGCAGTTCAGGACCACGCCGCTGATCACCAGCGGGGTCATGGTGGGAGCCGGCACGTTGATCGCCCTGGCCGGCCTGGCCGTGGGCGGCGGGCACCTGCTGGCGGCCACCCGCCAGTGGGTCAACGAGATGGACGTGCCGCCCAGCGAACTGGCCAGGCTGAAGTGGACCCAGGCCCGCGCCGCGATGGCCGCTGGCGCGGCCGCCTGGCAGAACGGCTCGGACCAGCCCTCGCCGTCCATCGCGGCGAACGGATAGCCGGCCGGAGAGCACGCGCCCCGGCTCGTTCGGTATCTCATCTCATGACCACTTCCGGCCCGCACCGTATCGCCCAGTGACGAAAGAGAGAAACCATGTCTGACCTGACCGCGATCGGCTACCCCGACGAGACCACCGCCGACGACGCGGCCGCCGAGGCCATGAGCAAGTACGGCGGCACCGTCCTGAAGACCTCGCTGACCAAGGAAGGCGAAGCCGACCTCCAGGACGCGCTGCACGGCAACGCCGCCAGCTGACCACCACACCGGCATCCCTGGTCCGGCTGACGGCGTGACGATCCATCCAGATGCGCCCGGGCGGGCGCATCGGCGGCGTATTACGCGGACGCAGATCGCGCAGTTCGTCCAGGCCGTCAGGGACAGCGATCAGGCGGCCGTGAACGAGATGGTGCTGCGGCTGAGCCGGGCCCGGCCGTGGCTGGCGCCGCTGGCCCTCGTCGTCGGCGCCTTCGCGATGCTCTTCGATGGAGTGAAGCTGCTGCTCACCAACTGGCGGCTGACCCTGATCCAGGTGCTCCCCGCGATGTGGATCTGGGCCGCCATGTTCGACCTGAAGGCTCATGTGCTGCGCGGCAAGTCGTTCCACGTGCTGACCGGGCCGGCCATCGTCATCCCTTTGGTCATCGGCGTCGCCATCGTCACCGCGGCCAGCTTCTACCTGAACGCCGTGTTCGCGTACGCGATCGTCCAGCCGGGACGGCCGCAGATCCGCCCGGCGTTCACCCAGGCCCGATCGCACCTGCCGATAGTCCTGGGCTCCGGCGCGCTCGTCGGCGTCCTGCTCGGCCTGGCGACGGTCGTCGTGGCGCGCTGGGGGGTGTTCTGGTTCGGGTTCGCCCTCAGCATCGTGGTGGGCGTCATGATGGTCTGCTACGTCGCGATCCCGTCCCGCCTGATCGGGATGAAAGCCATCGTCTCCAAGCGCGACAAGCTCGCGGCCAGCGTGGTGGGCGGGGCGGTCGGCGCGGTGGTCTGCACGCCGCCGTATGCCCTCGGCCGGGTCGGCCTGCTGATGCTCGGCTCGAGCACGCCGGTCATCTTCGTCTTCGGCGTGATCCTCTTCATCGTGGGCCTGACGTTGCAGGCCGGCGCGACGGGAGCGGTCAAGACGGTCAAGATGAGCGCCAAGCTCGTCTCGGGCCGTCAGCTTCCCGACGAGTGATCATCCGGCATCAGGCCTGGCCCGCCGTCTCGGCTACCGCGGGCGGCCGTCCGATCAGCTCGATCAACCCGAGGAGGACCAGCAGGAGGATGACGAGAACGATGACGACCACGGCCGTGGGCTGGCCCCAGAACACGAAGATCAAGGCGAACAGGGCCACCGCTGCGATGCGCAGGCCCCGGCGGTGCGTGTACGTCCACTGCCCGACCGGACCGGTTGACACTCCCCGGCGCTCACCGAACTCGCGGATCCAGCCCAGCCACGACTTCAGGGCCGAACGGGTCTGGACCGCGGCGCGTGAGGGTCCGGTGATGAAGGCCCCGATCGCGACGACCAGCCCGACCGCCAGGACGACACGAAGCCCGATCCTGATGAAGTGGACCAGGGCGTCGAATGCGGCCGCGGCGGCGTCGCCGGGCAGCACGCTGGCCGGGACGCTGCTCAGGTAGATGCTCCGGGCGATGACCAGGCCGATGGCCAGGACCACCATGGACGCGGCCAAGCCGAGCCCGGCTCCGATCAGGGCGCGCCGGTGGCGCCGCGCGACCCACACGCCGGCCGCGAGGAGGGCCAGCGCGAGGATGGGCAGCACGATCTTGAGGGTCTTGATCAGCCGGTAGCCGGCCTGCGCCTGGGCGAGGTTCTTGGCCTCGAACAGCGCCACGGTCGGGTTGATGTTCGGGATGCTATTCGCCAGCGAGAACCCGCGTGCCACCAGGTCCTGCTTGGCCACGGCGATCAAGGGGCCGAGGTTGAGCACGATCCGGCCGTTGCTGGTGCTGAGGGTCCCGCCGTTCTGCCCGGAGAGCACGTTGACCAGCGACTGGTGCGCGAGGGTGTTGACCTGCTTCCAGGCCTTGGCCATGGCCGGGCTGGTGATGACCGAATGCACGGTGCTGTGGATGAAGCCGGTCACCGCGCTGGTGATCTGCGGGCCGAACGTGCTGAGCAGCGAGCTGAGCCGCGGCAGGCCCTTGCTGTTGAGCTGGGCCGAGGTCTGGCTGATGAGCCCGTTGAGGTTGAGCCGGCTGGTTATCTGGTTCGTGATCTTGTCGGTCAGGACGTTCTGGATCGCCGGGTCATCGATCAGGGGCTGCACGGTCGCGACATACCGGCTGGTGTCGGACACCTCGTTGCCAGCCCAGACGCCGAGCACGGCGACCGGGGCGACGATGCAGCCCAGGACGATGAGCACGATGGCAACCGGGGCACGCCAGCTGAAGCGCCGCCGACGCGGCGGGCTGGCACCCTGACCGCGGAGCCTGGCCGTCTCGGCGCGCAGGCGTTCCAGCTCGGCGCGCTCGCCGGAGCTGAGCTCCTGGCCCTCGTTCTCGGGGCCTTCGATCGCGGGGTCTTCGATCGCGGGGCCCTCGGTCGCGGGGCCCTCGGTCGCGGGGCCCTCGGTCGCCGGGCCCTCGGTCGCCGGGCCCTCGGTCGCCGGGCCCTCGGTCGCCGGGCCCTCGGTCGCCGGGCGGGGTTCACCACCGATGGCAGACACGGTCACCTCCACGACAAGTCACCTGCCCATCGTGGAAGCACCCGGCCATCCGGGCCTCACCCGCGGAGGATGACGAGAGCCGCGGTCAGATCAGCTGGAGCTGGCGGGCCCGGCGGACCGCCTCGTTGCGGTGCTCCGCGGCCAGGGATCATCAGCCCTCGAGGAGGCCGAGTTCCCGGGAGCGGATGACGGCCTGATGGCGGGAAGAGACGCCCAGCTTCCGGTAAATCGATGTGGCCTGGGACTTGACGGTATTCGGCGACAGGAACATCTCGGCGCCGATCTCCGGGAAGGACAGGTGCGTCGCGAGCATCGGCAGCACGCGCAGCTCGGCAGCGGTCAGGGACGACGCCCCCTCGGCACTGGGGGCGAGCTCCGCCGATATGCGGGTCCGGAGCTCCAGAGCCTCGTCGATCAGGGTGCCGAGATCGGGTCGCCGCTTGAGAATGTCGTCGACTTCGTCCATCAGCGTCCTGGCTGCGAACGTGTCAGCCAGGGCGAGGTGGACACGGGCGAGTTCGATGCGCGCCTGAACAGCCACGTGCGGGACCGAGTAGGTGAGCAGCGGCCGCGCCCGCTGAGCCCCGACCAGCTGCTGGCGGGCCATGGAGACGTTGCCCCGCCGCAAAGCCGCCCGGGCTTGTACCGCACAGACCAGAGGCGCCACGTAACCGTCTTCCGCCCTGGCCCGGCGCAGCGCGGCGCCCGCGTGCCCGGCCAGATCCTCAGCCTGGTCCCACTGACCGCGGGCCATGGCCACCAGCGACCGTTCCGCCAGCGCGTGCGCGGCGATGTCGAGCGTGCCGGTCTGCTGACCGAGGACGACCGCGTCCGCCAGGGCGGTGTCACCGCCATCCAGGTCGCCCGCCAGAATGCGGGCGATGCCTTGCAGCAGTGCCGGGGCCGACGATACGATCCCCGCCGCCGGGAACGCGCGAACCGCCTCATCTGCGTCGGCGAGCATCTGAGTGATGCCGTGCCGCCCCATGAAGGCCCGGACCGCGGCGGCCCAGGCCGCGACGGCGGGATCACCAAGCCCGTTCTGGTGCCCGTCCGGCCAGCTGTCCATGACCAAGGCCCACCGTTCGGCCTCGGCCGAACGCCCCAGCCAGGCGTAGATGAGCGTGGCCAGCACCATGACCATCGGGTAGGCCTCGATCTCGCCCCGGGCCTCGAGCCACCCTAGCCAGCGCAGGAGGGTGGCGATCCGGCCTTGCCGCCGGGCCGGCACCGCGAGTTGTGCTATCAGGCTGGCGGCCAGGTTCACGTTCCCGGCGGCCATGGAGTACTCCAGTGCCTCCTCGGGCCGGCCGTTACGCAAGTACCAGGAGGCGGCGCGCCGCCGCAGCACCTGGACCAGGTCGGGTTCCAGGCGTTCCAGCACGGCCAGCAGCATGTCCCGGAACAGGTGGTGATAGCGGTACCACTGGCCCCGCTGGTCGAGCGGCACCAGGAGCAGGTTCGACTCGGCCAGCTGAAGCAGGGTGCCCGCCGCGCGCGGATCCTCGAGCACCGCCGCGCACAAGGACCCGGACATCCGCTCGAGCACCGCCGTCCGGGTCAGGAACTCCCGGTGCCGGGCCGAGATCCGAGCCAGGACCTCTGACTCCAGGTACTCGCTCACGAACCGGTCATCGCCGCGGAAGGAGAACGCCGCCGTCCCGACCGAGCCCCCTTCGCGCAGGTACAGCGCGGCCAGATACAGGCCGACGGGCCAGCCCTCGGTCCGCTCGTGAAGCGCCGCTACCTCATCCTCGTCGAGCGTCAGTTCAGCCGCTCGCAGCAGCGCGGCCGCCTCCGCTCGGCTCAGCGCCAGGTCGCCCGGGCCCACCTCCAGGATCCGGCCCTCGGCGCGCAGCCGCGCGATCCGCAGCGGCGGCTCGCTCCGCCCGATCAGCACCAGCCGGGACCGATCCGGCACGTGATCGGCCAGCACCGACAGCGCGTCCCGGCATTCCCGGTTATGCAGCATGTGGACATCGTCCAGCACCAGCACCACGGGGACGGTCATCGAGGCCAGCGCCGACCCCAGCCGGGGTATCACCGAGCCGGGTATCGAGCTCGCCGGCGAGGCCAGGGCCTCGAATACCCGCTCGCCGACCGGCTGTACCGCATCCAGCGCCGCCGCCACGTAGCTGAGCAGGACCTTCGGGTCGTTGTCCCGCTCGTCCAGCGCCACCCAGGCGACAGCCCGGCCATCATGCTCGGCCCACTGCGCCACCAGAGTGGTCTTCCCGTACCCGGCGGGCGCGGCCACCGAGACGACCGGGCAGGTGTCATCGCGCGCCAGCCGGTCGATCAGCGACGACCGGATGACCGTCCCGGGCCGGAGAACGGGGCGGCGAAGCTTGGATTTGACCAGGTCGAACCCGGGCCCGGCCCTGCGGTGGGCTGAGCCCGGCCGCTGTCGTGCCTCGCTGTCCCGCATGCCCCGAAACCCGTGTCTCCTCGACCGCCCGCCAGTCCACGCTTGCGCTGCAATTATCACAATATGCGAACGGCCCTGGAACTGCCGGGTGCTAGACGGGGGTGATAGGCGGTGTCAGCGCGGGACAGCCCACGTAGCCGGCACGTCGGCGCCGCCCTCTTCGCTGATCCGGGCGCCGAAGCGAAGCAGCGCGGGCTCGGGCGAGATCTTCCCGGCGATCAGGCCCTCTCCCTGGCGGAAGGTAGCCGAACGCTGGATCAGGCCGGGCGGGACGAAGGAGAACACGGCCTGGGCGAAGGCCGCGTCGGCGAGTGAGTTGAGCCGCAGCAGCACCAGGTTGTCGGCCTGGGACAGGACGTTCTCCGGGACCTTCTGCGGGCGCTGCGTCGAGACCAGCAGGTAGAGCCCGAACTTGCGGCCTTCGGCGGCGATGCGGACGACGTGGTCGGCGGCGAGCGCGAGGAGCGGATCCGCAGGCTCGGCCGGGCAGACGTTGTGAGCCTCGTCGATGACGATCAGTACCGGGCGGCGTTCGGTGCGCCGGTGCCACAGATCGCCCAAAACGGTGGCGGCGACCAGGGACTGCTCGTCGCGGGTGGGCAGCGAGCCGAGGTCGATGACCACGCACCGCAGGCTCTCGTCGTGCACGGCGTCGAGGACCGAGCGCGCCTCGCCGTGCGCCCAGACCGCGTAGCGGTCGACGCCCAGGTTCGCCAGGCGCAGGCCGAGGCGACGTGCCTCGGGCTGGTCGCTTCCGCTCAGCGCCTCCAGGGTGGGGGTGCCCTCATGGGCCAGGAAGGCGGCCAGCGCGGCGTACTCCTCGCGGTCGGCGACCGGATCCAGGCGCAGCGTCGCCGCCTGGGTCGCCGGGTCGACCTCGGCCGCGTGCAGCCGCAGCCTGCGTTCCCCGGTCGCGCGGGCGGAGTAGACCGCGATCGCGTCGGCCAACCGCTCATAGCGGCTGGCCAGCTCCGGGTCGGCGGCGAAGCGCAGCTGGTGCAGGCGCACGAAGTCGGAGTTCGGGTCGAGCACTACCATCCGCAGGTCCGTGTCCATCAGCAGCCGTTCCAGGATGACCCCGAGCGAGTACGTCTTGCCCGAACCCGACTGGCCGCACAGGAAGGTGTGCCGGCTGAAGCCGCGTGCGTCGGCCAGGGCGGGTACCCCGGTGGCCAGGGCTAGCTCGCCCAGCCACAAGGCGGCCTGCGCGCGGCTCTGCTGCCAGGCCTGCACCTCCATCTCGGTGGCCACCCGGATCAGGGCGTCGTGGAACGGGGCCAGGTCCCCGTCGATCACGACGCCCTGGCCGCGCGCGTACCGGATCTGGATCTCGGTCCGGGCCCCCGGGACGCTCCCGGCGGGCGGCAGCATCAGTTCTGCCCCCGGCTGCCGGTCGAGTTCAACGGCGAGGACCTGGCCGAAGCGCGGGATGCCGCTGCCGTCCTCGAGCACGGCATAGCCGCCGACCTGCAAGTCCAGGGCATACAACGAGGCCTGGAAGGTGAATGTCCGCCCGTCGACCGACGTGGCGAGCGGGAGGACGGACGCCTCGATATCCCGGCGCGCCCGACGGAAGCTGTCCAGTTGCTGGCCGATGCCCAAGTTGGAGTCCACGTCTGAATCCGAGCAGACCGGGCGGCGTTGACCCTCACCCCTGGCGAGCGATTGCGCTCAGCTTCGCGCCGCCTCCGGCGCGGTCACGGTCGGACCGACGAGGAGGATCTCCAGGCTCAGGGCGAGGATCCAGGCCGGGAAGAGCAGCTCGACCCAGGGAGATACGCCGATGCCGACCAGCAGTATCAGCGCACAGGCCAGCCCGGCCAGGATGAGCCACCGGGAGACGATCGCGGTGCGGCGCGCGATGTTCACCGTGGTCAGCGTGAACACCGCCGCCATCCGCATCGTGTAGACGTTCAGCAGGCTCCCGGTGAGGTTGCGGCTCAGGCTGAGCACGTCCGCGCCGGGCGGGACCGCGGACGCGGCGGCGATGGTGGCGCCGGCGACGGCCGCGGCGACGAAGAGCATGCCGACGAACAACAGGCCGCTGCCGAGGAACACGGTGGCGAAGAGGCGGTCCTCGCGCTCGCCGATCCGGTCCCGCAGCACCCCGATGAACCACAGGAAGGCGATCCCGGCGAACGGGATGAGGTTCAGGGCGATGGCCACCGCTGCCCGGCGCCCGGCATCGCTCAGCCACGCACCGGGGACCCCGGGCCGGGCCGGGACCGAGACCCGGAGCAGCACCAGCGCCGTGATCAGGAGCACGGCGAAGATGATCCCGGCGACCGCGGCCGCCCGCGACGTCCTCAGCAGGCTTCCGGGCCGCAGCCACCCCCGGCCGGTCGCTCCCGTGGTCATCGGACCGGCTCACCCCGTCCGCTCGTCAGGCCATCACTCGTGGCGGGTGATGACCGCCCGCCTGCGCGCCGCGAGCGCCAGGCCGACAGCCCGGCCTTGACGCCCAGACCGATGGCGACGACCACCACGACCCCGAGCACTACCTTCGACCCGGCGTTCCCGATGCGTTCCGCGATGTCCGCGCCGAGGGAGTACGAGAGACCGACGTACATCCCGATCCACCCGATCCCGGCCACCAGCGCTCCGAGCACGAAGACGCCGAACAGTACCCGGAAGATGCCCGAGACGAAGGCCGGCATCGTCACGGACGCGACGAAGGTGTGCCGGCTGAAGGCACGGTCCCCCTTGGCGAGCAGCTTCCGGCGCGATTTCTCTAGCCGCCCCGGGTGGTCGAGCAGCTGGCGGCCGCCGTGAACACCGATCTCGAACCCGGCGACCGAGCCCAGCATCCACGCGGCCGCCGCGGTCGCGAGCACGACGGCCACGTTGAGCCGGCCCTCGCCCGCCAGCGTGCCGGCCGCGATCAGGGACGCGTCCCCCGGGCCTGGTAGGCCCGCGCCCATGATGGCGACGAAGACGAACAGGACAATGTATTCGGACAGGCTCACGGCGAGGACGCGGAGTCAACCGAGGGCAGGTCCTCGACCTGCTTCTTGGAGATGTTGAGCCGGATCCCGGCGTCGACCGACGCGACCGCGCTGACCGGGATGGCCACCTGCTTGCGGCCCCACAGGTGACCCTCCTGGAGCAGAACGTGGGTCACCTGATGGTCCTCCGGGCTGACGATGAAGCCGTCGACCCGCCCGATCTCGCCGTCCACGCAGTGCACGCTCTCATGGCGCTCCACCTCGGTGTCCCCCAGCGGGACGGAGTGGCTGACGATGACCGGGGTGCTGTGGCCCAGGCCCATGCCGATCCCCATGCCGGAAGCGGAAACGCCGCCCCCCATGGCGCCCACGTTGCCGTACCCCTGGACCGCCTCGGCCTGCCCGTACCCGCCGCCGTACCCGTCGTCGCCGGCCACCTCGACCTCCTCGGCCGGATCGAGCCGGGCGAACTCTTCCAGGGTGCAGCGCAGCCTGATCTCCCCGGCCGTCGCCTCGACCAGTGCCACCGGTACCAGACGGCCCTCCGCATGGTGATGCCGGGGCACGATGACCAGGTGGGTGACCGTGCGGGCGGCCGGGTCCAGGATCGTGCGGGTGACCTCGCCGCAGGAACCATCCGTGCAGCTGGCCGCGGCCCCCAGGGTGTACTCCGTCATCGCCGCCTCCCTTCCCTCACCGAGCAAGCCTGGCCGGCGGGCACCCGGCGGTCATCACCCACTGCGGATGACCCCCGGGGCGGGGGCCTACGGGATGCCCACGTCCTGCATGCGGACGAGGCCGACGAGCTTGCCGTCCGAGGTCGTGACCGGCGAGCTCTCCATGTCGCGGTCGGTCATGATGCGCCGCATCTCCGCTACGCTGACGAACGGCCGGTAGGTGCTGGGCCCGGGCCGCATGGCCTGCTCGACCCGGAGGTCCGGATCCGCCTGGAGTTCCCTGGCCCGGAGCAGGCCGAGCACCACGCGCTGCCGGCTGACGACCACGCACGCGTCCCAGCCCGCGGCGATGACCCGGCTACGGACGTCGCCCAGGCGTTCGCCCAGGGAGCATGCCGGCACGTCCCGTCGGACCACGTCGACCAGGCGCGGGAGCTGAGCGTTCGTCCCTTCGGTCGGCAGGCCCGCTCCCATCCAGTCCTGCTTGCCCGTCCGGTAGTCGTACACCTCGGTAAACCCGAGAGTCTCGAGCCGGCACGCGGCTCGCGGGCTGAGGTCTCAAGCAGAATCCCAGCAGTACACGATCACGGGCCGGCTGGGATCGAGCACCCGGGTGGCGTCAGCCTCGATCTTGCGCAGCGGAAGGTTGATCGCGCCGGGCAGGTGGTCCTCGCCGTACTCCTGAGCCGGGAGCACGTCGACGACTTGGGCCCCCTCCGCCATCAGGCGGCGAACCTGTTCCCGGCCGATCTCCTGCGTCAACGCGGCCTCCTTAGCCCTGATCCGAGAGCCCTGATCGAAGAGCTTAGTGAGTGCCTGATAGCTGTCCCTGGCCCGGGATGCCCTGTTGATGTGGCCCGTCGCGGCGTTGATGTGGTCCGTCACGGCCGGCCCGGGCCGCGCACAGATCCTCACCCGTCCCGCCAGCCCCGTACGCACCCGTCTTCGCTCACCGGTTCCATCATCCGGAAATTATCGTGGTGGATTCGGGCTTGGCGGTGGATCAGCGGTGCCAGAGCGCCACCAGTCGACCGCGGAGCCTCAATCAACCGCGCAAATGGGATGTGTGGGGTCAATGGGGCCCACAGGACGGGATGGTCGTGGGAACGGTCCGGCAGGGGCGAGCACGACGATACCGCTCGCTTAGAGGACGGCCAGCAGGGCCTGGGTCCAGTCTCGGTAGCCGTCCTGGCTGGGGTGGAAGTAGTCGGGCGCGAACTTCCCGCTCCAGGGGGGCAGGAAGTGGGCGGAGACCTCGGCCACCGGCAGGCCGCGGACGGCGGCCAGCTCGTGGATGGTCCGGTTGATCCGCGTCAGGTAGGGCCGGCTGGCCCGGCCGAGCAGGCCCGCGTATCCGGTCGGCACCGGCAGGTCGAGCACGACGGTGTCGTCGGGGACGGCGCCGAGCAGCGCGCGCAGGTCGGCGAACAGCTTCCCCGGTCCGCTGTAGAAGACGTCGTTGACGCCGATCCCGCAGGTCACCAGGTCCGCCTCGGCGGGCAGCTGCGGCAGCTGGCGGTTCAGCACGTCACGGATGAGCGAACCGGACACGGACAGGTTGAGCACCCGCCACGGCAACCCGGTCCGCCGCCGCAGCACGTCGAGGACCTGGCCGACGTACCCGCCGTCCGGGCTGGGCGCGCCGAGTCCCTGCGCGGTCGAGTCGCCCAGGACCACCCACAACGGCCCCGGGGCGGCCAGCGCCTGCTCGTTGTGCGTCCGCCAGTGGCCCGCGAAGGCGGCGCAGTCGGCGCGCATCGCGGTGACACCGTCGGCCCACCGGCCGAACGGCCCGGCGCGCAGGCCGGAGATCTCGGCGACGTGGGTGCGGGTCAGGCACGTCCCCATGGTGGCCACGATCTCCACCGGTGAGCGCCGCGCGCCGTAGGCCGTCCGGCTGGCGGTCACGCTTCCGGTCCCGCCGAGCGGGCTGCGCAGGGTCAGGCGCGAGACCGGCATCCGCAGCATGCGCCGTCCCCTATCAACGTTTACACGGAACAAACGACGCTAAACGAGCGGGTAGATATCTGTCAAAGCTCGGATGTCTTCGCTGCTCATCAGCGAGTGTGGGGCTCTCGCTTACGCTGGCGAGCTATGGAATCGGTACCGGCGCGCATCGGCGTCGCAGGTGACTGGCACGGGAACACCCCGTGGGCGATCCAGGCGGTGCGGGAGATCTCGGCGCTGCTGCCGGCGGAGGGTCCGCGGATGATCGTGCACCTGGGCGATTTCGGCATCTGGCCCGGAGCCGCGGGCCAGCAGTACCTGTCCCAGCTGGACGCCGCGCTCGCGGCGGCCGGCACCGAGTTGTCCTTCGTGGACGGCAACCACGAGGACTTCGCCCAGCTGGCCCGGCTCCGGCCGGGGCCGGACGGGCGGGCGCCGGTCACCGAGCGGATCTGGTACCTGCCCCGCGGCCACCGGTGGCGCTGGCACGGGCGGGACTGGCTGGCCCTCGGCGGCGCGGTGAGCCTCGATCGCGCGCTGCGGACGGAGGGCACCGACTGGTGGCCCGAGGAGGAGATCACCCGGCGGCAGGCAGAATCGGTGATCGAGGCCGGGCCCGCCGACGTGATGGTGACGCATGAATGCCCGGCGGGCGTCGAGCACCGGTTCCCGCCCACGCCACCGGGGTGGGCGCCCGCCGACGTGCGGCGCAGCGACGTGCACCGCGGCCTGCTCCGCGAGGTCGTGCTGGGGGTACGGCCGCGGTGGCTGATGCACGGTCACCTGCACCTGAGCTACCAGCGGATGGTCGATCTCGGCGACGGCCCGATCGAGGTAACCGGCCTGGACTGCGACGGCGCGAACAGAGGCAACTGGGCCATCCTGGACGTCACCATCATGCGCTGGCTGCGCTTCGGCCGCCGGCCGGTTAACTGGGGTCGATGGACCAGGCCTCTTCGACTGGGCTACTGAGCAGTTCGGCCGGCACCGGGTCGGGCGCTGCGCTGGGCCTGCGCTCCGAGGCGGCGGGGCCGCTCGGGATCATCGGCTTCGCCGGGGAGACCAGGCTCGGCGAGGTCGGGGCGATGTGCGGCTGCCGGGGCAGGCTGGCGGTCCAGCGTTCCGTGCAAGACTTGGCATCCTTGCAGTACCAGCGGATGTCGGCGCAGGCCTGTCCGCCGTCGGGCACCATCAGGCCGGTCGGGAGCGCGATACCGCACAAGGAGCACTGAGCGGATGGCAAGGGGCGATTCCGGTCGTCACGCTGCGTAGCCATCGATGGGTCGCCCCACGCGAACGGCCGACTCATCGGACGACCGCCGAGGCTGGACAGGCGGGTGCGGCCATAGTTCCTCCCACAGGGCGCCTGCCGTGGCGATCTTCGCTCCCCAGGTACTACCCGGCGAAGTCGGCGTGCAGGCTCCTCATCCAAGTTAGCTACTCAGGGATGGGTGACTCAGGCAAAGCCGCAAAGTTCTTCACTTCTCCACCTAAAGCTACGCAAACGAACTAGCGATCCTGAAGTAAACCGCGATGCATATGTTGTGTGTGTTGCCAGGGGCCCCGCGAGCCAAAGGGCGCGGCGCCGCCTGGACTGACGAGCGAGGAACGAGCGAGGAGGGAAGGCGGTGCAGTGGAGGGGGACGGGGAGGCGGGTGGGGCCCGGAGGCGAGCGGGGACAATAGAGCGAGCGGGACAACAGAGCGAGTGAGGACAATAGCAGAGTGCCGGCTGACTATCAGAGGATCCGCGAGGAGAATATCGCGCGGTACGGGTGGGACACGGCCGTGCTGGACCTGCTCGGGCAGCTCTACAGCGAGCGCACCCACTTCATCTTCGAGCTGATCCAGAACGCCGAGGACGCCGGCGCGACCGAGCTGGCCTTCGAGCTGTTCGAGGACCGGCTGGAACTGCGGCACGACGGCCGGCCCTTCACCGAAGCCGACGTCCGCGGGGTGTGCGGGGTAGGCCAGAGCGGCAAGGCGGCCGAGCTGACCGCGATCGGGAAGTTCGGCATCGGCTTCAAGTCGGTGTATGCGTACACCCGGACCCCGCGCATCCACAGCGGGGGCGAGCACTTCCGGATCGAGAACTTCGTCCGGCCCTACGCCGCCGATCCGGTGGCCCAACGTCGCGGCGAAACGCTGTTCGTGTTCCCGTTCGACCACGACGGGGTGCCCGCCGAGGTCGCCACGGCGGAAATCGGCGCGGCGCTGGACGCGCTCCAGCCCCGGATCCTGCTGTTCCTGCGCAACATCGAGCGACTGCGCACGGGCGGGCCAGAGGCGGTGACTTCGGCGGCGGTGCGTGTG
>Ga0335073_10002204_pt1 | contig 26597 bp, 22 predicted proteins | sample Lox_Sample_22_FD_207093 | JGI IMG/M metagenome (GOLD analysis project Ga0335073, IMG submission 207093) | Soil microbial communities from Loxahatchee National Wildlife Refuge, Florida, United States - Lox_Sample_2.2 | ecosystem: Environmental > Terrestrial > Soil > Wetlands | place: USA...
CGAAACACTGGATACTCAACGTCACCACACGCCGCCCATCTTCAGCGACCTGCGGCGGCACGTCATCCAACGCCGCCTCGTCGATCAGCGCCCCATCCTTATCCGGCGGGGTCACCAGTTCATAGGCACGACAATCAGGCAGGCCACCGGAACCCCGCAGCGCGCGGGCCGCTTCATCCGGGCACGCAGCCGCGGCACGAGAAACACCCGTGGCGGCAAAGGCCGCGGCGAGCAGCACGGTGCAGGCCGCCGTCAGCGCCCCATGGGTTGCGGGGAGGTGACGGCGGCGGCGGAGGACGAGGCGCACCGGCGGGTCAGCTCAACGTGAACATCTGGGTGCGGGTGCGCCTGTGCCGGCCGGTTCCTGTGATCAGCGTCAGCGTGTAGCGGCCCGGGCGCAGCGCGCGGGAGGACGTGAAGCGCAGGCGCAGGCGGCCATGCACGCGTGCGGCCGTGGCGGTCGCGAACAGCACGCCGTGGCGCGAGAGCGTGGCGCGCAGCGAACTGGTCGTGAACTTGGCGGTGCCCGAGAGGAGCTTGGTCGTGCACTTCTTCTTCTTGCCGGCCTTGGTGCAGGTGACGAGCTCGATCTTGCCGGCCGGGCCGGCGGGGCCGGCGGGTCCCGCCGCTCCTGCCGCGCCGGCTGGGCCCTGCGCGCCGGCCGGGCCCTGCGGCCCCTGTGCGCCGCCCGCGCCTTTTTCGCCGGGCGGACCGATTGCCCCGGTCACGCTGACGCCTTTGGCGCCTTCGGCGCCCTGTGGGCCTTCTGGGCCTTCACTGCCGGCCGGGCCAGCCGGGCCTTCGTTGCCTGCCGGGCCTGTCGCGCCTTGTTTGCCGGCCTTCAGGAACACGGCGGTCACTTCGGTGGCCGCGGTCACGTCGACCTTGCAGGTGCCGACGCCGGTCGCCTTGCAGCCGATCCAGCCGGCGAATTCGTAGCCGGCCTTGTTGGCGGTCGCGGTGAGCGTCACTTCGCCTTCGAATTCGGCTGTGCATTCGGAGCCGAACGGAGCTTCGCATTTGATGCCCGGGGAACTCGTCGATTCGACCTTGCCTTCGCCGGTCAGGACGACGGTGAGCGGCGCCTTGTGGCTCGCTTCGTTGATGGCCGTCACCGACTCGGCCTTGGTGATCGTGAGGACGCACGCGCCTTTACCGGTGCATTCTTCGGCCCATTCCTTGAACCGGAACCCGGTGCCGGCAGTCTCGAGCACTTCGACTTTCGTGCCTTCGCCATACTCCGCTGCGCACGGTTCCGGCGAGCCGCCTTCGACCTTGCACTGCACCGTGCCGCTACCCGACGGTTCGACCTTGATCGTGAGGGGGAACGTCGGGATCGCTTCGTTGATGGCCGTCACCGACTCTGCCTTGGTGATCGTGAGGACGCACGCGCCTTTACCGGTGCATTCTTCGGCCCATTCCTTGAACCTGAACCCGGTGCCGGCAGTCTCGAGCACTTCGACTTTCGTGCCTTCGCCATACTCCGCTGCGCACGGTTCCGGCGAGCCGCCTTCGACCTTGCACTGCACCGTGCCGCTACCCGACGGTTCGACCTTGATCGTGAGGGGGAACGTCGGGATCGCTTCGTTGATGGCCGTCACCGACTCGGCCTTGGTGATCGTGAGGACGCACGCGCCTTTACCGGTGCATTCTTCAGCCCATTCCTTGAACCGGAACCCGGTGCCGGCAGTCTCGAGCACTTCGACTTTCGTGCCCTGCGCGTATTCGCTCGCGCACGGTTCCGGCGAGCCGCCTTCGACCTTGCAGTGCACCGTGCCGCTACCCGACGGTTCGACCTTGATCGTCAACGGGAAGGTCGAGACCGCGCCTTTGGTCGTGAACGTTTCGGTTTCGCCTTCGACTTCGGCTTGCGTTTCGTGGTGTGCCAGGGCCTTGTACTGGTAGCTGGTGCCGGCGGTGAGAGCAGTGACTTTCGCTTCGACTTTCTTTTCGCCGCCGGCCGGCATCGTCACTTCTTCGGCCGTCGTTTCGCTGCGGCCGTAGGCGAAGTGATATGTGATCTTGTCGCCTTCGGGGGCTTTGAGCGTGGCGTGCAGGGTCGCTTCGGTCCCGGTCACGTCTTCAGCTGCTTGCGTGGTCACCTGCGGCACGGTCGGGACCGCGGTGGTGGAAAAGATCGCGCCAGCGTCGGTGACAGCGCCGTATTTCGGGTTGGTCGCATACACGTCATGCGTGGACGGGTCGACTGCGATGCCCGCCGGGATCTCCAATTCGATGACGCCGAACCCGGCAGTTTCGAATTCTTCTACCAACGTGGAGCTTGTTTCGGAGTACACGAGCACGTGCGGTTCTTCTTCGTTGCCGCCCTTCGCCCACACAAACACGTGTTCGTGGCCGCTGGAAGCGTCGACTGCCACCGATTCCGCACCTTCGCCCGCGGCGAACGAGACCGGTTCGAGCGCCCCGGTTGCGCTGTTGAACTTCTCCACCTTGCCGTTGTGCTTTGCCACGAAGATCGCGCCGGTGTGGCCGACCGCGATCGACTGAGGTTCGTGCAGGCCCGGAATGAACGGCGTTTCCGGCGATTCGAACGTGTCGCCGCTGGGGACGAACCTGTAAACCGCCGACCCGGCTGTATTCTCTGGGCTCCAAGCAACGTAGATGTCGCCTTTAGAGGCGTCGGAGCTTTCGTCGACCGCGATCCCGAACATCCCGACCCCGGACGCCCCCTTTTCCTTGACCACTGCTTCCGGCAACGCAAACGAGGGCAGGACCGGGGTACCTTCGGCATTGAAGCGTTCGATTTCGTTAGTTTCGTTGTTGGTCACGTAGAAGTCGCCGGTCGCCGATTCGACAGCGACGCCCCTCACCGCGCCCTTCGCAAACAGCAACTGGTTGCCGTCGATCTCCGTGTTGGATCCGGTGAAGTCGACAGGCTCACCGTTCGCGTTGAAGCGCGTGATCGACGAGTGTTCGCTCGCTTCGATACCGCCCACACTGGCCACGTACACGTCGCCTTTGGTGACGCCAGGCGAGTCGTCGACCGCGACCATGTCCGGGTTGTTCATGTTCGGGAAGCTCGTGCAGAACAGCGGTTCGGGGCTGAATTCCGGGCACACGTCTTTGTATCCCAGGGACCCGGCAAGCGCGGGAGCGCAACAGCACCCAAGGACACACAACGCGCCCGCGAGCACGAGAACCAACCGGCGAGGACTCATATCGATCCAATCCCTTCTGCGCGACAGACGTCGCCTAGCGTTTCCTGCGCGCCCACGCGCGCACTGGTTGTTCGGGAAGACGCGAAGCCATCCCCAGCCACCCCCGTAAGGGCGCCAGAGAACACCGCGACGCTGTCAGCCTGCACTACTGCTCACCTCTGTGCTCTCAGTCTCTTCTCTTCACGCTCGGCTCCCCAGGAGCCGGGGAACCCCCCGGAGAGGGCCCCCCGACGCTCGGGTTTCGCTTGGCTAGTTCACAGCGGCGCTACACGTGCGCACTAGGCGCCGTATGCGCCGACGTTCGCGGGGCCGTCGGTGAACGTGACCGACAGGGTTGCGGTTTCATGCGCCCCGGACTGGAGGCCGACCGTGAACGATTCCCCTTCGTCGTAAAGGGCGTCGTGCTCCTGTACGCCGCTTTTCACCTTGTAGGTGACGGTCGTGCCTTTGGCGCCCTCGTTCTTGATCGTTCCTCCGACCTCGCCTTTGACTTCGAAGGCTTCCGTGCCACAGGTGAAGTCAGCGAACGTTCCACCGACGAGGCCGGCGCTGATCCCGACTTCCGTTTCACCGGGGTTGAGGTACTGGAGCTGCGTGTCGAGCCTCGGGGTCTTGATCGTGCCGGCCGCTTCGCTGCCCGTCGTGCATTTCGCTTTGCCGAGCTCGCATTCGCTGAAGGTGTAGTGGGCGCCCGCGCTGCCATCGCCATACTGGATGACGCCTTCGACGCTAGAGTGCTTGCACTTCACCTCTTTGCTGCCGAGCGTGATCTTCGCGGCCTTGCCGGTGCCGGTGAACGTCTCGGGTTCTTCGACTTCGACGAGTTCGGCGACGCCCTTGCCGGGCTTGGCAGCCTTCTTGCAGCCCGTCGTGTAGGCGCCGCCCGACTGTGAGACGCATTCTTTATACGTCGGGGCTTCCGCGGCCGAGGCGCTCGCCGCCGCGGCCGCGCACAGCATGAAGGCGGCGACGAGGGCGATTCCCAGCATCCTTACGGTTTTCATCAATCTGCTCCTTTAGCTGTAGGTATCAACGGCCGGCATTGGAGTCCTCGTGCTGCAGGCGCTCTGACGCCGCCCTCCTGCCATTGCATGCCCAGGCGTGGCCGCAGGCCGGCGCAGGGATGCGGTCGTCCTCGCGAGACGGCAACCAGAGGCGGCCGGCCCGCTAGACGAGTTGGGGTCCATCCCGGGCAAGATGGGATCCGTCCCGGGCGTCCAAGATCGGGAGCGATACGCGGACAGGCGCAACAGATGCGGGCGCGAGCGGGTGGGGTGAGACGGGCGAGGGCTGCGCGACAGCGCTTTGCGGCGCCGTGCACGCTCGTCCTGACCCTGCATCCTCTCCCCTATCCCAAGCATCCTCTTCCCTCTCCCGATAAACGCTGGCGAGCAGCCTAGCGTATCCGTTTCGCAGAAGTCAAGCGAGAACCGTCGTGCGAGACCCGCGCACCCCGAGACGGCTCGCGGGCGAGCGCGAGCACAGCATCGACCCTCCTTCATCACGCGAACATGTTGGCGCGCGGACAGCGCCACGGTAAGTCAAGGGGTAGAAGCTTCGCGAGCATGGCTCCAGAGCCCTCGGCACGGCCCGTCCCGAACGTCAAGCGTTTGCTGTAGGCTGCAGGGCATGGGAGCAGGGAGCGCGGGAGCAGTGAACGCGCGCGAGACGCCGGCACGGATGCACTCCTCCGTGAACTGGGCGTTGCTCGGTCTGGTGATCGAACGTCCCAGCTACGCGTATGAGCTGGCACGCCGTTTCGAGCGCACCTATGAGGGCGCGCTGTCGCTGTCGAGCGTATCGCACGTCTACACCGCGCTGGCATCGCTGTGCGAGCGCGGCCTGATCGTGCAGAGCTCCGCCGCAGGGCAGACGGCGCGCTCCAGACGCCGCTATCAGCCGACCGTCAAGGGCATCGCCGAGCACGCGCAGTGGCTGGTCGGACAGGTCGGCGAGGAGCGCCGCCGCCAGCGGGTGCTGATGGCCCAGCTCGGCGCGCTCGCCAAGACGCCCGCACGGGCACTCGCCGCGCTCGACGCTTACGAGCAGGCGTGCATCGCGGAGATCGCCGCCGCGCCCGGCGCCGGCAGCGACGAAGGGCCCGGCACGACACGACTGGTCGCGCGGCTCGCCGGCGAGGAGACGCGGCTGACGCTCGCCGCCAGGCTGCGCTGGACACAGTACGCGCGCGCGCAGCTGCAAGCGCTCGCGGCAACCCAGCCCGCCGGGTCCGAGTAACGGCGCCGAGCAAGATGAGCCTGCTGGCAGCGGAGCACGTCGGCAAGCGCTACCGGGAAGGGCGGCGCGAGCGCACGGTGCTCGACGATGTGTCGCTAGCGCTGCACGAGGGCGAACTGGTCGTGATCTACGGCGAGCGCCGCTGCGGACGCAGCACGCTGTTGCGGATCCTCGCCGGCATCGAAGCGCCCGACAGCGGCACCGTCCGCTTCCAAGGACGCGACCTGGCCGGACACGGCGAGGAGTCGCTCGGCGCCGGCATCGGATACGTGCGCAAGTGCTTTCGCGCCGGCGAAGAGCAGAGCGTGCTCGCCCAGGTCGCCACGCCGCTGCTCGCCCGCGGGATCTCCGTGCGCCAAGCACAGCTCGCGGCACGCTCGGCGCTGCAGCGCACTGGCGCCGAGCGCTGCGCCGGCGCGGTCCTCAGCGAGCTCGGCGCCGGCGAGACGGTGCGCGTCACGCTCGCGCGCGCACTGGTCCTCTCCCCGCTGCTGGTCGTGATCGACGAGCCCGCCGCCGGCGTCGAGCTCTCCCAGCGCGACGGCGTGCTCGCACAGCTGCGCACGCTCGCCGGCGAAGGCACGGCCGTGCTCGCCGCCACCGGCGAGCCCAGCGAGCTCGCCGGCGCGCACCGTGCGCTGACGCTCAGCGACGGACGGCTGCGCGGCCCCGCCGTCCCGGAGCTCGCGCGGGTGCTGCCACTGCGAGCAGGCGCCTAGCATCACCAGGGATGCTCGAGCTTCAGCAGGTCGTCAAGCACTACCGCAACGGCGAGGAGCAGGTCCGCGCCGTCGACGAGGTCAGCCTGCGCGTCCACGCGGGAGAGATGCTCGCGCTGCAAGGGCCCAGCGGCTCGGGCAAGAGCACGCTCTTGTTGCTCGCGGCCGCGGCGCTGCGCGCCGACGCGGGAACCGTCTGCTATCGCCAGCAGGATCTCGCGAGCCTCTCAGAACAGCAGACCGCGCAGTACCGGCTGGCGGAGATCGGGCTGGTCTCCCAGAACACGCACCTGATGGCGCGCGTGTCCGCGGTCGAGAACGCCGCCACCAAGCTGCTGCTCGGCGGCGTCGCACTGGGAGAGGCGCGTGAGCGAGCGCTTGAGTGGCTCGAGCGGGTCGGGATGGCCGAGCGCGCCGGGCGCACACCCGAGGAGCTCTCCGGCGGCGAGCGCCAGCGCGTCGCGATCGCCCGCGCGCTCGCGGGCGAGCCGGCGCTGATCCTCGCCGACGAGCCGACCGCGAACCTCGACACCGAGCGCTCGGCGCAGATCGTCGCGCTGCTGGGCGAGCTCGCCCGCGAGCACGGCAAGGCGGTGCTGCTCGTCACCCACGACCCGGACGCCGCCGGCGTCGCAGACCGCGTGCTGGCGCTGCGCGACGGACAGATCCACAGCGATCCGGTGCAACAGGTCACGAGCACGTGAACGGCGCCGGCGGCGAGCCTCTGCACACGCGGCGGCTGCTGCGAGCAGGAGCGCTCGTGTACTTCTACCGGCGGCGGCTGCGCGCGCACGGCACGCAGGAGCTGCTGGCCGGCGTCGGGATCGCCGCCGCCGTCGCGCTGGTGCTCGCCGCCGGCATCTCGCAGGACAGCATCGCCGGCTCAACGCGCCGGGACCTGCGCGCCGTGATCGGACCCGCGAACCTGCAGCTACGCGCGCGCGGACCGGGCGGCCTGCCCGAAGCCGATCTCGGGCGCGTGGAAGCGCTGGCGGGCGTCAAGCAGGCCGCGCCGCTACTGGAACGCGACGTGCAGATCAGCACACCCGGCGGGGGCAGCGTCAGCGTGTACGTCGCCGGCACCGACGTCAGCCTCGGCGTGCTCGACGGTCTCGGCCGCACGCTGCCGCTGGCCGCATATGACCCCGGCACGATCTCGCTGAGCGCCAGCAGCGCCCAGGCGCTCGGACTCGACCGCGCCGGCGTGGGCGGACACGCCCGCGTGAGGGTGCTGGTCGGCGGCGTCGCCCGCCCGATGACCCTCAGCGCCGTGCTCGGCAGCGAACTCGTCGGGCCGCTCGCCGCCGCACACGTCGCCGTGATGCCGCTCGCCACGATGCAGCGGCTGCTCGCAGCGCCCGCAAGGGTCAGCCGGATACTCGTGCAGACGCGCGCCGGCGCGCAGGCCGCCGTCGCCGGCGCGCTGCGCAAGCTGGCCGGGGGACGTCTGATCGTCGCCGGGCCAGAACAGGACATCGCGCAGCTGCGCCAGGCACTCGGCCCGAGCGCACAGGCCAGCACGCTGTTCGCGATCATCGGCGCGCTGCTCGGGCTGTTGCTCGCGTTCAACGCGATCCTGTTGACCGTGCCCGAGCGCCGCCAGGCGATCGCCGACCTGCGGCTCGCGGGCACGCGGCGCAGCGCGATCGTGCAACTGGTGATGTTCCAGGCGGTGTGTCTCGGCGTCGCGGCCAGCGCCGGCGGCATCCTCGTCGGCTACGTGCTCTCGCGCTGGGTGCTGCACCAGTCCACCGGCTATCTGGCGGAGGCGTTCGCGCTCAGCGGACAGACCGTCCTCAGCGCCGGCACCGTCGCGCTGGCGGCGCTCGGCGGCGTGCTGGTGACGTGCCTTGCCTCGAGCGTGCCGCTGGCAGACCTGCGCCGCTCGCGGCCGCGGGACGCGATCTACTTCGCCACGGGCGCTCCCGGCAACGCGCTGGAAGGCCGCGCGCGGCGCGTGCTGGCGCTCGCCGCGCTGGCGCTGCTCGCGCTCGCGAGCGTGCTGTACGCGGCGGCGCCCTCACGCGCGCTGCTCGCGAGCGTGGCGCTGGCGCTCGCGACCGTGCTGGCCGTGCCGGTCGCGTTCGCCGCGGTCATCGCCGGCGCGCACGCGCTCAGCGAGCGGGCACCGCGGATGAGCACGCTCGCGCTCGCGCTCGGAGGGCTGCGCACCACCACGCTGCGCTCGGTCGCGCTGGCCGCGACCGGCGCGGTCGCGCTGTTCGGCAGCGTCGCGCTCGGCGGGGCGCGCAGCGACCTGCTGGCCGGGATCCACTCGTTCGCGCGCGGCTACGCAGCGGACGCACCGATCTGGATCTCAGAACCGGGCGACAACCAGGCCACCGGACAGCTGCACACTGCCGGCCTGGGCGCCCGCATCGCACGGCTGGACGGGGTGGCGCGCGTGGAGTCCTTCCAGGGCAGCTTCATGACGCTCGGCCCGCGCCGCGTGTGGGTGATCGCGCGTCCCCCCGGCGGCGCGAGCCACGTCCTGGCCGGACAGACGATCGGCGGCGCGGGCGCGGCGCTGCTCGCCAACCGGCGGCTCGCAGGGTCGGGATGGGTCGCCGTCTCCCAGCAGATCGCCGGCGAAATGCACACCGGCGTGGGCCGCACGATCATCCTGCCCACGCCGACCGGCAGCCACGCCTATCGCGTGGCGGCGCTGACGACGAACCTCGCGTGGAGCCCCGGCGTGATCTTCATGAACAGCGGCGACTACGCGCACGCATGGGCCACGAGCGCGCCGAGCGCACTCGCGGTGTTCCCGCGGCCCGGCGTCGCCGTCGCACGCCTGCGCAACGAGATCGCGAGCGCGCTCGCAGCGGACAGCGGCCTTGAAGTGGCAAGCTCCGGCAGCCGCGAGGCGAGCATCGACGCGCTCACCGGCGAAGGCCTCAGCCAGCTCGGGATCGTCTCCACGCTGCTCGTGCTGACCGCGATCCTGGCGCTCGCCGCGGCGCTCACATCCAGCATCCATCAGCGCCGGCGTGCCCTCGCCGGCCTGCGACTGACCGGTGCGCCACCGTCGCGGCTGCGACGGATCCTGCTCGTCGAAGCCGGCCTGATGCTCGGCGCCGGCTGTCTGGTCGGCGCGATCGCCGGCATCTACGGACAGTTCATCATCGACGCGTACCTGCGTCACGTCACCGGGTTCCCGGTCGCGAGCGTCGGCACCAGCGCACGACCGGTCGAGATCTTCGCGCTCGTGCTCGCCGCGGCGCTCGCCGCGTGTGCGATCCCCACCTGGCTCGCCTCCAGGGTCCCGCCGGCGCTGGCGCTCGCCGAGGAATGACAGCACACGCGATGGACCGTCGTTCAGGCCATCCCAGGACCAGCGGCGGGCCAGCTCAAGCGGCCGGCCCGCTGCGGGCGCTCGCCGTCGCGAACGCCCGCTACTGGCCGAGCGTAGCCCCCGCGGCACGGCGCGAGCTCGCGCTCTGGACCCGGCCGGCCGGCAGCATCGCCGACCCCGGCCTGCGGGCGCTCGCGCTCGCCAAGCTCGCTGACGAGCGTTTCAACGCCGAGGTCGCCGCGACGCTCGCGACGCTCGCCCCCCACTCCCAGCGGGCCGGGACGGCAAGCGCGATCGTCGCGCTCGAGCTGCTGTTCGACTATCTCGACGGTCGCACCGAGCAGCCCGCACAGGACCCGATCGCCGCGGGCGAGCTGCTGTACGGCCCGTTCATCGCCGCCGTCGAGGCGCCCGGACACACCCGCGAGCGCACAGCCCAGCCGCCCCCAGCACACGCGGCACCGGACCGGCAGGCGCACAGGACAGCGTCCCTGCAGGCGCACACGCCAGCGGACTGGGGCTATCTCAGCGCGCTGTCGCAGCGCACGCGCGAACGGCTGTTCGCGCTGCCCGGCGCGGGCGCGGTCGCACAGGTTGCGCTGGCCAGCGCACGACGATGCGCGCAGGCACAGACACGGCTGCACGCCGCCGCGACGCTCGGCGAGCAGCAGCTACGGCGCTGGGCGAGCGAGCACGCGCAAACAAGCGGCCTAGAGTGGCGCGAGTACACCGCCGGCGGCGCCTCCTCGGTGCTCGCGATGCACGCGCTGATCGCCGCCGCCGCCAGCCCGCTGGTCAGCCGCGAAGACGCACAGCGGATCGACGCGGCGTATCTCGCGATCGGCGCCGTCATCACGATCCTCGACAGCATCGTCGACCACGCACGCGACAGCGCCGACGGGCACGCCGGCTTCATCAGGCTGTACGAGCAGCGCGAGCTTGCGCCGTGCCTGTGCGCGCTCACACGCGAGGCGCTGGCCCGTACGCGCGAAGCCCCCAACGGCGAGCATCACGCGATGACGCTCGCCGGGATCGTCGCCTACTACACCTCCGACCCCGGCGCGCGCGAACCGCACGCGCGCGAACCAGTACAGACAGTGCGGCGCGAGCTCGCGCCGACGATCTGGCCGGCGCTCGGCGTGATGCGCTGCTGGCGCGCCGCCAAGCACGCCAGAGCCTCGCTGCGAGCGCTCAGCCACCCTGACAGCGCCAGGCGCGGGCGCGGATACACCGACGCGCAGCTTGGCGATCCGCGGGTAGAATGACACGCGATGGGGGCGCCAGTTGACACACCTCCCCGAAGCTCAACGTGAGCGCAACAGTCAAACATGCGGCCAGGCGGGCCAGGAGCGCGCGACAGACGAGCGGCGGGCCGCGCGCCGCCGGGCTGCTCACAACGCTCGCCGCGCTGCTCACGCCGGTGATGCTGATGCTCGCGCCGAGCGCCGCAGCGCGAGCGCGCGCAACATCGGCGAGCAGCCAGTACGTCCGCGACGAAGGACGACTGCACCTCGTCAAGAGCTCCGGCTCGCTGCTGATCGACGAAGGCAGCGCGAGCGGCACGATCCCCGGCAGAGTCAAGGTGTCGTTCGTCTACAACGGCAACCCGTCGGTCAGCGCAAAGATCACGATCTACGGGCACGCTGGCAGCATCGACGCGCACGGCAGCGGACGGCTGTCGAGCCCCAACAGCCCCGCCCCCAGCTTCAGCGGCACGCTCACGATCAGCGGCGGCAGCGGGCGTTACAGCCGCTCGACGGGCAGCGGACACATGTACGGCGTGTTCTACCGGCGCAGCTACGCCATGACCGTCCAAACCGAGGGCACGCTGCGGTACTGAAGCGCGCGGCGCTCGCGATCGTGCTCGCCGCCGGCGCATGCGCGACCTACGGCGCGAGCGTCTGCCCGGGCAGCGTCCTCGCCGCGGCCGCCAGCAGACCGCCGAATGGGCCGCCCGCAACATTGAGCGCGTCGTTCGCGCCCGAGCATCTCGGCGCGCCCACGACCGTCAGCTTCGCCGTCAACATCGACCCGCCCGCCAGCGGCGTGCCGCTGGCGCTCGCCGCGGTCACGATCAGCTATCCCAGTGATCTCGGGCTCGCCACCAGCGGCCTGGGGCTCGCATCGTGCGAAGCGAGCGTGCTCGAACAGCAGGGTCCAGCAGCATGCCCGCCGAACGCGAAGATGGGCCAGGGCAGCGCGCTGGTGGAGGTGCCGTTCGGACCGGCGATCGTCAAAGAGAGCGTCAGCCTGCAACTGTACGCCGCACCCTCAAACGACGGCTACATCCACCTGGCGATCCTCGCCCACGGCGAAGAACCCGTGCTCGGCTCGGTCGTGCTCCCCGGCGTGCTGTATCCCGGACAGGTGCAGATCACCGTCCCCGCGATCCCGAGCCTGCCCGAAGCGCACGACGTGGCACTGTTGAGCCTGCACGTCAGCCTCGGCGGCGCGCTGACCTACTACGAAGACGTGCACGGGCGCAGCGTGGCGTACACGCCGCGAGGGATCGGCCTGCCCGACACTTGCCCGCACGGCGGCTTCAAGCTCGCCGCCGCGTTCATCTTCACCGACGGGCAGAGCAGCAGCGCGAGCACCGTGATCGGCTGCCCACGCGCTGCGCACCACCACAGGATGCGTTGAGGCCCGTGGCAGCCGCGCTGCGCGCGCGCAACCGTGCAGTCATGGCAACGGCTACAAGGACAGTCAAGCGATAGAAAGTTCTTGCGCGGGCAGGGTGCGAGGCTAGGGCATCATCAACTGCGATGACAGACACGCTCGATGAGACCGTCAACGGCAGCCGCCCGGCGGCGATGCCGGGCGCTGCCCGCGCCCGGCACGTGGCGATCGTCTGCGACGGCAGCGCACGCTGGGCGCACGCCCAGCGCCTGTCGATCGCAGCAGGCCACGAAGTCGCCGCCGACACCGTGCTCGCACGGATCGCCGACGCGATCGAGCTCGGCATCCGTCAGCTCACGCTGTACGCGTTCTCCACCGAGAACTGGGCGCGCCCGCAGCAGGAGGTAAGCGCGCTGCTCGGCATGCTCGCCAGACGCGTCTGCCGCGACACGCCGTCGCTTCACCGGCAGGACGTGCGCGTGCGGTTCATCGGCCGTCGCGACCGCGCAGGTCAGCAGCTGAGCAGCGCGATCGAAGACGCCGAAGGGCTCACCGCCCGCAACCGCGGCCTTGAGGTGTATGTCGCGTTCGACTACGGCGGACGGGATGAGATAGTCCGTGCGGCCGCGCGCTATGACGGCGGCGGCGAGGCCGCGTTCGCAAAGCTGCTGCAGACGCCCGGGATGCGCGACCCGGACCTCGTGATCCGCACCAGCGGCGAGCAGCGCCTGTCGAACTTCCTGCTATGGCAGGCCGCCTACTCGGAGCTCATCTTCCGTCGCGAGCTGTGGCCGGACTTCAGCCGCCAAGTGTTCGTCGAATGCCTGGGCGAGTACTCGCAGCGCACGAGACGTTTCGGCGGACGCACCGTTCCCGGCGACAGTCACAGCGACCGCCGGCCGGTCGGCGCCGGCGCGGGAAGATAACCAAGCTCGCTTCACATCAGACAGCGCGCGATCCAACCGCAGCAGTGAGCCCATCGCTTCGTGGCCTATCCCTGCGTTGCGCGGCGAGCATTGCGTGCGCGAGGCTGACGGACATTGCGCGCGTCGGCCTTGCCCGTCGCTGGCTGTGTCGCCGGCGAAGAGCCGCGCCTAAGAGCCTCACCGAGATCGGTCAGCCGCCACTGGTGAGGCTTGCCGGCATCCGTGCGACCGCTGCTGAGGATCAGACCGAGATTGTGCAAGCGAGCAAGCAGCTTCGAGAGCTGTCCCTCATCGATACCGCCCGCGCTGTTGGCGATCTCGCGACTGCTCGCACCGGGATGTGAGCCGATCGCCTCGAGCACACTCAACGTGCGGTAGGTCACACGTTTCAAGGGAAACTCGGGCGTCGAAGCTCGAGGCTCCGGCGAGCGAGGCTGCGGCATGCGCCGCCGGCGCTTGGGCGGTTCACGCGCGAGCTCCTCGGCCGCGGCGTTCGCGCCCAGGTACGGAGTCACGATCAGGCTCATCAACGGGGCCAGCAACGGACGCAGCTCGCCCGGCGGCGTTTGCAGCAAGCGGTCGCGCAGCACGCTGAGCGCGCCCTGCACGATCGCCTCGGCCAGCAGCTCCGGCAGCACAGACGCATCGCTCGAGACGGCGCGACCCTGATCGACAGCCAGTTGCAGGCTCGCGAGCACCCCGGCCCGGTAGGCGCGAACGCGCGGGCCCGCGACCGGCGCATGCACGAGCAGCAGACGTCCGCTGTCAGGCTCGTCTTCGAAGAACTCGAGCAGCGCCTGCAGCGCCGCGTGCAACCGTGCGGGCCATGCATCCTGGAGCTGGTAGGCGGGGATCACGACAGTCGCGATGCGCTGCACGGCCTCTTGCACGATCGCCAGAAAGCAGTCTTCGACATCGCTGAACAGCTCGAAGAACGTTGCGCGCGAAACGACCGCGCCGGCACGGATCCGCTCCACCGAGAGCGCGCCGTAGCCGTCCTGTGCGATCGCCTGCGCCGCCGCGTGAAGGATCCGCGCGCGCTGCAGCTCGCGCAGGCTCTTGTTCCCCGGCCGCGAAAACGCCGGATCGCGAGCATCCTTGCGAGCGCTCATCTGCGGTCGTCCTGGCGCTCAGCGCGAGAACCACGTGCGCGCCCCCCAGCCAAGCGGCCGGCGGACAGGCAGAGCTGACACCGTCGCGCGGATATGCCATCGTCCGCCCGGCGCCGCGGCTGGTGGTGCGCCAGCCGCGGCGCGGGTGCGGATGTCAAGGCTCGAACGCGCGGGAGGCGCGCGCCGAGCGTGCTTGAACGCCGCCTGAGAGGAACGCGAGGATAGCGGCGCTCAAGCCCTCAAAACCACACCATGCCGCCGCCCGCAAGCCGGCCCGGCCTGCCCTGACCCCTCTCCTGCTGCTCATGACGATGCCCCGCTTGTCCGGCGCCACCCGCAAGCTGCCCCGGGCGGCTGTTATAAACACTCGCGGGCAGCTTAGCCCACCGGCTTGTCTTTTGTCAAGCCTGGGCGGTCAGGCGCGGCGGCGGACGCCGGCAAACGGGTGCGGGCGCGCCGAGCGGGCTGCACTCGCCGCGCGCTGGCGCCAACACCGCGATCGGCGCTGTGGCGCGGACACGGCCCGGCTCAGGGCGCAAGTCCGATACGCCTATGGCGGCGGCGCGAGCACCAAGCGGCGCTCGCGTCCCTCGCCCGCGAGTTTCGTTTTCGTCTTGTGCCCGTCCATGTACAGCCCGATTTCGTATGGCCTTGATTCGAGCGGCACCAGTTCCGCGTCTCTGCCGAGCTGCATGCCTTCGATGTCGTAGCTGAACACCAGTTCTTTTTTTTGTTCTTCCGCGACCTTGAGCAGGCTGACGTGCGTCGAGTCCCGTTCAGCTTCTTCTTCCGGTTCGACGGCTGGCGTCGGCGCCGAGGTCGCTTCCCCGCTTCCCTGTTCGTTCTCGACGGTCACAAGGACACGCAGGTGGTAGCCCAGGAACGTCTCTTTTTCTTCCCTGGTGAGCTTGAGGGCCGCAGACGTCCTGCGGCTACCGACGGCTTCCCACGAGGGCGAGCTCGCGCCGCACGTCGCCTGCATCCCTTCCTTGGCTTGCAGTTCTCCCTGGCAGCGCTGCCACTGGTAGTCGTAGTAGAGCGGTTCGGCGCCTTCCCATTCGCCGGCTTCGGCCTTCAGCTTTTCACCGACCTCGGGTGGGCGCGTCGCCGGTTCGCTCGCCTGTTCTGAAGGTTCTTCGGAGAAGACGATCGTCACCTGTTCCTCGGAGACCGGCCGCGGGGGGCCTTCCGCCGCTTCACTTTCGTTCGGCGGGGGCGGTTCCTGTTCCTCGCCGTAGACACCGCTCGGCTGGTAGGGCTTGTAGTTCAGGTGTTCGGCTTCCAGCGCTTCGGTGCCGTGCGTCGCCTGCCACGACAGGTCAATCCCCCAATGGCCTTCCTGGCCGAGCGTCGTGGCGTTCGCCGCGATCAACGGTTCAGGCGGGGATTCGCCGCTGCGCAACAGCACCCTGCCGACCCCTCCAAGCGCCTTCGCCGGCGGTATGTCCGGCACTTCGGCCGGCCGATAGCCGGTGTCGGAGAGCACTTCGCCGTTGCCGAGCTGTCCCAAGCCGTCCGCACCCCACGTGAAGACCCGCCCGCCACTGAGCGCCTCGCCGTCGCTGTCGCCCGCGGACAACGCTTGCACGTGTGCTTCGCTGGTATTCAAGAGCTGGTCGAGCGTTTCGTCTTTAGTGGCAGCGGTCACGCAGTAGGCCTTGACGAGCTTGTGCAGCTCTTTTGTGATATTTTTGAGTTCTTCTTCCAGATGCTGGTATTCGGCGGTGGTCTGCTTCTGGCCTTCGCTGGTGAATTCGTACTCCTTGTCTTCGCCGGCTAGTCTCTTCTCTTCGCTTTCAACCTTTGCTTTTGCTTCCTTGTATTTTTGGATTTCCCCTTCCCGGTCTTCTTCCTGTGATTTGGTGAGTCTCTTCGCGCAGTCTTCGCCTTCCAGCCCCGGCAGCCCTTCCAGCGCCGCGCTGCCCCACGCGTATATTTCGTTGTTCGTGAGACGCGCGAACGCGATGTTGTAGCCGGCAGCGACTTCAGCGACGTTTTCGAGCTTCTGCCCGTCCGCTTGCAGGACGTAGGCCGGCGGAGCGTCCTTGGCATGGCCGCCGGTCTGTTCCTCTGCGGTGCCGAGCTCGCCGTCGCTGTTGTCCCCCCACGAGACGAGCCTGCCTCCTTCCAGCCGGGCGTACGCAGCGAACTCGCCGGCGTATACGGCTTGCACGCCCTCCAGCGGTTCGCCGTCTTCCCACACGACCGGCCTGGGTATCGCGCTGCACGGTTCACTCCTGCCTTCCTTCTCACTTACTTCGGTCTTGCATTCTTCGGATTTCGCGATACCGAGCTGTCCCACGTTGTCGGTGCCCCACGCCATCACCGTCCCTTGGTTGGTCAACGCGAAGTCAGCGCCGCCGCCCGCCGCGATCGCCGTGACTCCTTGCAGCGGCGTCACTTCGCCCTCGGCGTTGACGGTCTGCACCACTTTCGGCAGCCGCTCGTTAAGCCCGGTCTGGTATTCGAAGCCGTGCACGCCTTCCCCGTTCGCGTTGATCTGGCCGAGCTCGCCATCCTGGTTCTGGCCCCACGCCATCACCCTGCCATCCTTGAGCAGCGCCAGACGGTGCGTACCGCCACCGGCCACCTGCTTGACGCCTTCCAACAGGCCCTGCGGTTCGTGCGAGGCGTTTTCCCTGGCTTTGACCATCACCCACGGGTGCCCCTGTTCCCAGGCCGCTTCGTTGCCGTTGTCGCCGAGCTCTCCGCGATAGCCGGTGCCCCAGGCGGCGACGGTGCCGTTGTTCAGCAACGCGAGGCTGCCCGCGAGCTCGGTTATGTTCGTCAAGCCTTCGGCCGCGTCGACGGGAGTCGCCTCGGCGACGGTCGAATACGGCGTGCCGATCTGGCCGAATTTGTCCGGGCCCCAGCCCGCCGCCGCGGCGCCTGCCGGCGCGATCACCGTCTGTGTCGCCGGCGAGGGCGCCGAGATCGCCGAGCCGCCTTTGTTGGTGGCGCTCACCGTCACGGACACGGTGTTGCCGACGTCGGCCGAGGTCAGCGCATAGGTGCTGGCCGGAGCGCTCTGTTCGGTGCATTCTCCCGGCGCCAGACAGCTCTTCCAAGTGTAAGTGTAGGTGAGCGGCTCTTTGCTTTCCCACGCGCCCGTGCTGGCCTGCAGCGTCTGGCCTGCTTCGGGCGTGCCGGTGATCGCCGGCGGGCCCGTGTTCACGGGCGCCACGCCCCTGACCACGGCGCTCGCAATGGAGGCTTCGCTCGCCGGCGGTTCGACGCGGCCCCTGGCGGTGACGAGCACCCTGACCGTCGCCCCGACGGCTTCTTCGCCAAGCGTGTACGAGGAGGCCGTGGCATCCGGCACGCTCTGACAGCCGCTTTCGGCGCACAGCTGCCACTGATATTCGTAGGCGAACGGGCCCGACCCTTCCCAGCGGCCGGTGCTCGCCTGCAGCGTCCTGCCTTCTTCGGCTACGCCCGTGAGCGACGGTCGTTCGGTGTTGCGCGGTGGGCTTCCTTCGATCACCGGGGTCGCAGCGGACGTGGCGCTGCCCGGGCCGAGCGGGTTTTCGGTCGAGACCGTGAGCTCGATCGTGTCGCCCACTTCGCCGGAGCTCGGCGTGAAGGTGCTCCCGGTGACGCCGGTCGCCATGCAGCCGGTCATGGCATTGCAGGCAAGCCACTGGTAGGTGAATTCCTGCAGCGGCGGGGTGCCGGCCCACGTGCCGGGGTGCGCCGTCAGCGTGCGCCCTTCACGGAAGGCTTCGGCGCTCACCGTCGGCGCTAGCACGTTCACCGGAGAGCCCGCCGCGAGCTGGGAGGTCTGCGCCGAGGTCGCGCTCGCCGTGCCGGCGTGGGTTTCGACGGTCACGGTTGCGCGCAGCAGCTTGCCTTCATCGCTGGGCACCACGCGATACTGCGCCTGCTCGGGCCCGTTTTCGCCTTCGCCCGTCTCTTCTTTGATGGGCGTGCAGCTCTTCGACGAGGTCGAGGTGCACAGTTCCCACTGGTAGGCGTAGCCGAGCGGCCGGCTGCCCGACCATTCCCCGTCGCTCACGCTCAGCACGCGCCCATCCTCCAGTTCGCCGCTGATCACCGGAGCGCTCGCGGACTTCGGCGGGAAGGGCGCGACTTCGCCGGTGATCGCCGATTCCGCGGCGGTCTTGCCGGCGCTGTTCGTGGCGGCCACTATGACCTTCAGCGTGTAGCCGACGTCTTCGAAGCTCGCCGTGTATTCGTCGGCGGTGGCGCCGGGGATGCTGTGGCAGCCTTCTTTGCAGCGCTGCCACTGGAAGGCGAAGCTCATTTCGCCACCGCCCGTCCACTTGCCTTCCTTGGCAGTCAGTGTGCTTTCTTCCCTGGCTTTGCCCGAGATCGAGGGAGGCTTGGTGTTGACCGGCTTTTCGACCGGCGATTCCTTGGCCCGGGCGACGCCGGGCAGCAGCAGACAGGCCAGCAGCGCCAGCAGCACGAGCGGGCGCAACCGGGGATTGGCGTGTGGCTCCTGCCCGCGCGATCCCCCACCGACGGGTCGTCGCGCCGAAGCTTCCGTCAAGGGGCGCTCGCCCATCCGAGTGCTGTCTCGCCCCATGTCCCAGTCGCCTCCCCGGTCGATTACGAACCGGTGAACATCCTCGTGCTCACCCGCGTTCGCAGTAAGTCAAGGGGTAGAAGCTTTTGCGAGCGTCCGCGAGCGGTCCGTCTGCGACGTCGTCATCGCACGGGCGGACAGGCCGGCTATGGGCGCGCGGACTCAGCGAGGCGGCGGGCGAGGCGTCACGAGGATCAGCGCGAGCTGAGCGGCCAGCCCAACCGCACGACCGGCACTGCCGAGCACCTCGACAATCGAGTCCGTCCGGCGCCGCGGCTGCGCGGGTGCAGTAGCCACGGCGCAGGACCGGACATCAAGACTCGAACCCGCGGGGGGACACGAGACGAGCCTTCCTGAGCGCAACCCAAGAAGGAGTCGCGCTCAAGCGTTCAAAACCACACGACCGCGGCCGTCGCGAACAAAGCAACTTCACCCGTACAGCTCTCCGACTCGCGATTGACGACGCTCCCCTGGTCCCGACGCCACCCGCAAGCCGGTCACAGGCGACATCGCTAAACGCTGGCGGGCAGCCTAATCGAAAAGGTCATCGGCTGTCAAGCGCGGATCCGATCGCGCGCACAAGCAGACGCCAGCGAACATGCTGCGCGCAACGCCGGGCGCCCCTGCTGCGAGAGGCATCGTGGCCCTCGCAGGTCTCGCCCGATCGCTGCGTGCGAGCCGATCGTGCACCGGACACCTCTCAACGTCAGGCCGGCGCAGTTGGCTGCGGATGCAGAAACCGCCTGGCGAAGCGGACGTTCCCCGCTTCGGACACGCGCAGGCCTCGCGCCGCGCGTCGCTGAGCGCCGATCACCCACGGCTCAGGAGCCCTCGAAACGGCCGCACGCCGCCCGGCCGCCAGAGCGCGACACACGCGAATCCTCTCCAACCGGCCATCGTTCGACTGCCATGGGCTCGGACGCCACTCGCGAGCCCGCGCGAGTGGCGTCTATGGACAGTGGCGAGCAGCCTAGCCCAACGCCGTCTCGCCTGTCAAGCCAGGGGACTCAGCCGCGCGACCCCGGCGTAGCGCAGCCTGCGCCGCGACCGTCGGAGCCGCTGAGGGCAAATAAATCCAGAAAGAGCGAAACTCGCGTCTTGACAGCCCACCACGCGTATGCTTCGCTGCCCTAACTGTTTTGACTGATCACCAAAACAGGTAAGCCATCCGTCTCGATCCCCCGAGGCGAGGCCTGAACGTTGGGGCGCTGCGGTTAGTCAAACCCTCGCCGCGGCGCCCCAGCGAGAACCGCACGCCACGATCGACGTCTTCCAACGCGCCAGTCAACGAAAGCTTCCAAACCCGCTACCAGAAGGTCGTCTCCGCCCTCGGCCTCGCGTTCGTCAAGCCCCACGACGCGGCAGCCATCGCGAATAGATCACGGTTGGCCGTTGAAACTGGCAGCTAGGTTTCGTGAAATGCTAGACGGTCGCTGAGTCCGCATTCCTGACGTGTCTGAGCGCCAGGCGGCCTTTCGGGCGTAGAAGAGCCGGCTCGGCGCATCGGACATCACACAGCTCGAAGATCAGCGTTGGGGAGCCGGATGAGGCCCCTGCACGCTCTGCCGGACGAGGGCGGGGCGTTCGGTCACACATACTGCCACATACAGTCCTTGCGATCGTGTTCGCCCCAGTGCATGCAGGGAGCGAAATGGTCGCCGGCTTGAACTTTGTCCGTTACCTCCGGATGTCGCGTGCATTGGACTTCGCCCGTCCTCGGGTCCACTTCTCCTGGCTCGTAGGTCTCGGCCATCGCCAACTCCTCACGATTCGTGTTCGACAAGCGTCGTCCCCGACGCGGCCACCGTAGCGGGGGACGACGCGATCCCAGCATAACGCCCGCACCTCAGTTGATAAAAGGAGCGTGACGGGTATTCATGTGAGAATCCGGCGGCCGCGCTTCTCGGCGTCCACAGCGGACGGGCAGAGCGTGCGAGGCAGCAGCGGCGGGCGCGCCGTGGCATCGAGTCTAGGGAGTGACACCACGGCGCGCGCGCACCTGTTGGAGCAGCGGCTCAGGAAGGGGTGCCCGGCATGCGTACGAAGCTACGACGCCCGGCCGCTCGACTCTGTCGTCCCAGCCTGTGCTGCCTGAAACGCTAGCAGGCAGCCAGGCATGCCAGCGCCGGCAGCGGTCCAGAACCTTCTAAGTCTTGTAATCACGGCGGTCTCTGGCCAAGCGAGCTGACCCGCCGCATCTATGATAAACAGCACAAGGCTGTTTTGCCGATGCCGCTGCGGGATGCTCGATCTACAGGACGGACTGCGCACGATGAGCGAGAACCTCCCCCCGGACCGCGCCGTCAGCGAGCTGATGGCGAGCATGATCGCCCGTGTCACCCATCGAGCGCCGGCCGACCCGATCACCTACCGCAGAGCCCGCCGGCGGGTCCTCAAAGACCCGCAGACCGGTGCACTCGCACCGGACTGCTTGCGCGCCTGCCCCGAGATTCAGGACGTGTGGCGGTATGTCAAGAGCCGCGAGCCACCGCTATCCACATATGCTGCGCGCCGCCGATACCTGCGCGAGCAGTTCGCGCCGCTACTCGAACTCGACCGAACGACGACGCCCGTCCGCTACGGCTCGACACCGAGACGCACACGTTGAACGAGCAGGACGGCTAGGAGGAGGCACGCATGGCAGGAAGATGGGCCGACTATATGACGATAGCCGCACGCTTCGACGCCGAGCGCACACGCATCCAAGCCTTACAGATCCGCATCGACAGCGGCCGGCACTTCGGCGCGATGAGGGCGATCATGCGCCCAGACGTCATCGCCCTGCTCGAAGGCGGCTACACGTTCTGCACCGCCACACGCAACGAACGCGGCGCCTGGCAGCGGGGGGCGGAGCTCAACATCGTGGTGGTCGACGGCGAACGGTTCATCCGAACCCGCGGCGATCAGCTCAGCGATCACCTCGGGGCGGACAGCCTAGACGGGCTGCCCGCGTTCTAGCCTCGATTCGTCAGTAACGCTTGGGACGAGAGCGGCCGAGCGAAGCTGAAACGTCGGCCTGGGCGGGGAGGATTGCGGTTACCAAGCCAGCAATCCACCCGCTCAGGAGGTCACCTTGAAGGTGATGGGACGTTCAACGATCGAGACGGTAGATGTGAGGGCGGACGGGACGGGGCTCTCCTCGCGCGCGGGCACCGCGCTGCTGGCGCTCGTAGCCCAGCGCCTGGGGCTGACCGACGGCCTGTGCGCGCCGCTCCAGAGCACGCGTGAGCGGCGCTCAGCACACGACCCGGGACGCGTGCTGTGCGATCTGGCGGTGATGGCGGCCGACGGCCGGCGCTGCCTCTCAGACTTCGCCGCGCTGGCCGGGCATCGCGCGGTGTTCGGCGAGGTGGCCTCGGTTTCCACCGCACGATGCGTGCTGCTCTCGATCGGCGCCGAGGGGCTCGATCGTATCCGTCAGGCGCGTGCGCGTGCCCGTGAGCGCGCTTGGGATACGGGAGCGGCGCCCGCGCGGGTGATCCTGGACTTCGACTGCACACCGATCGACGTGCATTCCGACAAGGAGCGCGCGGCCGGCCACTACAAGGGCGGCTTCGGCTTCAACCCGCTGGTCGTGAGCTGTGGGCGGGAGTTGCTGAGCGGGATCTTCAGGTCGGCAACGCCGCCGCGGGCAACGCTGCCGACCATGTTCAGGCGCTCGAGCTGGCGCTCGAGTAGCTGCCGGGCAGCGCGCTGGCCGGGAGATCCTCGCGCGCTCTGACTCGGCCGGCGCAAGCCACGAGTTCGCCTACGCCTGCCGCGAGACCCGCATCCGCTTCTCGCTGCGCTATGCGATCAAACGGCCCGTGCGCGAGGCGATCCTCGCGCTGGGCGAGAGCGCCTGGCGGCCGGCCCTGAACGGCGATGGCGCTGAGCGCGAGGGCGCGTGGGTGACAGAGCTGAGCGAGTGCGTGAACCTGCAGGACTGGCCGGCGGGGACGCGGCTCATCTCTGCCGCCGCGAGCGCCCGCACCCCGGCGCGCAGCTGAGCTTCTCAGATCTCGACGGCCACCGCTTCCAGTGCTTCATCACCGACCAGCAAGACATGCGACTGACCGATCCGGTCGGAGCACTTCTGCTTAGGTTCGGGGTTAGCGTCGCCGCCATCCGCCCGGGCCGTGATCTAGTCGGCCGCATTCGCGACTACCGACTCCGCCTCTGGCAGCCTGTCCTGCTCGCACCTCTCGCGAAACCACGAGGCGGCGTCGGAACGCGCGTCCCACTCGGAAGGCGCCTCGATCTCCCAGGCCACTGTCATCATGAGGCGGAAGGGCTGCAGGCCAGCGTCCTCTTCCACTTCCATGTCCTTGACTACAAGCATGTCGGTGCTCGCGGCCGCGGCGCGCTCGCTCCACGCCCACAGCGAATCGCGTACGGTATCGGACTGCTTCAGTTCGGGTCCCGCGTCGAACACGCATACTCCGGCCCTAATGGCTCGGTCGGCGCGTATGACGCGACCAGATTGACTCGGAAGCGCGCCATACTGTTCACTCGCTCTGGCAGACCTCGCGGATACGCTCAGCAACCCGATCAATGCTCGCGTCCTCAAACCGCGACCCAGTAGGCCAAATCGGACCAAGCTCGTCACGGTGCCAACGCGGCACCACGTGGAGGTGTAGGTGGAAGATGGTCTGCTCCGCCGCGCTGCCAGCCGATGTGATCAGGTTCATTCCTTCGGGACTGAGCGCCTTGAAGATTGCGCGACCGACCTGCAAGACAGCTTCCATTAGCTCCGAAGCGAGCTGCGGCTCTGCCTCCCACAAGTCAGCAACGTGCACGCGTGGGATGACGAGTGTGTGACCCGGCGTTGCGGGTTCAAGTGGGAAGAACGCAACCCAATCACGGCCCGAGCAGACAACCTCAACCGACTTGTCCGCACCGCTGGCAATGCGGCAGAAGCCGCATCCTGCGCCGGAGGCGGGCTCACTTCCCTGCGTTTTTTGCTGCTGCCTCAATCCAATCACCCATCTTGTTGTACCCGTCGTCATTGTTCCAGAGGTAGAAGGAGTAACCGGCGGGCAACTTGCCGCAGCGGTCGCTGGTGTTTTTGTCAAGATCTTTGATCTTGCTGACGTCAATGCCAAGGAGCCCGTTACCGCGAGCTTCGCTTTGCTCAATCTCGTACCTGACCCACTTGCTTGTACACGTGTGTTCACCTACGAGAACGACCGTTACCGTGGTTTCGTCAAGCTGATCGTCTATCCAGGCTTCTATCGCAGCATCGCCTTGTTTCGCGATCTTCTCAAACTCGGCAGCGTCAATGTACCCCGCGTCCTCCTTATCCTCCGCAACCCAGCTATTCCTAACCACCATCGCTCGCGACACGTCGTGGTCGTACTCAAAACTAAAGAAAATCCTTCTAGCCATTACTTGCTCCTCACCACGAAAATGCCGACAACGTCAACCAAGATGATCGCGCCATAAAACAGCCATAGGTGGGGCCGCCAGCATGTCTTGAACCACCGACACGGAGCGCCGGCCTTATCAATCGTCATAGAAAAGTCAATGCTGCCCTCGTCCTTCGCCGCAACGTCGCTGTACAAGGCGATGAAGCAACGCTCTAACCAGAGGTAGTAACCGTCAAGCGCCCAGAACATGAACGTAGAAACGAGCGCGATGCTGAGCACACCCGCTTTTGTGTCCGCAGCGGCGAACGCGGACAAGCCTGCTGCGATCGTGATGGCCCAGCCCTTGAACAGGAACGAGTTGGTCGCCATCCGGGAGATGACGCTCTGGATGAACTCTAGGTGCTTTAGCTTGGCATCCATGACGGGTAGAGGACTCTTGGCGCTCGTTGGGTCAGCCGCCCATGAACCACTGCGCGAACGACTTCTGCGGTGGGGCGAGTAGCTTCTCTAGGTTCTCCCAGTTCCAGCGATACACGCGTCCGCCGCCCGTCACGGCCCAGTTGCGCGTTCCGTCCGTGTATCCGATGATCTGGAACCGTGGCTTGTTGAGCATGAGCGCCATCAGAACCTCTTTCTTGACGCCACTTGCGAACCGCGTCTTCGGGCCCAGCATCACGACGAACTTGTCCGCGCGGCTGATCGCGGCACGGGCCCTGCGTTCCCAGAGCGCCTCGCGCGAAGCCTCCTTCAGCGAGTGGTCAGCAACTTCAAACGGCGAGTCCGGCAGCCTGGCCTGACCGATCATGAGGTCCCGCAAAGCGCGGTCGTTGTCAAAGTCAAAGCTGACGAATATCTTGGTCTTAGCCACCGGAACTCCACTTGTGCAGGAACGCTCGGCGATCACGGCCTGGGCCGCGACGGCATACCAGAATGCCCGGACGGAAAGAAGCGCTCGCGGCGCTCCCGTAGCTCACGCGCCAGCACGTAAGGTGATGGGATGTCGCCGGAGGTCGTTGAGGAAGTCCAAGTGCCTCGCGCGACGCTATGGACGGCGTCGCAGGGAGCGGGTCTGCCGCTGGTGTTGTGTCACGGGGGTCCTGGTCTCTCCGACAACCTTGGGCCGGTCGCCGAGATGGTCGATGACCTCGCGCTGGTTCATCGCTACGACCAGCGAGGCTCGGGGCGCTCGCGGTCAGCCGGCCCTTTCGACGTGGCGTCGTTTGTTGCCGACCTTGAGGCGCTACGCCAGCACTGGGGTCATGAGCAGTGGCTCGTGGGAGGACATTCGTGGGGCGCGAACCTCGCGCTCGTCTATGCGTTGGCACACCCAGAAAGGACGCTCGGGGTCATCTACCTTGCTGGCACTGGGCTGCGATGGGGATGGCAGGAGGATGCCCAGCGGCGGCGACTAGCACGGCTCAGTGAGGATGAGCGAGCCGAGCTTGAGCGTCTCCAGCGGCAGCTCGCCAGCGGAGACGCCGCTGTCACCGAGCGGTTTCTGCGGCTCGTCTGGACGACTGACTTCGCTGACCGTCGGCATGCGTGGGTGCTCGACCAGCAGCCGCTCTATCAGTTTCCGCGCAACGAGGACGTATTCCGAGCGGTGAGCGAGAGCTACAAGGCGCTCCTCGACGGAGGTGTCGAAGACCAGGTGCGGCAGCTCGATGCGCCGGTGCTCGTTGTCCATGGCGCGCACGACACTGACCCAACGCGAGCCCAACAGGTCGCCTGGCTCGCCCCCAGTGGCCGCTGGGTAGAGCTTCAGCACTCTGCGCATTCCCCGTGGCTGGAGGAGCCTTGCGCCTTGCGTGACCTCCTGCGCGGTTTCGTCAGAGACTTGTCGTAGCCGTAGCTGCTCAGTCGCTGACAGCTTTCAGGCGCCATGCGGGGTTGCGCTGGTACGCCGCAAGAACGCGGGCGCGCGCTGCCTCATCGGAGGGGTGCCCGTAAGTGCTCATCACAAGTGCGCCGCCGTCGGTGTGGCCGAGCTGGACGGCCACGTCAGCATGGCTCACGCCGAGTTCAAGTAGGTGGGTGGCGCAGAAATGCCGAAGCTCGTAGAACGCCATATGCCCCCTCCCAGCCTCGGCCCGCAGCAAGCGCCAGTAGTAGTAGTGCGAGGTCTTGGAGAACCGTCGCCCGCAGGGAGCGGTAAAGACATAAGGACTGCCCGCCCGGCGTGGCATACCGAGAAGCGCCTCCCTGGCTTGCGGCGGGAGAACGACCTTCCGCTTAAGACCGTTCTTCGGGAGAGTTACCAGGGCTTTCCCTCCGCCGGGTAGGGGTTTCGCTGTGATGCCGGGCGCGTGGCGGAGCGCGTCTCGCGCCCGCTCGTGCAGGCCGCGGGTGAGCACGCGGGCCGGGCGAGCGAAGGCCCCGAGGAAGACGATCACCTCGGCCTCCCGGTTCTGGCTGAAGAGGCCCGGGTCGAGCAGCAGCAGCTCACCGGCGCGGCACGAGAACCTCCAGCGCAGGTACTCGGCGATCTCCCTGGGCGCGGACGTCTGATTTGGCCCCAGTGCGGACGTCTGATTTGGCCCCACCTCCGTCCGATCGCGGTTGGAGCTTCGACGCTTTGTCGAGCGTTGAAGGGAGACCGCGGAAAGGATGCG